>Ga0316223_1002234_pt1 | contig 16074 bp, 11 predicted proteins | sample TBH18009metaG_FD_206007 | JGI IMG/M metagenome (GOLD analysis project Ga0316223, IMG submission 206007) | Freshwater microbial communities from Trout Bog Lake, Wisconsin, USA - TBH18009 | ecosystem: Environmental > Aquatic > Freshwater > Lake > Hypolimnion/Profundal zone | place: USA: Wisconsin...
CTCGAACTGCTGCGCCAGGCGTACTTCACCACCACCCAGTCGGTGGGCTCGGGATACGACCATCTGGAACTGGAAGCCATCACGGCGCGCGGCAGGCCCATCTGGATTTTGTCACGCGGCACATCCGGATGGCACAACGGCAGCCTGTTGACCCGAACTTCCGTCATCCAGGATATAACCGACGCCAAAAACGCACGCACCGCGCTGCTGGAGTCCGAAAGCCGCTGGAAGCTGGCACTGGAGAGCACCGGCGACGGTGTCTGGGACTGGCATATTCCAAGTGGTGTCGAATTCTTCTCACGCCGACTGATCGAGATGTACGGATTTCGGGAAGGCGAAATTGCCAACCTGCCAGGCGCCCTTGACGCCCGCACGCACCCGGACGATATCGCCCAACTCAAGCACGACCGGCTAGCCCACATCAATGGTCAGACACCCACCTATCTCAACGAGCACCGCATCCTGTGTAAAGATGGCCAATGGAAGTGGGTGCTCAGCCGTGGCATGGTCATCAACCGCGACAGCAACGGCCACGCCTTGCGCATGATTGGCACGCACACCGACATCACGGAACGCAAAACCGCCGAGGCCCTGGTGCGCCAGCAAGCCTACTTTGACACACTGACCGGACTGCCCAACCGGCGCATGTTGCGTGACCGGCTGGAACAGGAAATCAAGAAGTGCAAGCGCACCGCGCAACAACTGGCAATTCTGTTTATCGATCTCGACCATTTCAAGGAAGTCAACGACACGCTGGGGCACGACCGGGGTGACCAGTTGCTGATTGAGGCGGCGCGGCGCATTACCGCCTGCATTCGTGAGACCGACACGGTGGCACGCATGGGTGGCGACGAATTCACGGTGCTCCTGACAGACATCAACGCCTCCGACCAGTTACAACCGGTGCTACAAAAGCTGTTGCACTCGATGGATGGCGTGTTCGAATTGGGCGACGAACAGGTTTTTGTCACGGCCAGCATCGGCATCACGCTGTACCCACTGGATGCCACCGAAATTGATGGCCTGTTCCGCAACGCCGACCAGGCGCTCTACGTTGCCAAGGGAGAGGGGCGCAACCGCTTCAGTTTCTTTACACCAGCCTTGCAGGCGGCGGCCCAGACCCGGGTGCGCCTGGCGGCCGATTTGCGTACGGCGCTCAGCGAATCGCAATTCCACGTGGCCTATCAGCCCATAGTCGAGCTCAGCACGGGAGCCATTCGCAAAGCCGAGGCCCTGCTGCGCTGGAACCACCCCAAGCGCGGCGCCGTTGGCCCCGCCGATTTCATCCCGATTGCCGAGTCCAGCGGACTGATTGTTGACATCGGCGAATGGGTGTTCCAACAGGCGGCGGCCCAGGTGCAGCTCTGGCGCAAACGCTTGCATCCGCAATTCCAGATCAGTGTCAACCGCTCTCCGGTTCAGTTTCACCACAGCGACCACTTGCTGCAGCCGTGGGGCAAGCAATTACAAACCATGGGTTTGCCGGGTGATGCGCTGGTGGTTGAAATCACGGAAGGATTGCTGCTCGACACCAGTGCCGAGGTGGCCAACTATTTGATGGAAATGGCAGCGGCCGGTATCCAGGTCTCCCTGGACGACTTCGGCACCGGGTACTCGTCACTCGCCTATTTGCAGAAATTTGACATCGACTTCATCAAGATCGACAAGTCATTCGTGCGCCACCTCACGCCCCACTGCACCAATTTGTCCTTGTGCAAGGCCATTATTGTGATGGCGCACGAACTCGGCATGCAGGTGGTGGCGGAGGGTGTGGAAACGGAACAGGAACGTGATTTGTTAATAGAAGCCGGTTGTGATTTTGCGCAGGGATACCTGTTTTCCCGGCCCATCAGCGCCGATGCATTTGAAGCCCTGGTGCGCCAACCATGAACGCCATGCCACTGACACCCCCAGCAGCCCCACTCGAACCCCGCGTGACGGAGCTGGAAATCAAAATCAGCTTCATGGAAGACCTGATTGACCAGCTCGACCGGGTCATCATCAGCCAACAACGCCAGATGGACGCCCTGCAGCGTGAAATGCTGGCACTGCGCGTCCAGGGCGCCAGCACCGACGCGTCCAGCACACGCACTCTGCGCGACGAATTGCCCCCGCATTACTAAGCCGCCATGGCGATTCCCCAAAGTTTTATTCAGGAACTACTGGCTCGCGCCGACGTGGTTGACATCATCGGCCGCCACGTGGTGCTCAAGAAAGGCGGCGCCAACTTCATGGGGCTGTGCCCATTCCACGGCGAAAAATCACCGTCGTTTTCGGTCAGCCCGAGCAAGCAGTTCTACCACTGCTTTGGCTGTGGCAAAAACGGCAACGCCATCAGCTTCCTGATGGATCACAACGGCATGGGCTTTGTCGAAGCCGTGACCGACCTGGCCCAGCAATACGGCATGCAAATGCCTGAAGACGAGGCCTCACCCGAGGACCGTGCCAAAGCGCAGGAACAACGCGCGCGCCAGCTCACGCTGACCGGCGTGTTGGAAAAAGCCTGTGACGCCTATCGCCGCCATTTGAAAGATTCACCACGCGCGATCGACTATTTCAAGCGACGTGGCGTGTCCGGTGAAGTGGCCAGGCAGTTCGGACTCGGCTATGCCCCCGAAGGCTGGCGCAATCTGGCCAGCGTGTTTGCGCATTACGACGACCCGCTGCTGGTCGAAAGCGGCCTGGTGATCAGCCACACGGAAGATGACCCGCCCAGCGACAAGCGTTACGACCGTTTCCGCGACCGCGTGATGTTCCCGATCCGCAACGTCAAGGGCGAAATTATCGGATTTGGCGGACGCGTGCTGGGCGACGAGAAGCCCAAATACCTCAACTCACCAGAAACGCCGGTGTTCAGCAAGGGCCGCGAACTCTATGGCCTGTTTGAAGCGCGAACCGCCTTGCGCGCCCACGGCTTTGTGCTGGTAACCGAGGGTTACATGGACGTGGTGGCGCTGGCCCAACTGGGCTTTCCCAATGTGGTTGCCACGCTCGGTACCGCGTGTACCGCCGACCATATCCAGAAACTACTGCGCTTTACCGACGCCGTGGTCTTCAGTTTCGACGGCGACGCTGCCGGGCGCCGGGCCGCGCGCAAGGCGCTCGACGCAGCATTGCCCCACGCCACCGACGTGCGCAGCGTGAAGTTTTTGTTTTTGCCAACCGAGCACGACCCCGACAGCTTTATTCGCACCCATGGAAAAGAAGCGTTTGCACGTTATGTGTCCAACGCCACGCCGCTCAGCCGCTTTCTGGTGGACAGCGCACGGGAAGGCTGCGATCTGTCGAGCGCCGAAGGCCGGGCCCAGTGTGCCAGTGCCGCCAGGCCCATGTGGAACGCCCTGCCGGACGGCGCACTGAAGCTGCAACTGCTGGGCGAAATTGCCGACCAGGTGCAGATCAGCGGGCGGGCGTTGGCGCAGCTATGGAACCCGGCACCGGCCCACGGTTCGGATGCACGCTACAACCATAGCCACGGCAACAACGATGGCAAGGCCAGTGGCGGCGACTGGCGCAACAATGCCCAGCGCCACAGCAGCAACGCCCCGGCGCGGGCACGTGCTGGCCGTGCCCAACCCGCCAGCCGCGCCGACCACGCCACGCGCATCCTGTTGGGCGACAGCGGCCTCTGGCAGACGCTGGGCAGCGAAGACCACACGCTGCTGTGTGAACTACCAGCGCCACACGGCGTCTTGCTGACCTGGCTCGAAGCCCAACTGCACGACCACGGTGCACAACCCTGGGAATCGCTGCGCGAGGCACTGCACGGCCACCCGCATGCGGCCTTGGCGCAACAGTTGATGGCGCTGGCGCCAACGCAACCTGCACCGCCGGACGAGCCCGACGAACACCGCAACGAACTGCGCGACATTCTGGATCGCCTGCTGATTGACCACCTCAAGTGGCAGGAGACCGAAGCGATTGCCGCCGCCGCCACCGATCCGCAAGCGCTGGCGCACTACCGCGAACTGCACGCGCGGCGATTGCAACTCGAGAAATCAAAAACTGGCGGTATAATCCAAGACTGATTCGGCAAGAGCGACAGCAACACCTCCGGGCCAGGCCAACTTTGACCCAGCGACCATGCATCACCATGGGCGCTCATAACCGGCCGCTTACCGCAAGGATTGCATTCCAAATGTTCGCCCATACATCTTGCCTACCCCCCGGTTAAGCGTGGTTGTTGTGCGCTCGCGCATTTTCATTCATGGTCGTTGATTCAAACACACGAACGTGATTACGCCCGCGCACCGCCTGCTTCGTTTTTAAGATGTCCTGAGGTTTTTGCATGCCCGTCAAAAAGTCCGCTGAATCTACGCAGTCTGTTGCCAAGACTGCCACCGCAAAGTCAAAAGCCACCGACAACAAAGTCGCCGTCGATGGTCAGGAAGTGGCTACCGAATCCGCAACCGGAACCGAAGCGGTCGCCCGCAAAAAACCGGGACGTCCACCCAAGGCGGCTGCGGCAGCCGATGCCCCCGCGAAAACCGGCGCCAAGCGGGGCCGCAAGCCCAAGGCGGCAGCATCCGCTGGTGGCGAACCGTCAGACGACCTCGATCTGTCCGACATTGAAGCCGATCTGGTCGGCGAACCCGAAGTCAGCACCGGCGAGAAGGTCAAGCCACTGCGCATGAAAATCAGCAAGGCGAAGGAACGCGCCTTGATGAAGGAATTCGGTCTGGATGAGACCGTTCTGTCTGAAGAAGACATGGCCAAGCGCCGCTTGCGCCTGAAGGCGCTGATCAAGCTCGGCAAGACGCGCGGCTACCTGACCCACGGCGAAATCTCGGATCACCTGCCCGACAAACTGGTCGACGCGGAAACGCTCGAAGTCGTCATCTCCATGCTCAACGACATGGGTGTGGCGGTCTACGAACAGACACCCGATGCAGAAACGCTGCTGCTCAACAACAACGGCCCCACCGCCGCCACGGAAGAAGAAGCCGAAGAAGAAGCGGAAGCTGCGCTCTCCACGGTGGACAGCGAATTCGGTCGCACCACCGACCCGGTGCGCATGTATATGCGCGAAATGGGCACCGTGGAACTACTCACGCGTGAAGGCGAAATTGAAATTGCCAAGCGCATCGAAGGCGGCCTGATGGCGATGATGGAGGCCATCAGCGCATCCCCCGCCACCATCGCCGAAATTTTGCGCCTGGGTGAAGAAATCCGTGAAGGCAAAGTGGTCATCACCACCATCGTGGACGGCTTCTCCAACCCGAATGAAGCCGACGATTACGTGGCCGAAGAAGACTTCGACGAATTTGACGAAGCCGACGACGACGACGGCAAGGGCGGCTCCAAGGCCCTGACCAAGAAGCTCGAAGAACTGAAGAAACAGGCCCTCGAACGCTTCGACCGCCTGCGCGAGCTGTTCGAAAAAGTACACAAGGTGTATGACAAGGACGGCTACGGCACGCCCGCCTACACCAAGGCACAGCACCTGCTCAGCGAAGAGCTGATGACGATCCGTTTCACCGCCAAGGCGATTGAAAAGTTGTGCGACATGGTGCGCGCACAGGTCGATGACGTGCGCAAGAAAGAGCGTGAACTGCGTCGCATCATTGTTGACAAGTGCGGCTACCCACAAGAGCAGTTCATTGCCGACTTCAGTGGCCGTGACAAGAACGGCAACAAGGTGGCATCCCACCTGCTGAACATGAAGTGGATTGAAATCCAGGCCGCCAGCAACAAGAGCTGGAGTGCCGTGATGGCGCGCAATATTCCGCCCGTGCAGGATCTGCAGCAAAAGCTGACCGACCTGCAGTCGCGCGTGGTGGTGCCGCTGGACCAGCTCAAGGACATCAACAAGCGCATGAATGAAGGCGAGTCTTCGTCGCGCGCCGCCAAGAAGGAAATGATCGAGGCCAATCTGCGCCTGGTGATCTCCATCGCCAAGAAGTACACCAACCGTGGTCTGCAATTCCTCGATCTGATCCAGGAAGGCAACATCGGCCTGATGAAGGCGGTCGACAAGTTCGAATACCGCCGTGGTTACAAGTTCTCAACCTATGCCACTTGGTGGATTCGCCAGGCCATTACGCGTTCCATCGCTGACCAGGCCCGCACCATCCGTATTCCGGTGCACATGATCGAAACCATCAACAAGATGAATCGCATCAGCCGTCAGCACCTGCAGGAGTTTGGCTTCGAACCCGATGCGTCGGTGCTGGCCGCCAAGATGGAAATCCCGGAAGACAAGATCCGCAAGATCATGAAGATCGCCAAAGAGCCGATCTCCATGGAAACGCCCATCGGCGACGATGACGATTCCCACCTGGGCGATTTCATCGAAGACAGTGCCAACACGGCGCCCATGGACGCCGCCATGCAGGCCGGTCTGCGCGATGTGGTGAAGGATATTCTGGACAGCCTGACACCGCGCGAAGCCAAGGTGCTGCGCATGCGCTTCGGCATTGAAATGACGAGCGACCACACGCTGGAAGAAGTGGGCAAGCAGTTCGACGTGACGCGCGAACGCATCCGTCAGATCGAAGCCAAGGCCTTGCGCAAGCTCAAGCACCCGAGCCGTTCGGACAAGCTGCGCAGCTTTACCGACACGTTGTAAACCAACCGGGGCACTGCCTGCACTGGCGGGCGGTGCCGTGCCCCAGCCAAAGCCAGGGTCGCCACTGAAGTCGCAGTAGGCGGCGGCTGGTTTGCGACCGACTCCCGCCGCCTCAGGCGCTGGTACGCGTCGAACGCGCGGTGCGTTCGGTTACAAACGCAAAAGAAAACTCCAGCACCTGCTCCATCGACTGCTCAATGACGTTGCGTTCCTGCTCGGTCATGTAGAACATCATGTCCACATCGTGGCGCACATAGCGCACCGGCAAGCGGTTGAGGGCCAGACAGGCCACGTCGGCCAGCATGTCGGCCGTAAAGTGATGAAACACCGGCAGACTCGCACGGCGTGCCACCTCCTCAAACACCAGTCGTTCGTAATAGTTGTGTACTTGTTCAAAATTAAATTTCATGGAAAATCTCCGCAACAATCCGGGCGACACGGTCGCGCGACAACTCTGCGCCTCTCTTTGGTGTCCACGTTAGCAGCTAGCGCAGTTGATGGCAAGGGGGTGTATGGTTCCAATACACGCCAACTGCCGGATTCTGCTTCGGTCCAGGCGGGCTGCTACACGCGCTCCAATCACCGCACGATTAGCTATGAATCTTGTAGCACCGGGCAATCTGCGCTATAGTTGGCAGTCGGCCACCGCGCACAGCAAAGAGCGCGTTTGCGTTGAATTCGTGTAACGCGGCGAGGGCCAGGCGGGGGCATCGTACAAAACGTAGCGACGTGTGGCGCTGTGCAGCGCGGTAAAAATGCTTGCTGAAAAGGTTGTGAATGAGTGCAAAAGAGTCAGTTGCCATGGGCCTGTTGCTGGCACTGCTGGAGGCCCGCTATGCGCTGCGCGTGCTGTGGGCGCTGAGAGATGGACATGCACAAACCTTTCGCCTGTTGCAGGACAGCGTCGGCGGCATCACGCCCAACACCCTCAACACCCGCATCAAGGAACTGCGCGAAGCGCAATTGCTCAGCCATGGCCGCGACGGCTACTTCCTCACGCCTGGCGGCAACGACCTGGTTCGACGACTGGCTGATTTGCCGGCATTCGCGACCAAGTGGCACAGCACGCAAACCAAAGTCACCCAGCAAGGACCCTCTGCATAACTCCCTGCGGCATAATCAGAGGCTTGACCGAATTCGCCCTGAAACCGGGCAATTCACGGTGGGTGAAACCGGGCACTGAAATGCCAAACAACCGTCAACAAACTGTCAATGGACTGCCCGTGCGTTGCCTGTCAAATGGCAAGCAGGCTGCAACCCAGTGCCCGTTTGCGCCCCACCGGTCCACCAGGCATGGGCAAAGCAGCCCCCCATTTAACGACTGACATCAAGGATTTTTTATGCAAACCACCGCCAGCGGCCTGCAATTCATCGACACGCTTGAAGGAAGCGGAGACGCCGCCGCCAAGGGCCACCGGGTCACCGTGCATTACACAGGCTGGCTCTACAACGACGGCGAACAAGGCGCCAAGTTTGACTCCAGCAAAGACCGCAACGACCCGTTCGTGTTCCAGCTCGGCGCTGGCATGGTGATTCGCGGCTGGGACGAAGGCGTGGCCGGCATGAAAGTGGGCGGTAGCCGCACGCTGATTATTCCAGCGGCACTGGGCTATGGCGCGCGTGGGGCCGGTGGCGTGATTCCGCCCAACGCCACACTCAAGTTTGATGTGGAATTGTTGGCCACGGCGGGTTGAATTCGCGGGTGAAATTCACTGCCTGCAATGGCCAGCAGAAATCACCCACTGAAATTGCCAGCGCTGCACGCCTTGAAATCTGCGCCGTGGCCTCCATGTCCTGACGAGGCGCTCTCACGGGCACGGCCATTTTGTTAACCATTTCTCTTTAACCGACCCATCTAACCGATTCGCATGTCCGAAAACCAGACCCCCACCCTATCCGACGCAGTGGCCGAACCGTCCCAGCCGGCCGAAGACATCGCAACCATGGTCCAGCACGAGGCTGACGCCCTGGCCAAGGTTCAGGCCGATCTGGCCGCGTTGCAAGCCAAAAGCGCCGAATTGGCGGACCAGTATCTGCGTGCCAAGGCTGACGTGGAAAACGCCCGTCGTCGGGCGGAAGACGAAATCACCAAGGCACGCAAGTTTGCCGTAGAGAGTTTTGCCGACAGCCTGCTGCCGGTGGCCGACAGCCTGGAAGCCGGTCTGTCCATCAAGGATGCCAGCGTGGAGCAAATTCGCGAAGGCGCCGAAGCCACCCTGCGTCAACTCACCGCTGCGCTGGAACGCAACAAGGTCATCGCTATCGCGCCCGCAGCCGGCACCCGCTTCGATCCGCACCAACACCAGGCCATCAGTGTGGTGCCCAGCGAGCAGGACGCCAACACCGTCGTCAGCGTGCTGCAAAAAGGCTATTCCATTGCCGAACGCGTGTTGCGCCCGGCGCTGGTCACGGTCGCAGCCCCCAAATAAGCAGACCGGCAACTAAATTGTGGTTGCCTCCACGGTGCGCTCTTGAAACCAGCACAAGCAGCCGCACGTTGAACACATCAAATTGACGCATTAGCAGGAGTTACAAATGGGAAGAATTATCGGAATTGACCTTGGCACCACCAACAGCTGCGTGGCCGTCATGGAAGGCAACACCGCCAAAGTGATCGAAAACGCCGAAGGTGCACGCACCACGCCGTCCATCATTGCGTACCAGGAAGACGGTGAAGTGCTGGTTGGCGCGTCCGCCAAACGCCAGGCTGTGACCAATCCGCGCAACACGCTGTACGCCGTCAAGCGCCTGATCGGTCGCAAGTTCACTGAAAAAGAAGTGCAGAAGGACATCGACCTGATGCCCTACACCATCGCTGCGGCCGACAACGGCGACGCCTGGGTTGAAGTGCGTGGCAACCGCCTGGCACCGCAACAGGTCAGCGCCGACGTGCTGCGCAAGATGAAGAAAACGGCCGAAGACTACCTGGGCGAAGCCGTCACGGAAGCCGTGATCACGGTGCCAGCCTACTTCAACGACGCCCAACGCCAGGCCACCAAAGACGCTGGCCGCATTGCCGGTCTGGACGTCAAGCGCATCATCAACGAACCCACCGCTGCAGCCCTGGCCTTCGGTCTGGACAAGAACGAAAAGGGCGACCGCAAAATCGCCGTGTATGACCTGGGCGGCGGCACGTTTGACGTGTCCATCATCGAAATTGCCGACGTCGATGGCGAAAAGCAATTCGAAGTGCTGTCCACCAACGGCGACACCTTCCTGGGCGGCGAAGACTTCGACCAGCGCATCATCGACTTCATCATTGCCGAGTTCAAAAAAGAACAAGGCGTGGACCTGAGCAAGGACGTGCTGGCCCTGCAACGCCTGAAGGAAGCCGCCGAAAAGGCCAAGATCGAGCTCTCCAGCAGCGCCCAAACCGACATCAACCTGCCTTACGTCACGGCTGACGCCACCGGTCCGAAGCACCTGAACGTCAAGCTCACGCGCGCCAAACTCGAAAGCCTGGTCGATGAGCTGATCGAACGCACCATTGCACCGTGCCGCACGGCCATGAAAGACGCCAACGTCAGCGCAGCCGACATCCACGACGTGATTCTGGTCGGCGGCATGACCCGCATGCCCAAGGTGCAGGAAAAGGTCAAGGAACTGTTTGGCCGTGAGCCGCGCAAGGACGTCAACCCGGATGAAGCCGTGGCTGTGGGCGCTGCCATTCAAGGCCAGGTGCTGTCCGGCGACCGCAAGGACGTGCTGCTGCTGGACGTGTCGCCCCTGTCGCTGGGCATTGAAACGCTGGGCGGTGTCATGACCAAGATGATCACCAAGAACACCACCATCCCAACCAAGTTTGCACAAACCTTCTCCACTGCCGACGACAACCAGCCGGCCGTGACGATCAAGGTGTTCCAGGGTGAACGTGAACTCGCCGCCGCCAACAAGCTGCTGGGCGAATTCAACCTCGAAGGCATTCCACCGGCCGCACGCGGCACGCCGCAAATTGAAGTTTCCTTCGACATCGACGCCAACGGCATTCTGCACGTCGGCGCCAAGGACAAGGGCACCGGCAAGGAAAACAAGATCACCATCAAGGCCAACTCCGGCCTGTCGGAAGAAGAAATTCAGAAGATGGTGAAAGACGCCGAGCTCAATGCCGCCGACGACAAGAAAAAGCTCGAGCTGGTGCAAGCCCGCAACGAGGCCGAAGCCAACATGCACAGCGTGCGCAAGAGCCTGGGCGAATACGGCGACAAGCTTGACGCGGGCGAAAAGGAAAAGATCGAAGCCGCCCTGAAGGACGTGGAAGCTGTGCTCAAGTCGGAAGACAAGGACGGCATCAAGGCCAAGAGCGAGGCCCTCATGACCGCCAGCCAGAAACTCGGCGAGAAAATGTACGCCGACTTGCAGGCCAAGCAAGCCGCCGAAGGCAATGCCGAAGGTGCTGCTGGCGCCCAGGCTGGCCCTGAAGCGGGTGGTCACAGCCACGCCGCCGGTGGCTCCGCTAAGCAAGACGATGACAACGTGGTGGACGCCGAAGTCAAGGAAGTCAAAAAGGGCTGATTTCCTGCGCGCCCCAGGCGCAAACAATGCCGCGTTGACCACCCCCGGTGGCCCAACGCGGCTTTTGTGCTAATGGCTTTTGTGCTTTTGTGTTAACAACCGACCCCGATTCAAGATGGCCAAACGAGACTATTACGAAATTCTTGGCGTTGCCAAAAACGCGTCCGACGAGGACATCAAGAAGGCCTACCGCAAGCTGGCCATGAAGCACCACCCGGACCGCAACCAGGGTGACAACTCCAAGGCGGCCGAAGAGCGATTCAAGGAAGCCAAGGAAGCCTACGAAATGTTGTCGGATGCGCAAAAGCGCGCCGCCTACGACCAGTATGGCCACGCCGGGGTCGATCCGAATCGCGGCGGTGGCCCAGGTGGCGCCGAAGCCTACGGCGGTTTTGCGGAAGCCTTTGGCGATATTTTTGGCGACATGTTTGGTCAGCAACGCGGTGCGCGTGGCGGTGGTCGCCAGGTCTACCGTGGCAACGACCTGAGCTACGCCATGGAAGTCACACTGGAAGAAGCGGCACACGGCAAAGACGCCCAGATCCGGATTCCCACCTGGGACCACTGCGACACCTGCAAGGGCAGCGGTGCCAAACCCGGCACCCAGGTCAAGACCTGCGGTGGTTGCAACGGCACCGGCTCGGTGCAGATGCGCCAGGGCTTTTTCAGCGTGCAGCAAACCTGCCCGCACTGCCGGGGCAGCGGCAAACTGATTCCCGAGCCCTGCATGGCCTGCCATGGCCAGGGCAAAGTCAAACGCCAGAAGACGCTGGAAGTCAAAATCCCGTCCGGCATCGACGGCGGCATGCGCATTCGCAGTGCCGGCAACGGCGAACCGGGCACCAATGGTGGCCCACCCGGCGACCTGTACATTGAAATCCGTCTTAAGAAGCACGACATCTTCGAGCGTGATGGCGACGACATCCACTGCTCGGTTCCCATCAGCATGGTGACGGCCGCCCTCGGCGGTGAAATTGATGTGCCCACGCTAGCCGGCAAAGCAGCTATCGACATTCCCGAAGGCACCCAGACCGGCAAGCAGTTCCGCTTGCGTGGCAAAGGCATCAAGGGCGTGCGCTCCAGCTATCCGGGCGACCTGTATTGCCACATCACCGTGGAAACACCGGTCAAGCTGAGCGAACACCAGCGCCGCTTGCTGCGTGAGCTGGAAGAGTCGTTCAAAAAGGGGGGGAGCAAGCACTCGCCAACCGGAGACGGATGGGCGGATCGCCTGAAAAACTTTTTCAGCTGACGCCTTCCACCGGGTTTCGCAAACCAAAATCGCTGTGCAAAATAGGCCCTGCAGTCCATGATCGGCTGCAGGGCTTTTTTCTGCGATTTAAAAAACAAAGGCGAGGGGCAAGCACCATGGCGGTCAACATTACGTTTCTGGGCGGTGCCGACACCGTCACCGGCTCCAAATACCTGGTCCAGCACGCAGGCCACAGCGTGCTGGTGGACTGCGGACTGTTCCAGGGTTTCAAACCATTGCGCCTGCGCAACTGGAATTCGCTGCCGATTGATCCGGCCAGCCTGTCCGCCGTTTTTCTGACGCACGCGCATCTGGACCACAGCGGCTACCTGCCACGGCTGGTACAGGAAGGTTTCAAAGGGCCCATTTATTGCACCAGCGGCACGCGCGGCCTGTGCCGCATTTTGCTGCCCGACAGCGGTCACATCCTGGAAGAAGACGCGGCCTTTGCCAACCGCCACGGCTTTTCGCAGCACACCCCGGCACTGCCGCTCTACACGCGCCAGGAAGCGCTCGACTGCCTGCCACAGTTCCAGGTGGTCGACTTCGACAAAAACTACCAACCGCTGCCCGGCTGGCAAGTCCGCTTCCGCCCGGCCGGACACATTCTGGGTGCCTCCAGCATCCTGCTCGAACTGGCCGAGCGCCGCATCCTGTTTTCAGGCGACCTGGGGCGCCCCGACGACGTACTGATGAACCCACCAGCCCCGGCCGTGGCCGCTGACACGGTGCTGATTGAATCCACCTACGGCGACCGCACCCACCCGAGTGAAAACTTTCTAAGCGAACTGGGACCGGCGCTGCACCGATTGGCCGCGCGTGGCGGCGTCGCGGTGGTTCCGGTGTTTGCCGTAGGGCGCGCCCAATCACTGCTGCACGCCATTGCCCGCCTGAAAGAACGCGGCGTGGTGCCGCACGGTCTGCCCGTGTTTCTGGACAGCCCGATGGCGGTGCACACCACCGAACTGTTCGAACAACATGTGGGGGAACACCGTCTGAACGCGCATGAAATGCGTGCGCTGATGCATGCGGCCACCATGGTCAACGGCATGGAACAGTCACGCGGTCTGGCATCCCACCACGGTCCGATGGTGATTCTCTCCGCCAGTGGCATGGCCACCGGCGGGCGCGTATTGCACCACCTGGCGCAGCACGCCGGCGACCCACGCAATATGGTGATCCTGACCGGCTTTCAGGCACCCGGCACCCGTGGCGCCAGCCTGGCCGACGGCGCCGCCACGCTTCGCATCCATGGCCGCGACGTGCCCATCCGTGCCGAAGTGGTGCAACTGCAATCGGCGTCAGCGCACGCCGACAGCAACCAGCTGCTCAACTGGCTGCGCAGCATGCCCCAACCGCCCGATCAGGTCTATGTGGTGCACGGCGAGCGGCATGCGTCGGACACCTTGCGCGCACGCATCGCGCACGAACTCGGCTGGCGCGCCGTGGTGCCAGAGCACACCTCGGTTTGGCCAGCCTGAATCAGACCAGCGCCAGCCGCGCCCGGGCGTGGGCGTATTCGCGTTGCAAGCGGGCCACCAAGGCCGCCACCGGTTGCACTTCGGTAATGGCGCCAATGCCCTGTCCGCAGCCCCAGATGTCGGTCCAGGCGCGCGGTTTGTCGCCGGCAAAATCCATCGTCTTCAGGTTGCCTTCGGGCAGTGCCAGCGGATCCAGCCCGGCGGCACGAATACTCGGCGCCAGGTAGTTGCCGTGCACACCCGTGAATAAGTTGGTGTAGACGATGTCGTCCGCGTTGCTGTCCACAATGCACTGCTTGTAGGCTGGCACCGCGCGCGCTTCATCGGTAGCAATGAAAGCTGAGCCAATATAGGCAAAATCGGCCCCCATGGCCTGTGCCGCCAGCACGGAGTCGCCCGTGGCGATGGCGCCACTGAGCGCCAGCGGGCCGTCAAACCACTGCCGGATTTCCTGCACCAGTGCAAACGGACTGCGCGTGCCAGCGTGCCCACCCGCACCAGCTGCCACCGCAATCAGGCCGTCCGCACCTTTTTCGATCGCCTTGCGGGCATGCGCGTTGTTGATGACATCGTGCAACACCACGCCGCCGTAGGAATGCGCTGCGTCACAGATATCGGTGCGCGCACCGAGCGACGTGATGATGATGGGCACTTTGTATTTCACGCACAGCGCCATGTCGTGCTCCAGCCGCACATTGCTCTTGTGCACGATCTGGTTGACGGCGAACGGCGCAATGCGGTGCTCCGGATGCGCCTGCCGGTGTGCCGCCAGCGCTGTGGTGATTTCAATCAGCCACTCTTCCAGCTGTTCGGCTGGGCGGGCATTGAGGGCCGGCATGGACCCCACCACGCCCGCGATGCATTGCGCGATCACCATGCGCGGCTGGCTGATGACAAACAGCGGCGCAGCGATGACCGGGAACGGAACGCCGTCCAGCGGTGGAGGTAGTCGGCTCATGGGCGCTGCTTAAAACGCATCGGGGGCCAAAGCGGTGACGCTGTCTGCGCCTTCCACGATGCTCTCGCGCAGCCCCGGCACCAGCACCAGAATGTGGTCGGCGTAGAAGCGTGCGGTGGTAATTTTGGCCCGCATGAACGCCACGTCCTGACCGGCCGCAATTTGCTGCTCGGCGGCCAGCAGGGCCCGCGCCATTTGCCAGCCCGCCATCAGGTTGCCCGCCAGCATCAGGTACGGAACACTGCCGGAGAAGACGGCGTTGAGGCTGGTTTTGGGGGCGCCGTCGGGTGTCTTGGCAAAGCCACCGACCACAAAATCGACCACCTGCAGGAACGCTTCCTGCGCCGCCTGCAAGCGCTTGGCCACAGCCAGCGCATCGGCGCTGCCGCTGCGCTGCAGATCGGCCACGGTGGCGGCAATCTGAGCCGCAATGCCGCGCGCGGTCTGACCACCGTCACGCGAGGTCTTGCGGCCCACCAGGTCGTTGGCCTGAATGGCGGTGGTGCCTTCATAAATGGGCAGAATGCGCGCGTCGCGGTAGTACTGCGCAACACCGGTTTCCTCAATAAAGCCCATGCCGCCGTGTACCTGCACCGCCAGACTGGTCACGCCCAGACTCATCTCGGTGCTGAAGCCCTTCACCAGCGGCACCATGAATTCATAAAAGCTCTGGTTCACCTTGCGCGTGTCGGCATCGGGATGGTGGTGTGCGGCGTCATAGGCGCTGGCGGCCACGCAGGCCAGCGCACGGCTGCCTTCGGTGTAGGCGCGCATCGTCATCAGCATGCGACGCACATCGGGGTGGTGAATGATGGGCGCGCCGGACGGCTGCGAGCCGTCCACCGGGCGGCTTTGCACGCGTTCGCGCGCAAAGGCCAGCGCCGTCTGGTAGGCGCGTTCGGCCACCGCAATGCCTTGCACGCCCACCGCATAGCGCGCTGCGTTCATCATGATAAACATGTACTCCAAGCCCCGGTTTTCCTGGCCCACCAGGTAACCCACGCCACCGGCGCCGCGTTGCTCGGAGACCGAACCCGCCAGACCGTCGCCAAACTGCAGCACGGCGGTCGGACTGGCCTTGATGCCCAGCTTGTGCTCAATGCTCACGCACTGCACGTCGTTGCGCGCACCCAGCGAACCATCGGCATTGACCAGGAACTTGGGCACCACAAACAGGCTGATGCCCTTGACGCCTTCAGGCGCACCCTGCACCCGTGCCAGCACCAGATGGACGATGTTCTCGGCCATGTCGTGTTCACCCCAGGTGATGAAAATCTTGGTGCCGAACACCTTGTAGGTGCCA
>Ga0316223_1002237_pt1 | contig 16036 bp, 18 predicted proteins | sample TBH18009metaG_FD_206007 | JGI IMG/M metagenome (GOLD analysis project Ga0316223, IMG submission 206007) | Freshwater microbial communities from Trout Bog Lake, Wisconsin, USA - TBH18009 | ecosystem: Environmental > Aquatic > Freshwater > Lake > Hypolimnion/Profundal zone | place: USA: Wisconsin...
TTCAGGAATGTAGGTGTCCAATGCTTCCGCCAAACGGAAGATTGATGGCTCGCCGATTTCAGATTGGTCACCTTGCAGCGCCTTGAGCGCGCTACCGATAATAATTGGGGTGTCGTCACCAGGGAAGTCGTATTTGGTGAGCAGTTCGCGCACTTCCATTTCGACCAATTCCAGCAGTTCGGCGTCATCCACCATGTCAGCTTTGTTCATGTACACGATAATGAACGGAACGCCCACTTGACGCGCCAGCAGGATGTGCTCGCGAGTTTGCGGCATCGGACCGTCAGCTGCTGATACCACCAGAATCGCGCCATCCATCTGCGCCGCACCGGTAATCATGTTCTTGATATAGTCGGCATGTCCAGGACAGTCAACGTGTGCGTAGTGACGGTTTGACGTTTCGTATTCTACGTGCGCGGTATTAATTGTAATACCGCGTGCCTTTTCTTCCGGCGCTGCGTCAATCTGGTCGTAAGCTTTCGCTTCTCCACCAAACTTCTTCGACAGCACGGTCGTGATCGCCGCAGTCAATGTCGTCTTGCCATGGTCCACGTGACCGATGGTGCCCACATTTACGTGGGGCTTCGTACGTTCAAATTTACTCTTTGCCATGATTTTTCCTCATTAACACCGAATTATCGAAAACAACCCTTAAACTATAAATTACAAAATCAAATTTTTGGTGCCCAAGGCGGGAATCGGACCCGCGACCTCTCCCTTACCAAGGGAGTGCTCTGCCACTGAGCCACTTGGGCCAACTCAAACTGGAGCGGGTGAAGGGGATCGAACCCTCGTCGTAAGTTTGGAAAACTTCTGCTCTACCATTGAGCTACACCCGCACGGCCCTGCCGCAAAAACACCGCGACTAAGTGCGCAATCACCACACTGACTTACACAAGCAAACCAGCAACACCCTAAAAACGATACATAAATTCTTTTGGTGGAGGGGGAAGGGTTCGAACCTTCGTACTCATAAGAGGGCAGATTTACAGTCTGCTGCCTTTAACCACTCGGCCACCCCTCCAAACTGAACCCGTGATTATCCATGTTCTCAGCCACCCTGTCAAAGGGAAAATGCATTTTTGAGCAAGAAGCGGGCCATTAAGGGAAATTTGCCGGTCTATCGCCGGCGAAGCTCGCTAACTCTTTCTATACAAAGCTGACTGCGCATGCGCCTGCAAACCTTCTCCGAAGGCAAGTTCTGCCGCAATCGCCCCCAGCGTTTGCGCACCCTGCGCAGAGACTTGAATCAGACTACTCCTCTTCTGAAAGTCGTAAACCCCCAAAGGAGACGAGAAACGTGCAGTACCTGAAGTCGGCAGGACATGATTCGGTCCGGCGCAGTAATCCCCGAGCGCTTCGGAGGTATAACGCCCCATGAATATCGCCCCGGCGTGTTTCAGCTTGGGTAGCCAATCTTGCGGGTATTCAACTGATAATTCCAAATGTTCCGGAGCAATGCGATTGCCGATCACACAGGCTTCGTCAAGATCGGCGACATGAATTAATGCCCCGCGATTTTCCAGCGCGGTATGGATGATTTTGCGACGCGGCATTTGCTCCAGCAGGCGGTTGGCACTCTGCGCCACAGCTTCAATAAAATCGGCGTCGGGCGACAGCAGGATGGCTTGTGCCAACTCATCGTGTTCTGCTTGGGAAAACAAATCCATCGCGATCCAATCCGGATGGGTTTGCCCGTCGCAAATCACCAGAATTTCGGAAGGACCTGCGATCATGTCGATCCCCACCACGCCAAATACCCTGCGCTTGGCCGAGGCCACATAGGCGTTGCCCGGCCCCACAATTTTATCCACTTTTGGGATGGTAGCCGTACCGTAAGCCAATGCCGCGACTGCCTGTGCACCGCCCACGGTAAATACGCGATCCACACCTGAAAGATATGCCGCAGCCAGCACCAATTGATTCTTTACGCCATCCGGAGTCGGCACCACCATAATGAGCTCACCCACGCCCGCCACTTTTGCGGGTAGCGCATTCATTAACACCGACGACGGATAAGCGGCTTTCCCACCCGGGACGTAGAGACCAACCCGATCCAGCGGAGTAACCTGCTGACCGAGCAAGGTGCCATCTGTTTCGGTGTAGCTCCATGAACTTTGCAGTTGCTTTTGGTGGTAGGTAGTAACTCGCTGTGCAGCCTGTTCCAACGCGCTGCGCTGCGCTGGGGGCAAACCTTCAAATGCCCGGCGCAATTCAGCTCGGGGTAATTCGAACTCCGAAGCGTGTGTCGCATTCAGGCGATCGAAACGCCGGGTGTATTCGAGCAAGGCCTCATCACCGCGGCGCTTGATTTCTGCCAGAATAGTGGCAACTGTCGCCTCCAACTTTTCATCGGCAGTTTCTTCAAACGCCAGCAATAGATTGAGCTGGGCATCAAAGTCAGATTGCTTGGTTGAAAGTCGCTTTATGTTCATCATTTCACCGCCAAGGCAAACGCATCCAGCATCGGACGAATCAAATCCCGCTTCAATTTAAGCGCTGCCTGATTCACCACTAAACGCGAAGAGATTTGTGAGATTTCTTCCACCGCTTTAAGGTTATTAGCCTTCAACGTATTCCCACTGCTTACCAGATCGACAATCGCATCGGACAAGCCAACCAGCGGCGCCAGTTCCATGGAACCGTACAGTTTGATTAAATCAACATGCACTCCTTTGGAAGCGAAATGTTCGCGAGCCGTCTGCACATATTTAGTTGCCACCCGCAGACGGGCACCTTGGCGCACAGCCGAGTCATAATCGAAATCATCACGCACTGCGACCATCATCCGGCAACGGGCTATGTTCAAATCCAAGGGTTGATATAGCCCGTTCCCGCCATGTTCATTCAGCACATCTTTCCCGGCCACACCGATGTCGGCTGATCCGTATTGCACATAGGTTGGCACATCCGAGGCCCGCACAATGATGAGCCGGACATCAGCACGGTTGGTCGGCAAAATCAGTTTGCGGGAAGATTCCGGATCTTCCAGAGGGGTGATCCCGGCAGCAGCCAAAAGGGGAACAGTTTCTTCAAAGATGCGACCTTTAGATAGGGCGATGGTGATCATTGCTTGAATTCCATTATGTCAGAAAGCACTTATATATTAAGCCATCATTTAGAGGCACTTTTACTTGATCCGCCGGATATTGGCACCCAGCCCGGAAAGTTTGGCCTCGATATGTTCGTAGCCGCGATCCAAATGATAAATACGGTCGATTACAGTTTCTCCTTGAGCCACCAAACCAGCAATCACCAGACACGCTGAAGCGCGCAGGTCAGTTGCCATAACATCCGCCCCTTCGAGATGATCCACGCCACGCACCATGCAAGTGTTACCTTCAATATCAATCAGCGCGCCCAGACGACGGAGCTCCTGCACATGCATGAAACGATTTTCGAAGATCGTTTCAACCACCATCGCGCTCCCCTGCGCCACTGCGTTCAGCGCCATGAATTGCGCCTGCATGTCGGTTGGGAAAGCAGGATAAGGTGCGGTGCGCAAGTTGACCGATTTGGGGCGTCCATCTATTTCCAGATGGATGCGACTATTTTCTATACGAATTTTCGCGCCGGCCTCGATCAATTTTTCCAGTACGGTATCAAGAATATCGGCACGGGTATCTGTCAGCGTGATGCGCCCCCCCGTTGCTGCTGCCGCCACCAGAAATGTGCCGCTTTCAATACGATCCGGCATGATGCTATGCACTGCGCCATGAAGACTTTCCACACCGGTAACCGTAATTGCATCGGTACCGTCTCCAGTGATTTTTGCACCCATTGCGCGCAAGCAATTTGCCAAATCCACGACTTCCGGTTCGCGTGCGGCGTTCTCAAGCACAGTCACACCCTCAGCGAGCGCCGCTGCCATCATTAAATTTTCCGTACCGGTGACGCTGACAATATCAAAGAAAATGCGTGCGCCTTTTAATCGTTTGGCTTGCGCATGAATATAACCGTGCTCGATACGGATCTCTGCTCCCATCGCCTGCAAACCTTTGATATGCAGATCCACCGGGCGCGAACCAATGGCACAACCGCCAGGCAGGGAAACTCGCGCCTCGCCAAAGCGCGCCACCAGCGGCCCCAGTACCAGCACCGCCGCACGCATGGTTTTCACCATATCGTAGGGAGCTTCAAGCTTGTCTATTTTTGAGCCGCATAGCGTCACTGCCCCTTGTTGGACAGTAGCCGTCATGCCCATTTGCACCAGCAGTTTGCGCATGGTGGCGACATCGTGCAAATCCGGCATATTGTCCAAATGCAATTCATCGGAAGTCAGCAAGCCAGCACACATGATGGGCAAAGCTGCATTTTTGGCGCCGGAAATACGCACTTCACCGCGTAGAGGGATTCCGCCTTGTATGGCTAATTTTTGCATATATTTAAATTACTTGTTTTGCCACTCTTGTGGCGTTAATGTTTTCATTGACAAGGCGTGAATTTCTTCGCGCATTCTTTCCCCCAATGCCTGATAAACCCGCTGGTGACGTTGCACACGGCTTTTTCCCGCGAATTCCTCGCTCACCACCACCGCCTCAAAATGCTGGCCATCGCCGGTCACACTGAGATGCAGTGTGTTCATTCCCTGCGCTATACTTGTTTGGATACTTTCGGGAGTGACCATAATATTTATCCTCTTAATTTATACCCTGCGCGTAGCAACGCCAGCGTAAATCCTGTCATGCCCAACAAACACCCGCCCACCACCACCAGGCTAAACCAGGGCGAAATATCCGAAACCCCGAAAAATCCGTAACGGAAACCGTCTATCATATAAAAAATCGGGTTAAAACGCGACAGGCCTTGCCAGAAATCGGGCAATGAATGAATGGAATAAAAAACGCCCGATAGAAAAGTCAGCGGCATGATGATGAAATTCTGGAAACCGGCGAGCTGGTCAAATTTCTCTGCCCAGATTCCCGCTACCACGCCCAGCGAACCCAACAATGCACTGCCCAAAACGGCGAATAACACAACCCACAACGGGAAGTGTAACGGCGGCAGAGCAAAACATAAAGCGGCAAGATAGACCCCCAATCCGACCGCCAATCCCCGCACCACGGAAGCAAGTACATAGGCAGCAAAAAACTCCCCGTAGCCGATTGGTGCAAGTAATACAAAAACGATGTTACCGGTAATTTTCGATTGAATCAGGCTGGATGAACTGTTGGCAAATGCGTTCTGTAATATCGACATCATCACCAGACCGGGTATCAGAAATGCGGTATAGCGCACTCCGGGATAGACTTCTACATGCTGCTCCAGCACCTGCGAAAAAACCATCAGATACAGTAACGCAGTCAAAATGGGGGCCAGCAGGGTTTGAAAAGCGACTTTCTTGACGCGCAGCACTTCTTTATAAAACAGCGTGTAGAAACTTAAAGGGGCCATGCTCATTACTTTCCCATCACGCGGATAAATACGTCTTCAAGATCCGGTTGTTGCAGCGTCATTTCCTGCACTGAGACACCGGCCAGCCTCAATTCTGCCAGCACCGCTTCCACTGCCTGATAGTTTGATAACGCAAGCAGGTAACTCCCCCCATTGCTTTCAATCACCTTGGGCAACAAAGCAGCAGGCAAGGAATCAGCCAGCTTGATACGAATCCGGCATCCCGCAATACTGTTCAGTAAATTTTTCGTACTGTCTAAAGCGACAATCTGCCCTCGTTTGAGCATGGCGATACGTCCGCACAAAGCTTCCGCCTCTTCCAGATAATGTGTGGTCAACAACACAGTGTGTCCGTCGCTGTTCAGCTGTTGAATAAATCGCCACATAGTTTGCCGCAGTTCTACGTCCACCCCGGCGGTCGGCTCATCCAATACAATCACCGGCGGTTTGTGTACCAGTGCCTGCGCCACCAGCACGCGGCGTTTCATACCTCCGGACAAGCGGCGCATGTTGATGTCGGCCTTGTCAGTCAAATCCAGATGATTCATTAATTCGTCAATCCAGGTATCGTTACTGCGCAAGCCAAAATAGCCGGATTGCAAACGTAACGTTTCACGGACAGTAAAAAAGGGATCGAACACTAACTCCTGAGGCACCACCCCCAACAGGCGGCGGCTGTCACGATATTGCTTGACAACATCGTTACCCAACACTGAAATCTGACCGCTATCCGGCAATGACAGCCCGGCCAGCAAATTAATCAATGTCGTTTTACCGGCTCCATTGGGGCCCAGCAAGCCAAAAAACTCGCCCTGTTCGATTCGCAAATCGACTCCGTCCAAGGCATGAAGAGAACCAAAGTGCTTATGCACCTGGCGAACATCAACGGCTGGAAACATGGGAATTAACCTAGTGTAGCGGCAGCAAGTCTGCAACTCCGTACAAACGTGCCAAACTCAGCAGATTATCGGGAACATTGGCAAAAGCAAGCGTCACTTGTTTGCTTTGAGCCCGTCGCAACCAGGATAACAGCAAACTGACCGCCGCCGAGTCCACTGCCTCGACTTGCATCAGGTCGATCACTAAGGCACCGTTGCTTTCCGGTTCCAGATCGGCACCAAATAAAGCTGCCACAGTTTCCATGGTCAGGCGACCCGCCACCTGTAAACGACCGTCATTCCTCGTAATCACTTTGCGTCGACCTTGTGAGTCATATTGTTGGCAGCATTTTTATCCGTCAACATTTTGACCAATCCGTCGATTCCTGACTGCTGAATAGTTTCAGAGAAATTACCACGATACGTGGTGACCAGACTCGCCCCCTCAACGATCAAATCAAACGCTTTCCAGCCATCGGCAGTTTTTTCCATTTCATAGTCCACCTCAACGGGCTGCGCACCCGGCTTGATGATACTTGACTTGACTGTTACTTCATCCGCACCGGCTGGAAGTGTTAACGGCTTGACTTCCAGAGTCTGATCCTGATAACCAGTAAAAGCATTGGCATAAGTACGCACTAACAAGTTGCGAAACTCGGTTACCAGTGACTTTTTTTGCTCAGGTGTCGCACTGCGCCATCCCTTGCCGACTGCCAGCCGCGTCATACGATCAAAATCGAAATTCGGAAGCACCTTGGCATCGACCAAGGCAAGAATCTTTTTCTTGTCGCCCGCACGAATATCCTTATCCTGCTTGACGATAGTAAGCACTTCCTGTGCTGTATTCTTGATCAGCACATCAGGAGGAGTCACCTCGGCATACGCACCGAAGGTAACAGCAGACAATAACATCCCAGAATATAGTGCAATCACTTTCTTCATTATTAATCCTTGCCTTTATTACTTGCCAGTCTCGGCTTTGTTGTATAAAAACTTCCCGATCATATCTTCCAGCACCACGGCAGACTGTGTTTGCTTGATTTCATCGCCACTTTTCAACATCACCGTATCCCCGCCCGGATCCAGGCCGATATACTGTTCTCCAAGCAAACCGGAGGTCAATATTTTGCCGATTGTATCTTTTGGAAATTGGTAACGGCTGTCGATACTCATCATCACCTTGGCTTCATATTGCTTGGTATCCAGCGAAATTCCCGTCACCCGCCCGACCAGCACACCGGCACTCTTGATGGAGGCTTGCGCTTTAAGACCTCCGATGTTGGAGAAATTGGCCTGCAACGAGTAAGAATCAGATACGTTGTAAGTACTTAAGTTCCCCACTTTGAATGCCAGCACAACCAGAGCCGCAATGCCTGCCACGACAAAGATACCTACCCATAAATCCAGCGTACTCCGCTCCATAATTATTCCCCAAACATGAATGCAGTCAACATAAAATCCAGCATTAAAATAGCTAGAGACGATTCAACCACCGTGCGCGTAGTCGCCCCAGAAACCCCCTCTGCAGTGGGAGGGGCATCATAGCCTTCGAACAGCGAAATCACCGTCACCGCCACCCCGAACACCACGCTTTTAATCACCCCGTTCATAACATCATGGCGAAAGTCTACCGCCCCCTGCATCTGTGACCAGAACGACCCTTCGTCCACGCCAATCAGCACGACTCCCACCACGTAACCGCCAAACACGCCCATCGCCGAAAACATGGCTGCAAGTAGAGGCATGGAAATCACACCAGCCCAGAAGCGCGGCGCAACCACGCGTGCAATCGGGTTGACCGCCATCATTTCCATGGCAGATATCTGCTCGGTTGCTTTCATCAAACCTATTTCAGCTGTCATGGCAGACCCCGCGCGACTGGCAAACAGCAGCGCAGCCAGCACCGGCCCCAATTCCCGCACCAAACTCAGCGCCACCAATGAACCCAGAGCTGATTCCGATCCATAGCGCTTGAGCGTTTCATAGCCTTGCAAACCCAACACCATACCGACGAACATTCCCGCAACGATGATGATAATGAGAGACATCACCCCCGAAAAAAATATTTCTCTAACCGTCAGGCGGAAACGCCGAAAACTGAGACCCGAGTAATAAAGTGTCATCAGGAAAAAACGCGATGCATAGCCGATCCGCCACACTGCATTGATCACGCGCGATCCGATGCCACGCAAACTTCTGACTAGAGCCATCAGACGCGCACTCCCAAATCCTTGCTGAAATTACCACCGGGGTAATGGAACGGAATCGGTCCATCCATCTCGCCATGCACAAACTGCCGAACAAACGCTTCATCGGAATTGCGGATATCATCTGCCGAGCCTTCGGCAATGATTGCGCCATTTGAAATAAAATAAACGTAATCAACGATTTTCAGAGACTCCTGCACATCATGCGTCACGACAATGGATGTCGCGCCCAAAGCATCATTCAGGCGTCGAATCAACTCTCCCACGACCGTCAACGAAATGGGATCAAGGCCGGCAAAGGGCTCGTCATACATAATCAGCATTGGATCGAGTGCAATGGTTCGTGCCAACGCCACGCGTCGCGCCATACCACCCGAGAGCTCAGCCGGGAATAAATCCTGCGTGCCGTATAACCCGACCGCGTGAAGTTTCATCATCACCAGGTCATGAATAATTTCTTCCGGCAAGTCGGTGTGTTCGCGCATCTGAAATGCCACGTTATCAAACACCGTCATATCCGTGAACAACGCGCCGAACTGGAACAACATCCCCATTTTGCGACGCATTTTGTATAAACCTTCTTGATCCAGATCGTGAATGACCTGGCCATCAACCTTAACATAACCTTTAGTGGGCTTGAGTACCCCGCCAATGTGCCTCAGCAAAGTTGTTTTTCCACAACCGCTTAGCCCCATGATTGCAATTAATTTACCCTTGGGAAAGGACATGTTAATGCCTTTCAGAATAGCGCGGCTATCATAGGCAAAATTGACATTGCTAATTTCAACGAGTGCTTCAGAGGACACGGAATTTAACCAATACTAAATTTTTTACAACGCGCATTCTAAACTACGCCCCGCTTGTCCACAACCATGTTAGCTTTATCTATTGATTTATTGAAATAAATGCAAAACACATCACAACCAAACTAACGGGTTTCAACACTGGCAAGTTGATTATTGATTACAAATGACTGCTATTGATTACAAATGACTGCTATTGATTGCAGTAATGACTAGCAATTTGACCAGCCAAAGCCATTGACATTATGAAACAACAGGGGTAACGTAACTATCAGGTAGCAGTGTTTTCAAGGAGGGCGCAATCATGTCCATCACAAGTATCAGCGTTAACCCGCTTTCGGGTAATTCGGCTGCCGGTAGCATTCCCCCCGCGTCAATCGACAGAAACCAGTCCGGCGCAAACCAGCAACCTTCCGCTACCGTAACACTTTCGGTGCAAGCACAAAAGTTGAGTCAAGCTCATACCCAAGCTAATCCGACACAAACTGGTTTACCTCAAAGCAATCAACTTCAAACTTCGAGTACAGTGAATACAACCGCCAGTCCGAACGCAGTCCCACAGTCCGCAACAACCAATGCAGCACCCGGAATACAGTTTATGTCAGGCGAACGGAAGACTGGGCGAGTTAATACATTCGCTTAGTTTTTCTGCCCACTATTAATCTGACTGCATTTACCAATCAAATTTGCTCAGTGCTGTACACGACTCGCAACGAGTGAGTCTCACCGGGTAAAACAGTCACTTGGTTGCTGGCTGCGTTTGCACTTTCTACACAGACCATTCCACGGTAGCCCGTATCGCTTCCAAAATCACCCATTTTTGCAGATTTCTCAATCCATGGGTTCCACACAATGTTTGACTTACTGCCGCTTTTAGCGATGCGAATGCGTCTCTTGAAGCCGGCATCTTCGATCAAACAGTCGGTCTCGGTATCAATGTATATTCTGTCCACTTCGGAAGCAATTTCAATCGCCCCCTGTTGTATCCGTGTCTCGGCAGTTCCGACCTTGTCCAAATAAACGCAGTCTTCCATGCCAGTAATACGCAAGGCATCCACATCGCTGATCGCAAAATAGGTGTGCAAAGCTTCGCCAATTTGAAATGGCTTATTACCCGTATTTTCAGTCGTGAGTTCCACCGTTAAGGTTTTGCCGACCGTTGCGACCAATCTTGCCCGACAAGGATGCGCCCATTGATCTACAGGTATTGACCTTTCCGGCAATTCGAAAGTAATTTGCGTACTGCCATCCTGCAAAGCACGGCTCTCCACTACCTGCCAAAGTGCCGTTCGAGCGAAGCCATGCGATGGAAAAGCTGGGTCGCTGGCGTGCGCTCCAAACCAAGGCCAGCAAATGGGCACACCACCGCGTATAGATTTACCTTTCACCAGTTTGGCAACCGGACTTAACCAGACCACGGGCTCCATCCCGTTGGGCTTAAAAGTCATGATGTGCGCACCTTGCAAAGCGATTACTGATTGGGCATGGGCATTTGTAATACTTGCCGTAATTAAGCCACTCTCACCCTGAGCAAATTCAAGTTGCCCTGGAATCCCATAACTTTGATTTAATGAATCGATATCCGCTTGCCCCATTACGCCCCCTTATTGTTTTCCATTTGTTGTTGTGGATGCTGCCTCTTTAACCAATGTTCCTAATTTTGACATTTCAGCATTGCGCGCAGCCAGTCCTATCCCTACACCGACAACCAATAACGCACAAAAGGCCGGGATCGACCAGACTATCCAGTAAGGCAGCGCTTCCATCCATGTCTCCACATAGGGATCACTTAGCAGCATTTCCCCGGCAACATAGCCCAGCAACCCGCCCCCCGCATCTATGGCCCAGGGAAATCGTTTGATTACTTTCATTACCAACTGACTGCTCCATGCAATCAATGGAATACTCACCAGCAAACCAAACACCAGCAGCATGACATTACCATGCGCGGCCGCCACTACGCCAAGAACGTTATCCAGACTCATCATAAAGTCAGCAATTATGATGGTATAAACCGCCCCCCACAGGTGCGTCTCCGCTTTGATTTTACTTTCATCATGCTCATCTTCCTGCATCAGCAGCTTGATGCCTATCCACAGCAACAGAATCGCGCCAACCACTTTCAAAAATGGTAGCCGTAGCATACTAAGCGCAAAAAAGGTCAGCACAATCCGCAAGCCTATTGCACCGCACACACCCAACGTAATTCCTTTTTTGTATTGCTCCGCAGGAAGATTACGGCATGCAAGTGCAATTACCACAGCATTGTCACCACTTAGCAATATGTCGATGATAATAATTTTGAACACATCCACCCAAAACTGGGTAGAACCCAACATTGCCAACATACACTTCCTTTAGTCTACTGTGAATACACTTTGGCATTCATTACATACTCCAATGGTACCTAACTTTTAGGTACTCGCGGAAGAATGTGCAAATTATGCAAGTTGCATCAAGAAAAGTTACCGAACGACCCGAGGTGAGCCGACATCGAAAAAAGTGAACAGCGTGCCTATCTTGAGGCAACTCTGCCCCCAACCAACCTCTTGACGTGTGCATATTTAACACGTATCATAAATATGAGCATGTGTCGTGAGTACCCATATTTACTCCAATCATACGATTTCAGAAGAATGATCATGGCAGAGACACATGCGAATTCCGGTTCAAAAAAGACTACGATAAATATATCAAAGGGTAATTACAAATGTCTGCTGTAAAAAATCCAGCTGTCGGGAAAATGAAATTAAAATCAATTCAAAACGAGCATTTGCCAATCCCGGGAGCAGAACCTTGGTATGTATTCGCTTCTGATCCCGCTTTGTCTGTGATGATTGACTATAGAACTCGTCCATCTGTGACGTTGTCTGAAAATGAGTCTCTTGATGAAGCACTTCAGCACATGAAACATGCCGGTGTTCGATGTGCATTTGTCGTCGATAAAAAAATAAAGGGCGTGGTGGGAATGCTGACTGCTTATGATATTTCGGGAGAGAAGCCTCAGCAATATATGGATGTTGCAGGTGTGGCACTGGAGGACGTAGTTGTAAAAGATATCATGCAAAAAATCAGCGAATGGCAGGTGTTATATATAAAAGACATCGAATGCTCCACTGTAGGAGATTTGTTTGGCATTTTCAAGGAAGCAGGTGTAACGCATTTACCTGTCATGGAAACCACCGATAATGATGAACCTCGTTTGCGAGGCCTACTCTCTTTTGCCAAAGTAAAACGGTTGCTGGTGGATTGACCTCATCAATCTTAACGGCAACTTCTTAAATATTGAAGAAAATAACGTATCGGCAAAGCATAGGGCCTCAGACTTGAGGTCCTAAGCGCCGTTTACTTTTCAGGAGATATTTGATGCACCATTCTATAAAACTAACCCGTGCAGATTTCCTTATAGGGCTTGTTACTCTGATCTCAGTTATCATCCTGACAATAAATCTTATTTAGCCATTTAAAACCACAACCTTCATAGACTGAGGCCATTTCAGTCCGGGAAGCTCACTATAATAATTAATGACAATAATTCAACCCAAAGACCTGCAGCACTATTGGTGATTTACCAGTTTGACGTTATAATGAGAAAGTTAAATACGAACTCCCTAGCAAATTGTGAGTATCTTTTAGGGATAGTAAACAGGTAAGTATCGTTTTAACTTTGTGAGTAATTGCAGGACACTAAGAGTTTGAATATTTAAACTCCGATCAGGTTTAACAAGTCGAATTGGCGACCGAAAGAATTGTGCCCGTAGCTCAACCGGATAGAGCACCAGCCTTCTAAGCTGGGGGTTACAGGTTCGATTCCTGTCGGGCACGCCAGACAGTACGGCTTGTGTTAGTTCAATGGTGGTCGTAGCTCAGCTGGTAGAGCCCCGGATTGTGATTCCGGTTGTCGTGGGTTCGAGCCCCATCGATCACCCCAAATAAAAGCCCGCTAATCCAATAGGTTAGCGGGCTTTTTCATTACCCGGCATTACGTCATATTTCAGCATATTTCGAGCATATTGGGATGTCACTGTCCCATATTTGTCCCAAACATGTCCCAGCCTTCATTAATTTCCGCCGCAACCAACAAACTCTTTCAGAACCTTACAATAACAAGCAACTCATGCAGTAAGAATTCAGGCTGAACTTATAGACTCGTGCAACAGTATTACAAAAGCTTGACACGTACGAAATAATCGGTAACATGATCATCGAAGCTACGATTTAGAGCAAAAAACACTACCTGGATGCAGCCGAAGAAGAGTCGGCTCCTTAGTGAACCGAGGGGGATCGGGGAGTCATCCAGCACACCATGTTTGAGCTACCCCGCGCAATGGCAAGCGCATCACGATGTTCGTGGTGTTGACTTGCCTTTTTCTTTTTGCGAGTCAGCGCCACGGAAAAAAACCGAGGTCTTTCATGCAAAATTCCAATTCGGCCGCCACGCCCGCTTCACTTTCACACCTTTCACCAGCAGCACCATCGACCGGCATCAACTTGGTCATCAACAACATTATCAAGCAACACCCCATCCAACTCGACTTTGTTCAGTGTGGGGAAATCGTTAACTACACACCAGCTGCCAGCTATGTTGCCCGCAGCCGTGGGCAATTTCCGGTGCGCGTTCGTCAGCAGGGTGGGCGGTTAATTTGTCACACGGCTGATCTGATTGACTACATCACAAACGGTGTAAGCCAGGCCAATCAATCCGTTAAACCAATTCGCAAAAGCTGTAAAAAGACTTGCCAGACGGGTCGCCCCAGCAAGCGCGAATCAATGGACGCCGCCGCCGTCGGCCTGACTGTTAAACAGTTGCGCGCGCAAAAAAAACCTAGCAAGAGCTAAATGAGTAGTGTCGTCCGGAACTCGTACACCTGGCGTGCCGGGATTTTAAAATCCAACCTCGCGCCAACCACCAGGCATGTGCTGCTGACGCTGTCCTGTCATTTTAATGACGCTGGCGAGGCATGTTACCCGACCACTCGACTTCAGGCGCAGGAGACGGGGCTATCCGAAAAATGTGTCATTACTCATTTGGCTATCGCTCGCGAGTTGGGCTGGCTGAAAGTTTCTAAACACGGATTTGCAGGACAGCGCTGGTCACACAATCAATACATGCCATGTTTTCCAGAAGGCACTGAACCACCTTCAGTAGCTCACCAAAAAGGCGCTGAACCACGTTCAGTACCTTCCAAAAAAGGCACTGAACCTAACGACAAAAAGGCACTGAACGACGTTCAGTGTAACTACTCAGTAGAACTACTCAGTTTAAATACCACCACTACCACCGCACCAAAAGCGCTAACCAGTGGTAGTGGTGGTGTATTTGATAACTTGATAATCGAACCGGTCATTACTCAGTACCTTCCCCAGCTTTTGGACGTTCTGCAACGGGCAGGAGTCGCAGAGGCGGACGCTCAGGATTTGTTAGATGAACTTGTTGGCACCATCGAAGCTGGCAAGCGAGGGGAACGGCAGAAGGTAGCTAACCCAGTTTTGTGGCTGCAAGGGGTTGTGGCTGGCAAATTCAAGCGTGCCAGGTGCTTCGAGGTTCGCGCCCGCCGACAATCGGTCAAAACGAGCGTCCAGATGGCCTGCAAACGGGATGATCTGGACATTGATCCGATTGCCTCGGCAAAGGGCGCAGAATACTTTTCTATCGCCCGTGTAAAAGAGCGTCAGCAAGCCCAACAAAAGGAAAAGCGGACATGAGAATGAGGCATTTATGAAAATACCTACGAGCAAGGCGGCCTGTTTGAGCCACCTGTTGATGTTGGTCTCAACAGGGTATCGTCATTGGATTAGAGGCGAGATGCATTACAGCAAGGCCGCTGGCTTCGCTAAAAAAATGGCCGAGCTGTACCCGATTGATGCGACCTCCGATATGCGCAGCTGGGCCAAACAGACTGGTCGTTACTCTGCATTCCTTGTCATGTTTCAACATGACAAAGACCCAACCAAGGTTATGTACTGGTTGCTGGCCACAAATGGTGGTGCGCCCAAAGGCTATCTTGATATACACACGCGGGAAAAGTTGTCGGATGCTAATATTGACGCACCGGCGTGGCGCGATCAGTACGAACTTGTCCGGATCGAACGCAAGGGCAAAAAACCGACCTGGACCTGGGCGATGCGCCATGATTACTTTTTGCGATTAGAAGCGAGTGCCAAACAGGCGGCTGATGCTGGACGTGATGCACTCAACACGTTGTTCGGCATGTTGCGCCGCATGCCAATGTTTTCCGGTATCCGTGGCCAAGTTATCCAGTTGGATGCGACCGCAAAAACAACATGGATTAAACAGCGCAAGTCCACTTCGTATCCTTCACCATTAAGGCCTGAAGGCTCTACAACAGACGGTCCCGCCAGTTATTTGCCGGTGATGCCAAAAATCAAGGTATGGGGTGATTTAACGCTCAATGGTCTTATCGCAAAAATCATCGAAGATGAAAAAAGAAAGAATGAAGCGGGCGTCGCCGAAGCTGATTCCATAGCTAAAGCGTCCAGGCTTGAACTTGAATCCAATACTTCGTTTTAAATCGGCCTCGCCCTGTCAACAACATCAACGCCATAGCGACAGGCGCTAATCGCGCCTGATCCATTTAGCCAGTACGCACAGTCCACAGTACATGAACCGCACACCGGCGAGCCGCCGCTGGCGTCCCGTATCGGCCTGCTACGCAGGCGCGGACGGGTGTCGCTACCGCTCCATTCATGAGAACTAGCCAGATGCGCAAAGGTTTTTTAAAAGCGTCTACCA
>Ga0316223_1002241_pt1 | contig 16025 bp, 21 predicted proteins | sample TBH18009metaG_FD_206007 | JGI IMG/M metagenome (GOLD analysis project Ga0316223, IMG submission 206007) | Freshwater microbial communities from Trout Bog Lake, Wisconsin, USA - TBH18009 | ecosystem: Environmental > Aquatic > Freshwater > Lake > Hypolimnion/Profundal zone | place: USA: Wisconsin...
CTGATTGTTACCAACAGTCACCAACGCATTCCAAGAAGCCAAAAGAAAAGGGACCACATTGCTGTGATCCCTCGATATTACTGGTGGGTCGGGCGAGATTCGAACTCGCGACCAACGGATTAAAAGAAAAAATACTATAATAAAACCTTTATAAATCAATGCTCAAATTCTGGTGTGTATCAAAGTGTGTAGTTATTATCTTGTTTTATTTGGTATATGGGAATGTTTTTGTTGTTGCTGACTCAATAAAAGTAAGTGCTCGTTTGTAGTGTCTATTAGCAAGCACAGTTAATGTAGCTCTTACATCAACTGTTTCATCCGTTATCTTACCTTCTACAGCCTTTTCTCTTTTAGCATAGGGCAGGTTGGCTCTAATGCCTATATCTGCCCACGCAATCTTCTTGCCTTCGTTAGGGGTGTGTTTGAGTGCGTAGACTTTATAAGCAAAAGATAGAGCGTCAATACTCCACTTGCCACTAATACGATATTGAGCTTCACTTAGCTCCACACTAACACCACGCTTACCCTTTTCAACCAGCTTTAATACTAGTTGTGAGAATGCCTTTTTAAGACTGCGCTGTGACCAAGTAAGAGGGACAACAAGGTTAAGCACCTCTTCATCGTTAAATGGAGCAATTTCATTTATATCTTTAGCTATCTTCATTCTGTATCCCTTTTTAGGCTCAGAAAATAAGTAAGCCTTATCTGTCCACCATTGCTTAAAGTTCACGCTATGTACATTACCAAAGTCTTTGTATAAGTCAGCGTACTTGCCAACCCCATTAGCTTCACAAGTTGCTTTGTAGTCAGCGTTCAATCTTAAAAACATAAACCACCAATAGTACGGACTGTCTGTAACTGTGTCTGGTGGGTTTAGTTCATCAAACGCTTTCCTACTTCTACCAAAAGTGGGGTAGCTACGGATGGAGAAGATAAGGACGCTTCTTTTGCGTATTTCAGCTTTATTTTCCATACAAAAATACTAACACTTTAATTGCTTTATGAAAATGAAAGAGTAAGAAACTGTATTTTTTTGCTGTAATAGAACCATAGCAATTTTGCTATTTTTATAAAGGAAGGACGGCAATTATGAAGATTTATCACTACACAAAATGTAATAGATTGAACAGTATTTTTGAGGACGGATTTATTGCTACAGAAATGAAGCGCACCTTAAGTAGTGAGCCTAAAAATACTGACTTTGTTTGGTTGACTGAAAAGCATACTTACCCCAAAACAGCATTGCCACTCTTTAGTACCTTACCTGAAACTTGCTTGCTTACGCACTTAAAGCATAAGGGTGTATATGTGGACTTAGATAAGATTGGGGCAATTATTGGCAAGTTTTATAGATTTGGATTTAATAGTGCGGATGACAAATTCACAAAATGGTTTCATAGCAAAGAGCGAACAGTTGCTAGGTGTAGAAATCAATGGATAGTAATGGAAAGCATTGCCAATAAAGTTGGGGATGATATTCGCTCATTTTGGATTGCCAAAGAAGATTTGCCACTAGAAAACTTTAGCTTGGAGGTATTTGATGGTGGATGGAAGATGCTTTTAGATAATGTTTCAGTTTCAAATTTAAGCGATAAATCAAAAGAAACAATTGATGAGTTAAAGTCCCTGAGTGTTAAGGTATGCGAAGAATTTGATATTCCATCTTCACATAAAGAGCCTGCTAAAAAATCTGTTACTAGGCTAATTCAACAGCTTTACGCTTCATATCATCATTAACATCAATGTAAGCTTGCGTTGTACTAATGTTTCTGTGTCCAGCTAGAGACATTAGTACACGCACCCCAACTCCCTTACTTGCTAGGTTGGTAATAAATGTTCTGCGTCCACTATGACTGCTAGCACCAAATACACCAGCACGTTTATATAAGTAATGGAAAAACTGTGTAAGCGTATTAGCGTTATAACCATTGCTATTGCGCTTTTGACTGTAAAAGAACTTCAGCTGTGTATCAACTGGTTTGTAAGCATTAGCATACTGTTGTAACTCTTTTTTCAACTTGGCATTCACAAATACGATTCTGGCTTCTTTGGTTTTAGTGTTTTCAGCTTTTAGTCTTATCTCATCCCGCACCTTACCCTCATCATCAACAACATCAGCATAAGTTAAGCTACTTAACTCACCCACCCTACAACCACTATAAAAAGAACAGGTTACTAAAGCGCGATTGCGTATGCTGTGCTTACGTGTAGCTGTGTAATCTAAAACTCTACGCAATTCTTCTGTTGTTAGTGTTTTTGCTTGCTTTGACATAATTTCTACCTCATATGTAGTGTTTTGTATGTCTTTAGTATGTTTTCTTAGTTTCAAAATTCCTACCTCTTTTGGGTATTACTTAAGTAATACTTTTTCTTTCCATAAATCAATTGGTTACGCTGTTTAAGTGCGTATATGTAAGCTTTTCTATATTTCCTTACATTGTTTTATTTATTGGGTTTGTGGCTTATTGACTACAGAATTACGCAGACTTGCGTATAAGCCCTATACGCTGTTTAAGCCGTTCTCAGCTGTATTGCTATACGCTGTGGTGTGTTGTGCGCTTGTAGCTTGTTTTGCTAAGATTGTTTGAATAGAATGAAATTCAAGGAGCGTTCGATGCGTTACAGACCTAAAAAAATAAAACTCGGCAAAACTAAACCAGCCAGTCAACTATTCTTGTTTTCACATGGCTTACATAAAAATATTGATGTATTTTTTAGTGGAAATGTAGTTATAGAAATAGAGCTTAGCAAGTATGACTACAAATATCACGAAGAAGCTAAGCGAGTTGTCGATTTTATGTCACTCTACTGTAAGCGTTTGGATGTTAAAGAATTTAAGTACATGACTGTTGTACTTAATTACAAGCCTGCTGGTCTTACTCTAGCTGAATTAACAGCCATATATCAATACCCAATTGCTATTCACGGTTCTTCTGGTTATAAGCAATTAACGTCTATTCATTCTGCTTATAAATTACTAGAGCAAAGGTTATATGCTATTCAAAACTATTCAAGTTTGAGCAATGACTATATCAATGTAGCCAAAAATGAACCTATTAATTTAACTGTTGGATCATCAAATTCAATAACTAATCAAGCTACCAAAATAGAGCAAAGCATTCTCAAGTCTATGTCTAGTGTTATCTCTATATTCAATAAAAAGTTTCGTCCAATATATTTCAGAAAGTAATCTTTATTAACATTCAATACTTGCGCATAAGCCCTAAGCGCTGTTTTGTTGTGCTTCTGCTGTATTGCTATTAGCTGTAATGTATTAAGCGTTTGTAGCGTGGTTTTGAAGTGCTATTAATTATGAGTAGCCCAAAAATAACCTATTGCTAAGCAAACTACTATAAAAATAACAACTTCTTTTACAGGAGTGTAATAAGGACGCTTAAAAAGTTCAGCAACAGCAAATGAGCCTATAAAAATAACAGTAACCATTGTTACCAGCACATAGTCATCAGAGCCTGATGCTCCATTTAATACATTAGGGTTAGCTTGATAATTGTCATATTTTCCAGCATAAGCAATGCTATTAATCAAAGTCAGAAAAATTGATGTTGGAATTATTTTCATATCAGCTCAGCTCATTGATTGTGATATACGAAATCATTAACTTCACTAATCACTTTGTCAATTAATGGAGTGTTATAGTGTAAGAAATGAGCAGGAGATGTTTCCATACTTTCATATAGTCCCTGTGATAAGTGCCTTATCTCATACCAATCCCAAGAGTAGCCATCTTTACATCTTAGATAGCTTGCTAAAAAAACTAAAAAAGTGACAGCATCTTTTTTATATTTTTTAACTCCGCCATCAAAATACTCACTAAACATACCCTTATGTAATATGAATACTTGGGCGACATTAACTAATTCAATTATAGAAATTTCCTGTTCTTCACTAGTATCTACAGCATTTGCTAACAAATGAAAAGGATATGAAACTTTAGCCGCATCAGTTGTTATTCCACTAACTTTCCAATTATCAAATAGCCCCATTTATCTCATCCCCATCATTAAAATCATTACATAAGGAGGAGGAGAAGAGAAGCCATAAGCCGCAGATTTATTTCTAGCAACTGTAATTAATTTAGAAATTGATGGAATTTGATTTTTATGTAATACCCGATCTTTAGTCCAATCATCTTTTCTTATAACTTCTCCCTTTAATGATTCATATCTATCAACACAAATGAGAACTATATCGTTTTGATTGGGGGGAATAACACATCCCAAATACATAATATAGTTTTCTTCTTTTGAGAAAGATTTCAAAATACAAAAAGTACCCATTCCTCCACTGAATAGGGACATATCAGCTAAGTCAATAGTCTGTTCTTTACTAAACTCAGCAACAGGTGTCCACATATTGGTTTGTTTTTCCATTTCAAGCCATTTACCATCAGGGAATGACATTGACTGAGAGGCTTGTATTGTTTTACTTCCCCCACCAAATAAGCTACTTAAAAATCCCATATCATTTCCTTTTGTTAAGAATTGATAGTAGTACGCCACCCATAAAGAAAAAAGTCATACTATAAAAAATTACAGTATCACTAAAACCCAATAGCCCAGTCAATGCGGCAACAAACAGTCCAATAGCCCCACCAATTAGTGACAAGTTCATTTGTGTGTATCTAATTATTTTTTACAGAAATTTGTCTACTCAATTTTCAAAATCCAGCAGTTCATTTGCTTAATCATATTAACTAAAGCTATTACGCTTGTAATGACTAAGAAGGATGCTGTTAAAAATATCATCATCCAAGTGTAGTTGCTATCAAATAAAAAAATGATAGATAAAACAATTAGACTAAAAATGCTTAAAGCCAAAGTCACTTTGAAATTCTTAATCACCAAACCAATGCTAATAGCCGTACCAATTACAAGTGGGTTAGTTGCTACTCTTAAAGCCCAGTACTGCCAGTCGCTAGCAAATTCGCTGTTTGATAGTTGAGTAAATGTTAAACACGCTAAAGAAAAGCCTATAAACCAGAGATTAAGTTTGGATTGATTAAGCATATGTTGCTCCCCTATAAAGTTTTCTTAAATTAGCACAAGTTAAAAGATTAATCATTTTATTTTTTTGTTGGCAAAGAAGGAAGTTGACATTCAGCCTGTCGTTTAGGTGTGTCGCTTCTATTTGATGGAAAGTCACGATTTCCATAATTCAAAAACCAAAAATAGTTATAAAAGTCTAAGAAGCAATCCCCCAAGCTTGTAATTTCTGTTGGTACTTCATAACGAGAGATAACTTTAGCGCCAGTATTCATAAGTTGTAAATCAACCCTATAGTATTGAGTGCCATTTTTTGAATACAAAACTAACTGTGGTTTATCGCCTTGTTCAGAGCCGTTGGGATAGTAAACAAATCCACCACGAGAGCTTGTCAGTTTGTCTACTTTTTGTCCATTAGTGCTCACAACTAATAGGGCTAATCCTCCTGCGTACCAAGTATTGTCTTGTATAAGGATGATATTTTTAGTTAAGTAACCCCATCGCACATTACTTTCAACCAGATAATCTTTTTGCCAGCTTTTATAAACTTTGCTTTTTTCAAGTTCATTTGGAAGTTCTTTGAATTGCCAATCTAGTGTTGCGGCTGTAATAGAGGGCATTCCAGCCGTGTTTAGCTGGTAGGCATAAGAAATGCTACCTAGCAATATAAGATAGATAAAAGTTATTTTGATAAAGAATTTCATTATTAGATTTAACACTAAAAGACAGGTTTTAGGTAAAAATATGATTAAATCAACTGTGAATATGGACTGACTTTATGGCTATGGAATATTAAATGGAATTTTTATCAAAACTTTGGCTTGGTAGGCTTGGACTAGCTAAGACTTACTGGATTTATAACCTACTCATTCCCATTCTTTTATCTATTCCAATAAAGCTATGGAGTGGCGAGCCATCCTTTTTCCCTTTTGCTTATCTATGCCTCTTGTCTATCTACTCCTATGTTGCCTTAATTGGGTTATGGAGAAGTTCAGATTTATACAAAGGAAATCAAGTATGGAATTGGCTTGCTAAAGCTGTCGCAGTCATTGGGCTTTTATCGCAACTATTTGTTGCTTTGGCAGTATTTAGATTTGGTGTAGGCTATTTGATAGGTTATGTTGCTGTAGTTGGTTTTGTTATGTGGGCATTTTATGATGAATACAAGGTTGAAAAAGCGGAGCCATCACAAAATCAAGCATCCCCAACAACTACAGCATCAAAAATTGAGATAGATGAAAATTTAATATGGGCAGATGTAGCCAAAGAGTTTGAATCAAATAGAAATGAAGGCTTATGGACTAAGTGCTTTGTTGAGAGTGGTGGTGACGAGAACAAGGCAAAAGTTAAATACTTAGCAGTTAGATTTGAGGAGATGCTTGCTCTTACTAAGGCTATTGAGACTCCAGCTTCCATAATTAAAGAGGCGACAGATTTAACCCAAATTCAGAAAGAACGAGCTGAGCCTCTAAATTTATCAGGCGATGGGCAAGCAATCACTACACAAGCTAGCGCAAATAATGAAGCTGTGTCTAAAGAAAATCCAACGCTATATATTGATAGGCATTGCCTTATTGGCTGGCTGTTCAATTTTTGCTATTGTTATTAGCAATTTCAGTAAGCCCAATTCAGCGCAATCTCAAACGAGTAGTTCACTCCAACCTAATACATCAAGTCAATTAATGAATGGTGATAGATGGGTTGTATGGAGTAAAGAGGATTGGAGAACTACATATGTTGATGAAAATTCAATTAAGAAAACTAGTTTATTCAGCCCAATTTATGAAATAAGAATAGCCTCTGAATACCCCAAGGCAAATGTGTTCATTGGCACGGATGCGAATGGTAAAGAATATCCTATTCGCCTTCAAATACTTAAAGTTGAATATGATTGTAAGAGCCAAACAGAAAAAATAATCTCTGTTAAATCTTATACAACCCCACTATCTAGTGATAAACCTTTTCAACTGACATTTGACGATCTCATAATTGGAAAGGCGAGACATTTGGGTGATGAGCCTGATAAGGGTGATGTTGGATTTGATATAAGTGAAATTGGGAGAAAGGGATTTAGAAGGTTATGCTCCCAATGATTCTTTATTAGCAAATAGAAAATTATTTGATAAGTTTTATCCCCCTTTACTCTTCGTTTATTAATAAGTAAAACAAAGGCAATAATATGAACCAAAGCAAACAGCCAATGAGCACCAGCTATATGGCTATTTTTATTTTTTCAATTGCGATGTGTTTTGTTGTTGCGATACTAGGTTCTGTCACACACTCCAAAGCTTCGCTTGGCGTCATTGTCTGGGGATATACAGCTTGGTTGATGTACAAAAGGAATAATGATGCTTTGGTTTCCGTGTTTAGACTATTGCTATGGTTTGAGGCTATTGCTGGGGTTGTTGGGTTTATTGCTATGACTAACGATAGTGGTATGAGTGGGTTGATTGGTTTTACAAAAGATATATATCTTTTAATAATTGCTGTAAATCTAGTAATTACTTATTTGCTATTTGAATACTTTAAGGGACAAAAGGAATTTCCTAGCTTTGTTGTGAATGAGAAAATTGATGTCAATACTAAGGTGGAGGCTTTAGAAAATAAAACAACTAAAACAAGTTCTATTCAATCTCTATCTTCCACTAAAGTATCAGATGAAGACTATTGGGAAAGTGCGTCGCTAGAGTTTAATTCTGATGCTAGAAAACAAGGGCTGTGGGCTAAGTGTTTTTCTGAGGCTGATGGAGATGAAAATAAAGCTAAAGCTTTATACCTTAGAGTTAGGGCAGAACAGTTAATAAGTGAAGCTAAAAAAGCACTAACTGAAGGCGCTTTAATTGAATACAATATACAAGCAAGAGAAAATAAAGTAATAGAAACGGTGAATGAACAAGAGTTATATGGAATTACATTTGATGGTGAAAAATTTAATTTTCAACAATACAAGTATGACAAATTAGAAGATGCTATTCGATACGCTAGGCTGGTTAATAAAAGAAAGTAGTTAATTTGGTATTTTATGGCTATCTTGAATTAAGTTCGTTATAAATGGCATATATCTCTCTTGCTAGTTTTGCGTAAGTTCTATTAATTCTTCTCTTGCTTGTATGAAGGTATCTATCTCTGATTACATTGCCTTCACTATCTCTTAGGGCGCCATTCTTTCCAGCATCATTCTTTATTATTTCAATTCTTTTTTGTAAATCCTTTGGCAATTCATTGCTATTCATTTTGTCAAGTATTTGACAGGCAACACACACTCTACTTCTCGCATCACCTTCACCGTATACAAGAGCATTTACAGCTTCCCAAAGTTTTGTATTTTTAATTCCCATTAATTTCCCATTATTTCGTCAATCTCATCTGCGTATAGCATTCGTTTGACGATGTAAGTTGAAATGAATTCCTCAGCCGTATTTGCGCCATATTCAATTATTGAGGGTGTTGTGTCACATTGTAGGCAGTGGTAAATTGCTTCACTTAATTTAGCTTCAGCCGCATAGCAGATTAATTTCCAATTTTCCTCTTCATTAAGCTTACTCTCGTAGTATCTCAATCTATTACCAGCATCAACACCTTCATCGTGTAAGTGCTTATCTAAAACTCTTTTATTTCCCCCACCCATCAAATCAACCGTCTTTTGGTATCTCTCGTTTAACAACTCAGCAACAATGACTTTATATACATCTGGTAATTCATCTATTTTTTTACAGGCATCATCTAAATTGGACTTCATTACCTTATCAAGTCCCTTCCATAAAAATCCAAACATATATATTCCCTTGTTCGTGCTAAAGAGTTTGAGGGATTAAAAGAGTTGAGGTAGGTGTGTGCGAAGAACTGCTTTAAGTTCACTAATCTCAGAACCATTTAATCCTTCAAAAGATGAATTTTTAGTGCGTTCATATATGCGCTGAACAAAATCATTCTCCATCAATAAAATCATTAATATTGCTCTACCAAGCTCTAAAACTGATGGTGAAAGTTCTTGTTGATACATATATTTTGCTTGCGCTAATAATGTTTCATCTATTGTCTCGTCTATTCTAAATTGAGGCAGATTGGGATGCTTTTCTTTTCTTTCACAAACTTCTAAAGCTGAAACTATGGCAACTTTAATTAATTCTTCCCTATCAATTTTTCTTTTGAATAAGTTGCCTAACATTCTCAATCCTCTCGTTTGATTTTAATAAGTCTATCAGTGTTTGATTTGATTGTTGTTAGTTTTTATATAGATTTTTAAGTAAAGCTTCGCTAATTAAAGCTTCATTCATCTTTAAGTGCTATCAGCAAGAGACAACTAAAGTCAGTAGTGCTGTATTACGCTAAATCCCACAGAATAGCGCAGACTTATGTACAAGCCCTATACGCTGTTTAAGCGCCTCTTTGCTGTATTGCTATTCGCTGTGTAGCGTTAAGCGTTTGTAGCGTGGATTTGAGTTATTCACTATGCGCAGTGACGAGAGAAGAAGGTTTTGAAGCTATTTTTTTGAATGTAGAAATTAAAAAAGAAATGCTCATTTATAAAGTTAATAGCCAATTTACGGATGTGAAATATGTCTTAATTTAGTACCTCTTTTAATTTTGAAGCTAATAATAATTTTCTTGTATCAAAAAAATGTTCAGCATTAGAAAAGTCAAGTTCTACATTTGGAATTAGATGATTTTCTAAAAATTTTTCTCTGTTTTCTGTTGAAGTTTGAGCATTTACCCATTCAGATAGTCTTAAGTCATTCTTTGACATATTCTCATTAGCATCTAACATTTGTAAATTGACTATAGAGTTATAGATTGTGGGACTTATCAAGTTTCCACTATCAGATTCAAATTGTGATTTGGGATGTAGGTGGTCTTTATGAAAATTATTATTTTTATAATCTAAGTGCGGGTACAGTAAGGCGAGCACGGAGAAAGTGTACATATCATCCTTTTGAAGACCTAAAATCCCATCAATAAATTCATCTGAAATTCCCAACTCCATTTTGATATTTTCATAAATGCGTTGATTGGGAAAGGTTGGTGTATCAAACTCTATGGGGTTAACTGATAAGTTGCTGGTAAATGCTCTTCTTATTTGACTTAGTAAATTATCTGCTTGGCTACCAAATATTCTTTTAATTAATACCGTATGTAACCACTTTTTGATTACCAGCCTATCATCTTCAAATTGAATCTTTGTACTGTAATCACAGTAAATATTCTTGTGATAAACATAGTAGATGATTGGGATAAGTGCGTTTTTTGATGTAAGCGTCAAATCTGTAAAGCCATAAGTTCTCACTAAATCAAAAATAGATTGAATTGCGTCTCGTATTTTGTCCCATTCTTTTTCAAATTTAATAGCGTTGTCAGTTGAGAAGTTTGTACTTCTAAATCTAATATCGTTGCTGTGTAAAAATAGAAAAGTCTTAAGAATAAAATCTTTTGTAATCCTATAGCCTTTGTCTCTGACATTGTCTACAAGGGTGGTAATTTCTTTTCGTGCGTTCCTATTAGTCCAATTTGCTACTGCTATAGACATAATTAAGTCAGAAAAGCTTAAGGGCTCACCTCCGCTGTTAATTCTGATAAAAATATTCAACGCCTTATCTAAGCTTTGCTCTGTCTCTAAAAAATAATTAATAATTGGCTTAGCGTGTATTACATTTTGGAGTATTGATAAACTTCTCCAAGCAAACTCATTCTGATTCAAGTTATTAGCACTCAGATATTGATTAAATTCAAAATTGTCTGCCAAGCTGAGTATCTTTGATACTTTGAACCACTTGTTTGGTTGTGACTCTACCTCAGACTCTTTTAGAAACTTAAATTCATAAATTCGCCCGTCCTCTTCATTGTCTAACGGGTGTTCAATATTCAAATACAAATGCCTTGTAGGGTAGACACGCTCAGTATTTTCTTCACGCAAACGAGGCGTTCTATAAGCGTAAGTGCCTCTTAAGCCTATAAGTAAAGAAGTAAGTCTTTGTTGACCATCCAAAACCGCAGTAAAGTCATTGTGACTATCTGTTGGAAACTCCTCATTGTGGGTGTGATAAACCTCTTTGTAGTCACGCAAAAATTTGTAAAACTTATACTTTTTTCTTGTTTCTCCTTCAACTCTCCAAAATAAAAAAGAACTAATTGGATAGTTACGCATTATTGAGTCAAATAACCACTCAATCTTTGTATGTGACCATTCAAATTCTCTTTGAATTGCTGGTAGCAAATAGTGATTTTGCTCAATATTATTAATTGCCTGAGCAATCGTTATAGGGGTTTGAAATGACACTACTGCCTCTCTATTTCTCTGTAAATGGATAGTAAATTATTTTATGAAACAGGACCTTACTTGTTGAGCGAATCTATCTCTAAAGCGTGTATCAACCTCAAAGTAAATTGAATTGAGGCTACCAAAAGAACTATCCCTTAGTTCTTGTAATGCTTCAAATACACCACTCAATTGTTCTTCTCTATAGTCAAACATATGCCTAAATTGGCTAACGAATAACTTTGTCGCACTTACTTGTGATTGCTGACTTAGCTCAAAAATATCCTTCATAATAGATTTACAAGACTCTCTTTGCTTATAGCCGTCTCCTTTAACTATAGGAGTAACAACTATCCACCATCTACCTGATGACATAATTGGTAACAGCTTGGACTTATCTTCTACTATTGCTAAATCACAGCAATCCTTTATTTCTTGCGACTCTTTGTCATCTACAAATCTATACAGTTGACTAAAACCAAAACCATTGTCATATCTCGCCGTCATAGACACGCAGTCAAAAATATCTAAATCATCATCTGATGGTGTTATGTCACTTACTGTTATTGTTAAAGCTTGATTAGTGCTATCCGTTAGATAGAGATTATTTTCTATTCGTAGCTTAGAAATGCTATTTTTCTTTATTTCAGCCCTTTTAACATCAGACATTTTTTCAGCTAATGTCTTTCCATCATCATCTAATGTATATATCTCAGCACCTTTTCTAACAAGTGCGTCAAAAGCCATCCAATCTTTCCTTCTAATAGCATTGCGCAAATCCTGCGTAGCTTTTGGATAGTAGTCTTTTTGCTTTTCTATCCTTCTAATTTCTGCCTCAAGTTTGATTTGCTCTTTCTTAAGTCTATCTTCCTCAATATTAAGTCTGTAATCTTTTAGTGATTTTGAGTGACTGAGATAGAGTGAGCCAAAGGGCAGGTAATCATTAGTTTTATTTTTGAATACCCAATCAACTACGCTTTCATATTCGTTGTAGTTTCTTTCCTGTAAAGTTTCTATCAAGTATGGTACTGATGAAACGCTACCTAAAGTCAGCTTGCTTAACTCTCCATCTAATTTTGTTAAGACTCTTATTAAAGCAACAATTTCTTCATCCCGTAAAGAGTCTAAATATTCTTTGTTGAAATTGGATGAATTTCTATTAACCTTATCAGATATAGATACTATTGAATTACCAAGTTTCTTATCAGTTTTTATCTTTTCAACAAGCTCGCTATAAAAGCCATTCTTGTCTATAGCTACCAATAAGTAAATTGTTGACTCTAATAGTTCCATTGCTTTTCATAATTGACTGTTTCTATTAGTCTATCAGTGTTTGATTTGATTGTTGATGGCTTTTATATGTAATTGATTTGATTGATTTTAAGTATAGCTTCGCTAATTAAAGCTTCATTCAGCTTTAAGTGCTATCAGCAAAAGACAACTAAAGTCAGTAATGCTGTACTACGCTAAATCCCACAGCACATTGTCTGTGTCTTTCATTCCTAATTCTTTTGTCAAGTACTCCATCCAGCCACTATCCACAATATCTACTTTGTGCTGTTCATCTAGTTCTGCTACCTTAAGTTTTGCGTTGCGTACCAATCCATCTACTTCATTCCATTTCACATAACTAGGCAAATCTCCAATAGCCATATGTAGATGTAAGTTTTTACCTGTGCGCTCACCCTCTACCACTACTAAGTATTTCAGTGCTTTGCCATAACGCTTTGCGCTACTACCAAATACTTGCTGGTTTAACTTTTGCGTAAAGTGCCTAGCTATGCGTCTTACCTCGTTTTTGTCCAATTTCTGTATATAAGCACCATTAGCGTTTTTGACTAAATTTGACTGTTTAAGCGTAAGCGTTAAAGCAAGTGGATATTGCTTATGTAGGCTGTTTAACCAAGTGCGTGTAGCCTGCTTTTGCGTAGGCATAGCAGTAGGGCAATAGGCTGTTTTCTGTCTTATCTGTTGTAGGTTCATATGTTTATTTAGCTATACCAAATAAAACCAATATATTTCCTGTTTTTCCTTATATAAATCAGACACTTACAGTAATAGCAAATACTCACATTTAGGTAGGAAAAGAGCATATCTGACAGTACATTAGTAATTCCACATTATGAAAAGGAGTGAAAAATGGCTGTTTTATCTAACTTAAAGCTAGTAGCTAGCAAAAAGCATCTAACAGTTGCGCCAGTAGTACAAAGACGCAATAAATTGATAGCAAAAATTCATCAGCAAATTGAGTTGTGTGAAGCGCAAAAGGCTGGCAATACCTACGCACCTAAAAAACTCAGAACCTATACCAATAAACAAACTGGTGAGCGTATGACAGCAGAAGTTGCTAAAAGAGTAAGGGAGTGGTTTTGGGTAAATGACGCAGGCAAGATTAACTTAGCAATTAAGTATGGTGCTAAAACACTTCCACTGAATAAGAAGGGTGCTAATGCTATTGAGCTAACTAATGGTGATGAGTTAATTGCTACGCTTAAAGAGTTAAAGATTGCTACAGCCAATGGTGAGTTTGATGATGCTATTACTGAAGTGAGTGAAGCAACAAGGCAGGGGTTTAGCAAATGAAACAGTACAGGCTATGGGTGCGTATAAATCAAACGCAAACAGCTAACACCATTGTTTATGCTGAGAATGCTTATATGGCAAAGCAATTAGGTGAGGCACAGTATGGCGTTGGTAATGTGCTGAACTATACGGAAGTATGAGTAGTGCTTTAGTAGGGGTTGGGTTAAATACTTGTATGCGCTTTTATGAATTTGCCCACACCCCCACAATCAAGCCTATCAAGCCAATGAACCCTCAGCAGTATCGTCTGTATAGCCTTAAGCGTAATAAAGACAATGCTAAGCAAGCGTACAAAGCTGAGAAGGATAGGCAGAAGGTTGCTAACGCACAGCAACAGATTTTCAAAGCTACTCACTAAAAATCTGTAGCGCAGTTTTCAAAGGGTGCTGAGAACCTAACCCCCACCAGTTTTAATCTAACCCCCCCTTCGTATTCTTAATAACTCTTATTACGAGAAATGTTTAATTTGACGCAAAAAGCGTGGGTTTTTGGCGATTTATTGGGTAATTTTTATTTTTATGAATGAGGGGATGAGAGGTATAGCGAGAATGCTTTTTAGCGTTTGCGTTTATCAGGCTTAGGCTCTACCTCTTTGTAGCTATAACGCTTCTTGTCATCGTCATCCAGTTCCATATCAATTAACTGCCTACTCTCATCACCACGCAATTGGTGGACAGCTTTAACAGCGTCTAAGTGTGAGTAGTGCTGTTCAATCATTGTTGTACTAGTGCCCATCTGCTTAGCTAGTGTATGTATAGCTACCTTATCGTGCGTTAAGGCAAGCGTGGCATAGGTATGGCGTAGGCTATACAGCACACGCTTCTTACCTGTAATCAAGTCTGTTTGTAGGCTATGGCTAGTAAGGTAGTTATCAAATAGCTTAGAGAAGCTAGTAGGGCGTATGAGTTTGGGTTTACGCTTTGTTTTAGTTTTCTTCCTATCTATGTACTCTGTATAAGTGAAGATGTAATCAGTACATCCTTCCTTTATCAGCTTGGCTGGAGTTTTGCCATAGTTGCGCTGTGCTATTGCTTCTAATGCTTTTACAGTTGGTAATCTGCCAATAGATAAGCGTGAATCTGTTTTGCTATCTTGTATGTTTAGGATAACTGTACGATTGGCATTGCTTATTTCTATCTCGCTTCCTCTGTCGTCATACTCGTTGGGTGTTTCTATAACACCAGTCTTTTTAATGACTGGGTACATTTTTAATTCAAGCTGTGTCCACTTAAGCTCTAACAGCTCTTTGCCTGGACGAGCGCCTGTGTCTAGTAATACATACACATAATCACGCAATAGCTTTCTTAGCTCAACGCTATCAGCCTTACCTTTTCTAATCCACGCATCAAAATTACTTTTTATTGCTCTTGTTTCATCTAATGTAAATTCAGCACGCCTCTCACTTGCTTTGCCTTTGGCTACTAGCTTGGGACGATTTAATTCCACCATATAACCTTTGTATATAGCTTCATCAAAAATCATCTTAAGTGCGGCATTGTGATTAAGAAGGGTGCTACGAGTGGGTTGCTTTTCCATCTTCTTAATTCGTGCTTTGTCTAAAAGCTCTAATTCTTTATAGCCAATGTTGTTTACAGCGTACTTGCCTAGTGTTGGGATGAGGTACTTGTCTATTGCTGATATGTAGTCTTTGTAGATGGCTTTGCCATTGCCACTAGCCATCTCTTCCTTTAGCTTTTTAATGACAGCGTTGGCTATGTCCTTAAATCTGCGTGTAATAGGAGCTACATTGAGTTTCTTAAGCGTATTAGCTTCTACTAGTATGTCGTGCGCTTTAGCTTTAGCGTCAGCCAAATCTCTTGTACCTGTGCTTGTGCGTTGCCATCTGCCATCTACATTGAAACGACATTGCCAAATAGCACTACGCTCACGCTGATAAACAATGAGTTTTCTATCAATGAGGGTATATGTGGTGGGCTTTTGTAGGCTCATTTTTCGCTCGCTAAGCCAATAGCTTACAGGGGGTGCTAAAAATGGGCAATAGGTGTGTAAGCGGTGTGTAGCAAAAAGAAAAGGGACTACATTGCTGTAGTCCCTTATGTACTGGTGGGTCGGGCGAGATTCGAACTCGCGACCAACGGATTAAAAGTCCGCTGCTCTACCGACTGAGCTACCGACCCGGTAAGTCGTAAATTATAGCAAGAAGTTTGTATGTGCCCCTGAGGTCT
>Ga0316223_1002243_pt1 | contig 16020 bp, 18 predicted proteins | sample TBH18009metaG_FD_206007 | JGI IMG/M metagenome (GOLD analysis project Ga0316223, IMG submission 206007) | Freshwater microbial communities from Trout Bog Lake, Wisconsin, USA - TBH18009 | ecosystem: Environmental > Aquatic > Freshwater > Lake > Hypolimnion/Profundal zone | place: USA: Wisconsin...
AACTTGTTGATTAACCCATTCTTGTAGGGTCATTAATTGTTCGGTTGTTTGGGCGCATTGCTCGGCAACAAGTAATACGTTATGGGTTTCTCCATTAATTGTGATGGTGGCGTTGGGATCGGAGGACACGACACCGCTACGGGAGTTGAGCATCCCAATATAGAAAGTATGGATGCTAGTAAGGCGAGCTTCGTAAGTTTGCTTAATGTTTTCATTAATTATTTCCTGTTCCTTGATCTTGGCATCCGTTTCTGCCTGTTGTTTTTCTGCAACAATTTTGACTTGATCTCTAAAGTCAGCAAAGCGCAGATGCTCCACATAAAAGCCAGCCCCAAAACCGCCCAAAACCAAAGCCAAATAAATGTAGATTTGTCCACCGATACCGCCTAGTAATTTAAGTAAAAAGCTCATTGTGGCTCTGCACCACTCATGTGTTTACCAGCTACCGCAGCAGCTCCTGAACCCGATACGATGCCCAAAGCACCAGCTAGTTCAGTAAGGCTAATTTCTTTGCCAGAATAAATAAGATAGATTGCTGCGCCTGCAACAACAAAAAAACCTAACATCCACGCCCACCGAGCAATATCGTGAGTCTGATTGTCTTTGCCGGTAAGAATATGGGTAAAGATTTCGCTCATTTTTTATTCAAAAATACATCAACGATAATAGTAATAAAACCACCGACTACCGATGCTACGCCCATCAATGCCCATAATGATCCTTTTGAGCGTTCTGCCATAGCCAAAAGTTGTTTGATGTCATTACGCATCTCAGCCATTTCTTTTTCCATAGCCTCAACCTTTTGCCACATTACGCCTATTTTCATTGGGTCAATATCAGACATCTTAATTTCCATTACGTTTTCTGTATAAAAGCTAGTGAATAATAAAGCGGTTGATTTGTGCCTGAATTTGACATTACACCACTATTAACAAAACCACCGGTAGAACCTACTGCATAATTATTACCTGATCCAACGATAAAAGAATCTCTTAAATCGGGCGTGCCATTAGAGCCGTTACAAATAACGTAACCATTAGGAATAGAACCAATAGAGCCTGACCACATAATAATTGCGCCAGCAGGAACTGTTGTGCCTGTGCTTGAAGCATTGGGAATAGGATAGATATTGTCGTAGGTTTGAATGACGGCATTAGTAGAGTCTGCCAAAACAAACTTATAAGAATAGCTAGAGGTTAGCCAAATCTCATAAGGTGGCCGACCATCCGTACCTAAAACAATAGGATTGGTATTAGCAACAGCACCTGTGGAATCTGTATAAGTAGCTAAAGCGGTACTTGATCCAGCTTGATAAGTATATAAATAACCGCCTGATAGGGGTAATCCAGTTGTAGTAAGGAATTGAAATCCGTTACCAATGGGTGATAGTAGAACTGACATTATTCTTTTCCTATTTCGTTTAATCTAAATTTTTCTTTTTTCTTACCAACACCAGCACCAGGCTCAAGAGTTTCTTTAATGTCTTTAGCGTTCTTAACATTAAAATACATTTCAGCAGCAGTTTTTAAACCTGGAATATTACGTTCCAAAGCTGTAGTTGCCATTTGTTTAGCAATTCCCATAGCCCCTGGAACAGTATTTGCCGTGCTTACAAAATGTCCTTCAGGTTGTGCTTTTACTAGTCTAGCAATTTCAGCAATTTTTCTTAATTTTTGGGCTTGTTCTGCGCCAAATAAAGGATCTAATTTTTGGTTTAAATCTAAGTTTTCAATATATTTGGCAAAATTATTGCTTGCAAAATTTCCACTTGCATCTAAGGAATTGCGATTAATAAAATCCATAGTTCCCGATCTAAGATGCGCTAAAGCCACAGGATTATCTTGTAAAAGTTGAATTGAATTAGCAAAATCTGCATTTTTAGAATCTAATACAAACTTTCTAATAAAATCTTTTGTATCAGCCGATTCATTAACCACTTTGTTATAGAGGTCGTTATCTCTTTCTAAATCAAAATCAGCCTTAGCACGGCTTCGTGCCTCATCGGCTAATTGTTTTAATTCAGCAGAAGCACCAGGCATTGGTAAATTTTCTAATTCTTGTCGAACTAAAGACAAAGCATTTACAGCGTTTCCATCCTCTGCTCTTTGCGCTTTTCTTGTTTCTCTAGCAATTTGAGTTCTTAAATTCTCAAATTGATTAAAATTCATTTCTTTGCCTTTGGCATAAGCATCTACTTTAGCTTTAATAGAAGAAGGCAAAAATTCTGTATCATCACCAACCTCTAATGCTGCTCTGGCGTTTTCTCCAAAAGTTTTGGCATCAACAGGAAATTTACCGCCATTCGCTTCTTCAAGGGATTTATAAGCAGATTGCGTTGCCTCATGGTTTGCTTTTTGTATTGATTTAACTTGATCAATAATTCCTTCTGAATCGGCTACGTGGCTTGTTGTATTGACTAAATCGCCAGCAGCTTCATCTTTCATTAATTCAGCATTTTTAAGTAATGCTTTATTTTGTTGGTTAAAACGTTCAACTAATGGCTCTTTAAATCCACGTTCATTCCGTTCACGACTAATTAATGTTGGGTCTTGTAGGGCTTGACCTTTAGTAAGCAACACCGGCTCAGGCAATGAATCTGCTAACATTGCATGATTAAGTGCTTTAGGACTAAAAATAGGATCTGCTGGATCAATATTTTTTAATGCTTCTTTAAGCTGTGGGCTTGCTTGTGCAATCGCAGCATCTAGCATAGATTTATTGGTTGTTTGCGCTGCGCCAACATCTTTATATGATTCAGGGACTGCTTCAACAGTTACTTTTGCATTAGGTTCAATGCCCATAGCTCTTTGTGTATCTTCCATAGCTTTAGGAAGTTTTTTAACAGCACCAGCAATTCTTATTCCACCTTCCGTGGCAGGAATGGTTGCTAAGTTGGCAAAGTATTGAACATCCTCTTTTGGCATACCAGTTTTTTCAGAAATATAATCAGCACCTTTATCTAGATTTTTGCCAATATATTTCATTATTTGCCCAAGTCCTTCGTTTTGATAAACGGGATCTTCGGTAATGCCTAAGAATTTACCTAATGGTTTGTCAACATAGCTAACCAATTTATCACTAATTTCTTTGGCTTTTGCAGGGCCAACAAAAGGTCTAATGACTGGATAACCTAAAAGTTGTTCTGCTGCGGGAATAATGTTGCCGATTGTTTCATCAAATAAAGCTGCTGCTCCTTTGGCAAGATTTGTTCCTGTGCCTTTAGTTGCAATAGCTTCGGCAGTTTTTAATGCACCTTTTACAGATGGTGTTTTAAATAAAGGTTCAGAAGGAGTTTGTAATCCCTCTAATAATTGTTGTGGCTCAAATTCTTGCGTGTCCGATGGAGCAGCAGGAATAGAAGTTAGTAGATCGGATGGGTCGTATTCAACAACCTGGTTTTCTCCACTCATTGCTGTCCATTTACAAGTTTAAGTAACTCTTGACGTTGTTGTTCGAGCTGTTTTCTTTTTTCTAAAGGAACGCTACCCATTTCTTTATTGAGCAATTCTAAATCAGCTTTATCTAATCTGATTTTTGCAGGATCTTCTCCCACGACAGAAATGTATCTCATTAAATTAGGGTTAGCAGCATATTGAGAAAACTTACTATTAAAATCAGCTACTTTTCCATAGTTTGGATTAATTGCATTACCGCCATTATGTATAGTTCCTTTGGCTTGCAAATCTTGGGTAGTAACCCATTGCTGATCCCTGCGAACTAAATCTAATAATGCTTCTTTTTTAAGTGCCAAAGAACCATAAGCTGTTTTTTTATTTTCCGCATCAGCATCTGATTTAGGGCTTAAATTTTGAATACGTTGTTGTAATAATTTGTTTAATTCTTGTTCTTTAGGGGACAGATTGGCGTAATTTGTTTTACCAGCCAAATAACTAGCTACCGCACCAGTATCAACAGTAGGATCTTTTAATAAACCAATAATGCTTCCATTAATGTTTTTAATGGTAGGAATATGTCCATATTGGCTATTGACATTGTTGTATTGATCTTGCGCTTTTAAATATGAACCTTGAGTTTGTTGAACCCGTGCGCCAAAATTTTCAGGAGATTCGTTAGGCTGTTGTGTAAGCTGACCTGTTGGTTGAGCCATAGCTTGACCTTGAGGCATACCTTGAGGTCTAGCTTGAGGTGCAGGTAAAGTCATCCCTGATACGGGCGCACCGCCAGCCCCTTGAACATTTACAGAACCTGCTGGAACTGGGCCTTGATTATACATTTGCACACCAGGGGCATTTCCACCACCCATAACATAAGGTGCTTTGGTGATCTGATTTGTAACCACTTGTGGAGCTAAAGCATTAGGCGCATAGCCAATTTGTTGACCCATTTCGCCAGGTCTGCCTGACAATAAAGCTGTACCAGCACCTTGACCAATTTGAATAGGCTGTCTAGTTTGTGTAGCATAACGCTCTGCAACAGGAGTGCCAGCCGATACGCTTTGACGCAAAAATCCAACAAAATCTTGAGGTCTTGTTTGTGCTAATTGCATCAATTTAGCGGTATTTTGATAAACCGCAGGCTTTGCTTCATCTCCCAAAGCATCCATAGCTTGATCGCCAATGTCAGAAATAGCTCTTTGAACTTTTCTTTGTAATACAGGATTGCTTGGATCTTGTGCCAAAGCGTTAACATCTTCATTTTCAGCTAATGAATTAAACAAATTACGTCTTAACTGATTGCCTTCTAAAGTTGCTTTAGATTTTTTGGTTTTCGCTTCTGCAATCGTGGCTTCAATTTCTGGTCGAAGCGTAGCAGACTTTTTAGTTAAATCTAAAAGAGAATTAAGATTGGTTAGCCCTTGACCTAGATCCGGTGCTTTTGCGGATAAACCTACTGATTCAGCCATATATTATCCTTGAGGTTGTCCTGCTGCAATAGCTGCATTAATTAATGCAGAAGTTCCATAAGCGTTTGCGCCTGCGTTTGCAGCTCCTACTACTCCACCACCTAATGCAGTTCCCGCAGCAGCTTGTTGTGTGCCAATGTTGCCACCAAACTGAGATGCGCCTGTAGCTTGATTAGAAGCTGCGCCTTGACCCAATCCAGCAATCGCACCCAAGCGGTTATAGATATTGGAGTTTTGAGTCTGATAGTTGTTAAATGCGTTTTGGTAAGCACCTTGAGCATAGTTCTGAGCGTAGTTTTGTGCGCCCTGAATAGCGTTACCACCTACTAAACCACCAGTAGCGTTTAATTGGTTGTTTAAAGAACCTAAGCCTTGCTGTAATTGGAACTGATAATTAGGGGCTAATTGCTGAGTTAGGCTTTGATTATTAAATTGAGTTGTAAGACTTCCATAATCTTGTGCGCTAGTATTACCGCTAATACCTAATAGATCAGACAGGTTGCCTACAGCTTGCTGACCAATTTGACGATATGGGGCATTTTGCTGAGTCAGCGTATTAAACATATTTTGCTGAGTCTGCGCTGCTTGATTTGCAGCATTAGCTTGCAATGCAGAACCGCCTAATGCACCAATACCGCTTAAAGCACCACTTAAAAGCTGATTAGATGATAAGTTTTTAAGAGCAGCAGATAATTGATTTGATGCAGCAGAGCCACCAGCAGAGCCAGGAGCACCAGCAACTTTGCCAGGTGCGCCTTTACCACCACCGCCACCTTTAGAGCTACCACCACCTGCACCACCACCTTTACCGCCACCAAGCGATCCACCAACTTGTCCTGCGCCTGGAATTCCTGTGGCTTTACCAGCAGCAGTTCCTACAATACCGCCTTTGCCGCCACCACCACCGCCACCACCGCCTCCACCTCCGTAGATACGACCTCCGCAAACCTTATTCTGTGTGACAGAATCCCCTAAAGTTTCTCCGAGTGCGTAAAGTTGGCGTTTTGAATAATACATAGTTTGTCCTAATCGAGCAATTTCGTAAAATGCTTTTCAATAAATTTATAGCCTAAATGTTCAAATATCTTGGTGTGATCTAAATGAACCTTACAGCTAATATTAATTCTGTTAACTCCATGTTCTTTAAGGGCTTTTTCAGCTTCCTTAAACAAATTTAATCCAATTCTGCCTTGTCTTTGATCTTTTCTAATGAAATAGACATCTTCCATAGCAGTCAAACAATCCCAATAATGCAGGTGTCGATATACAAAATAGATGATGTAACCTATTAGTTCACCATCTTTTCGGCAAGTTAAACAAAATAAATCGCCTGAATCTTGTAACTCCAAATACCTGTCATAATTCGGGTTTAATCCAAAAACCTTCGTTACGCTTAATTCTTGGTAATGATCGTCTAAAAGAGCTTTCATTTCCTCGAAAAAGTCACCAAATCTTTCTTCTCTATATTCAACCATACACACCCCCTTTTTTACCTACTACAAATTATAATACGGAACCTTGTAATTTTGACCATTTACTGTAACGTTTATGAACCCAACAGGGTTAGCTGGTAAAGTAGCCGATCCTGATGAAGCCGTGCTTGCAGAGCTAAAATTTAATAAATTTAGAAAAAACTGTTGCCACGCCCGTGTAGGCCGTTTCGTTGTAGCATCTAAAAACTCAGCTTGCGGATAAGGGTTGTTTTGAGTCGATGACCAGATTCCATTAGCCATTAGTTTTCTCCAACGCTAGATTTTAAGTTTGCCGACACAATCACCGCTTTTACAGGATCGGTCATTACAACTTCATAGATTCTGTCCCGTGCTGTGCCTAATCTGCGCCAAATTGCACGATTTTTATACTTTCCTTGCTGACCAATCGGTATCCAATATTCACGACTCCAAGTAGAGCCTCCATCGTTTGACCAACGTAGCATAGCTTGTGGGTTTGTAAATGTGCTTGTGCTGTTGACGTTTGTAGCCGTGCCAATAATATAAATACCCAAAGCTGGAATTGAATATGTTTGAGTCGGTGGAATTACTAGATTTGTGCCGATATATGTGCCAGATGATATAAATGTGCCACCAATACCCACGCCAGGCTGGAACTGAAGCTGTAATTCGTCAAAGTATTCACGCTGTAAATCAGCAACTAAATGAGGGCATCTACGAACCCTACGGATGGTATCTCCGTCATCGGTGTAATTATTAGGGTCTAGCTCGTAAATCTTGCCGTTTTGCCAATCGCCAACCAAAACCATGCCTTGAAACAAAGCTAAGCAGTTTCCACGATGGCGGTGATAAACGTTATTGCTATCCACCCATAGCCATTTATGCCACATTTGGGTAGAAACGTCATAAGCCCAAGTTAAATCTAAGCTAGGGAACGATACGACATAAACTTCGTGACCTTCTAATTGATAAGTCCAAGCAATCGCATCGTCAACCTTTTGATTGACTAAAGTGTTCTCAACAGCATGGGTAGAGATGCGGGTAGGTATATACCCTTGCATCATCATAATTTGGGCTTGACCACGAATATTACGGCTGACATAAGCAAACGAATTGCCTAAACGAGCTACCGAGAACTTAGCCACAATACCATGCTGTGTGTTTGTGCCGGGAACACGTTGGAATGGGAATGGGAAAGCTCCCACATCAACCCAAACTTCGCTTGAGTTTTCGCCCAATAAATAGACTTCTCGATGATCTACGATTAAAGATACAAGATTATCAGGCGATCCATCTTTAGATGAAAAGGATAGGGCGGGCGTAATAGGACTTAAAGTATTAGATGCAGCCCATTGCTGTGTGCCAGGATCGTTGTAAACAAAGTAGTTATCTACAATATCAACGACATCTGCGCCATTAAAAGCACCATCGGTATTCGGAATCTGCGTAAAGTTCAAAGCATACATTTGCTCTGAGCTAATCGTGTAAGACTTATTAATGTAATAAGCCGACCCCGCAGTAGCGATTTGCGTAATCATCGTTTGATCTGAAACGCCTGTGCCAACAATGGTTTGACCTAAATACAGGGTCACAGATGGGCTTACAGACAGTTGATGATAGACAGTAGCTCCTACAGTAACATCGGCAATAGAGCCTTGAAAACTAATCGTATTTGAAGCATATAGTTGCGTAGAAGCAACAGTTTGGGACTTATTTACAGTCCAAGTAGTGCCTGAACCTGACAAAATGACAGTTTCATTACTTACGCCAATACCATAAAGGGCTTGTCCGACTGCAAGCGTACCAGAATACGTACGACTAATTGTTAGGGTTGTCCCTGATATAGAACCTTGAACAGTCGCTGCGGTTGGGTTATTAATTCTCCATGTGTAGCGATAAGCTCCGTCAACGATATAGACGTTGATTCCGTTATCTGTAATGCCTACGTGACCCGATGAAGTATTGAGCTGACCGACAATCGTTGGAGTGAGGTTTGATGTCAAAACATAAACATAAGGCCCACAAACGGCAACCATCTGCTGACCACCGCTTACTGTTCTCATGCCCCTAACTTCTTGAGCATTAGGCAGAACGACTTGAGTGGTTAATCCGGGCGTGGGATATAAAGCAATAACGCCCCGACTATCAGGGCCTTTATTCGGATCAACTTCAGGTCGCCAATTAATTAATTCTTGGGCATCTTGAAAGATTGAAGGTGCTTCGTAAGACGGGCCAACAAAACCAAAATCGGGCATTATTTGACATCCTTGTAGGCTTCACCATTACGAATTCTGCGAATGGTAGATTCTCCAACACCATATTGGCGAGCTAATTTTGCAATATTTCTATATCCTAATGCAGCACGGATTTCATGAACTTCATTATCAGTTAAAACACGTTTAGCAAAAACAGGTTTGCCAGATTTTGCTTGACTCATTTTTTGTTTGGATTCTTCTGAAACTTTTTTGCCTAATTTATTTTTGTTGCCAACTTGAGAATGTGACATTTTTTGCCGAGATTCTTCGGTATGTTTTTTCCCCTTAAAAGTCATTCCCCAAGTTAAAGACCCACGATTATTACCTTTTAACTTAGATTTATGTTCTTCTGTGTGTTTATAACCAGATACACCTTCACCGCCATCAGTATGGTTTACTAATTGAATACCACGTCTGCGGTAAACATCAATAGCTTCCATTTCGGCAAGAAAAGCTAATTCTTCATCTAAATTTTGTGCAATATATTCGGCAACAAATCCATGCTTGGCAACTACACGATGCCAATATTGATTGCGACCTTTGCTTTGGTTTAAACGTGTGCCTTTGCCCTTGCCAACATAAAATATTTCGTTGGTATCAGCTTTGCGGTGTTGATATATATAAAATGTCATGGGCTAATTATACACCACTCAAGATCAAACCTTAGCGGAAGAAGCCCCCCGAAAGTATCCAACCTGCATCACGCTGGCGAGAAGCCAACATTGCATCTGCAAAACGTGCTGACTGAACTGGCTTCATATTAATTCGTTTAACTGTTGCTTTTGATTGAGCAGCGTATTGCTGAATCATTTGTATTTGTACGGGCGAGGCTTTGCCATACATAGGCATTAAACGCTCTGCTAAACACCATCTTAAAGCCATAGAATAGCCCTGTGGCAAAATAATAGGATCGTTTAGGGTTGTATAACCTTGAAAGAGATTATCTGTAAAGATGTGCATTTCGCCCTGTGAAGGGTTGGGCCATACATAGATGTTGCCCAATGACTCGCTTGGCTGATAGTAAAGAGCTTTAGGCCACGGGCCGTTCAAAGTCTTTAAACCAATCATTTCGTATTCTTCAACCGCTAAAACTGCGATTGGGTAATCCAAACCACCATTGACAATAGGAACGCCATTAGAGTTTGTATTGATACGAACAAAGGCAGAATCTATTGATAATGGGCGTTGATAGTATAGATTGATGGTTGTAGAAGCGACAGTTTGATTAATGTTTAGCTGATATGTGCCAGCTTCATTGACGTTGTTTCCTGCGCCTGTAAGCATAGCGACAATCTTTGTACCATTTGTAATACCTGTGCCACTAAGCGTCTGACCTACGTTTACTGCGCCTGATGATATACCCGTAATAGTCAGAATATTGCCTGAAATTGAGCCTGTGACGATTGCGCCAATTTGACCACCTGGGCCGATAGTATATTGAGTCTGTCCGGGAACGATAGGAAACACAATCTCATTCTTATAGAACACCATCATTTCTTCGTTTGACCATTGATCTACAAGGTCATTAAGCATATCAAAAGCATCTTGAGCAGCTTCAGGGGTTGGGGTTTCTCCAGCTTCTAAAGCTCCAATATCTTTTAATGCTCTTGAAATGATGTCTATTGGCTGTGTCATAATTAAATCTCAGGTTTAAATACTTGTGGTTGCCACGGAGGAATGACTTTATTTTCCATAGCCTCTAACTGCTCTTGTAATCTAGCGGTAATATGGCATTGACCATCTTTTACTGCCTCGCCCTCAATCCAACCAGCTACCATTTCTTCGGTAACTTGGTCAAATGGCACTTTTGCAGTTGGGCAGTCAAAATACCAATTACCCTCAGTTTCTACTGATTTATCTTCGCTTGATGCGGTGACATGATAACGAGCATGGGTAATCACGCCATCTTTAGCAGAAACTTCTAAGATTTTCCAAGTAAACATTATTTAGCGATTGCTGCTGTAAAAGGGGTTAAGTCATTAGAGCCGTAATACTCAGCACCTTTAGCTACTTGAATCTCTAAATGCTCTTTATTACGAGTAATGACATCAGCCCATTCTGCGTCTGTGCCTTTCCAATCAACAGGTTTTCCTGCATTGATAAGGTTTACAGAATCCATAGCTGCTTTATAGTCTTGTGCTACTTGTTGGTCGTGGGTTAGTTCCATTTTTATGCTCCTAATTTAGCTTTGAGTGCGGTTACTTCTGCGGATAGTTCTTTTACTGCGTTGATTAAATGCCATGTAATATTTGTGGTATCTACAGACATAACACCAGTAGATTCGGTTTTTACACAGTCTGGTAATACTAAAGCAAGCTCTTGAGCGATTGCGCCAAGTTGGATACCTTGAATATCAATAGCTTGTTCTTTTGGCAAATCGGTTACTTCATCTGCTGTGCGGTATTCAAAATTGCGAACTTGAATTGCGTTGATTGCAGAAAGACCTACTGTGTTATCTACGATGTTCTTTTTAAGTCTTTGGTCAGAAGTAATAGACCATGCAGCAGAGTTATTACCTTGATAAACACCACCATTACCAGCATTAATAAATCCTGTATTTGTTCCTTTTCCTGTTACTGTTCCAGCAGCAATAACTATTTCATTGTTTACAGATGCAGAAGAAGCACTTACATAAGCACCAAGATAAGTGTTACTACTTCCTGTGGTTATATTATTACCACAATTAAATCCAAAAGCAGTATTGTTTGAACCAGTTGTATTATTAAACAAAGTTCCTACACCGCCACTATATGAACCAAAAGCAGAATTGTAGTTACCAGTTGTATTGTTATACAAAGAAGCGTAACCAAATGCAGCATTACTGCTTCCTGAAGTATTAGCTGATAACGCTTGAACACCAAAACCAGAGTTGCTACCACCAGTTGTATTTGTTGTCATTGCTTGATAACCAACAGCAGTATTATTTCCTGTGTTGTTGTTATATAAAGCCTGATAACCTATTGCTGTGTTAGAACTTGCAGTGCTATTTGTATAACCAGCTTGAAAACCAAAAGCAGTTATGTTTCCTGTTGTATTACTATACCCAGCTTGATAACCTACTGCGGTGTTATTAGATGCTGTGGTGTTATTATTTAAAGCATTTACACCAATAGCGGTATTGCTATTGCCTGTTGATGTCAGATATAAAGAAGCATAACCCAAAGAAGTGTTGCCAGCACCAGTTGTCATTGTTGGTGATGAGTTCCAGCCAATAGCCGTATTTTGATTTCCTGATGTGTTATTTCCTAAAGAGCCAACGCCAAAAGTTGTATTACTAGAAACAGCACCACCACCCTTACCAACAGTAAGACCTGATATAGAAGCGTCATTAGCTAAAGTTAAGCTAGTGCCGTTAAAGGTCATGTTGGCAGACGATGTTTCTAAACCGCCTGTGGTTGCATAAATAACTTGAGTAGCAGTTAGGCCTGTGTTGGTAATGCTAGTAAATTTACCTGTGCTTGGGGTTGTTCCACCAATAGCAGGAGGAGAAGCTAAATAAGTGCTAAATCCTGTTCCTGATACTGTTGAGCTTGCAGAAAGGGTCGTAAAAGCACCAGAGTTAGGTGTTCCTGAGCCAATAGTGCCAGGGGCAGTATAAGCAGAAGAAGCCAACATGGTATTGGTAACTGTGCCTGTATCGCCTGTGGTTACAAGATTGCCGTTTACAGCAGGAATATTTAATGAAAAGTTGGAGCTAGGATTAGGGCCAACTAGGGCTACCTGACCGCCTGCTGTTGCTTGAAAGACTAATTGACCCATGATTTTTCCTTATGGTGCTATATAAATTACAGAGCCTGTGCTTAAAGCTCCTGTTGATGGATTGTATTTTAGCGTAGATGACGCTGTTTTTAAAGCCTCATTACCACCTGTAGCACTTACAAAAGTGGGGTAAAAGTTAGCATTAGTGCTGGTATCGGCTGTAGCCACGTTATTGGCATTAGTCGCTGTTGTGGCTGATGTCGCTGTTGTAGCGGTTGCAGCATTACCGCCAATCGAAAGACTTAACGCTGTGCCTGTTAATCCTGTGCCTGCGCCACTAAACGATGTAGCACTCAAAACACCTGTATTTGGCACAAAACTGAGCTTAGTAGAGCTAGTGGTCGCTGCGTTATTGCCACTAGAATTTAACGATAAAACAGGGTAATAAGTTGACGCAGAACTTGTATTGTCTGTAATGGCAATATTGGTAGCGTTGGTCGCTGTAGTCGCAGTTGTAGCCGAACTTGCCGAACCGCTAATATTGACCGCTAATGAAGTAATTGATCCGCTTGCCGAGTTTAACGGAACTGCGGTAGTGCCAATATAAAGCGAAGAATTGCCTAAAACACCACTAGGGATTGTTCCTGACAAATTACCAGCAGTAAGGCTGGTTAGACTTGCTCCTGAACCGCTAAACCCTGTAGCCGTAAATACGCCAGTAGAAGGGTTATATTGGAGCTTAGTAGAGCTTGTATATTCTGTTGATAGGTTTCCGCTTGTTTGGTTAGCAAACAAAGGATAACGAGTGCTATTTGTAGTGGTGTCATCGGTTACAGTCGCATAAGAAGTAGGAGTAGTCCAAGTAGGAGTTCCTGTTCCTGCTGAAGTCAAAACTTGACCTGTCGTTCCAGCAGCCGTAAATCCTGTAGTGCTAGGTGCAGATTGCCACGGAATTGCCCCTGCTACACCGCCTGCCAAATTAGTAGAAGTTGTTGCGGTTGATGCTGATCCTACTGAAAGGGTGCTTTGAGCTACATATTGCGGTGCAGTAGCCCCAGCAGTTAAAACATAGTTTGTAGTGCCTAATGATAAAGAGGTCGTTGTGCTTGCGCCAGATTGGTATAAAAGCGAGCCTGTTGCCCCACCAGCTACGTTTGTTGCTGTTGTAGCACTAGAAACTGCGCCACTTACGATAGACCCTAAAATTGAGGTAATCCAACTAGGATTTGAGTAGCTACCTGTCGTATAAACGCCATTCGTAACTGTTCCAGCGTTGCCAGAGATTGAAATTCCCCAAGTTCCACTTGCGCCTGTTCCTGTTGTGCTAGGTGCGCCAATCGTGTTATATGAAACAGTTAACGCTGATGCCCCATTAAAAGTTGACCCACTAGCCGAACCAGAGCCACTATTGTTAAAAGTTACGCTATTTGTAACTGATCCTGCACTTGTTGCAGATGTTGCAGTCGCAGCATTTCCACCAATGCTTAGTCCTGATGCTGTTCCGGTAAGCCCGCTACCTGATCCACTAAAAAAAGAAGTAGCAGTAATAGTAGTACCAGTAATTGCGGCAGCAGAAGAACCGCCAATAGTAGTGCCATTGATCGAGCCTCCTGTAATTGCCACATTGTTAGCGTTTTGCGTTGACATCGTGCCAAGACCGCTAACTTGCGTATTAGAAATAGCAATAGATGTCGTAGTTGCGCTAGTGATTTGCCCTTGAGCATTTACGGCTATAACAGGAACTGCGCTCGCAGAACCATAAGTAGAGGCAGAAACGCCTGTATTGGTAATGCTAAATGTATTTGACGCTAGAGTTAACCCTGTTCCAGCAAAATAAGTAGCTGATCCTGAGAACTGAACCCAAGTAATTGGGGTTGTGCCGATTGTGCCAGCATCAGATGAGGTGCATACCCATCCAGTATCGGCTTGTGAGCCATTTAAAACGACTGTATAAGCCCCTGGCACTTCTGCCCATACATCCATATCAACTGCACGAGTCCAAGCCCCTGACGAGGCTATATAAATGCCGTTATCAGGGGTGTTGGTTTGATTCTTAACAAGGACTCGATTGCCTGCAAGGGTTGTATAACCATCAATCGTCTGTAAACCTGATAGCGTAATGTTGCTTAATGTGGCGCATTTAACGGCTGCTTTAGGACTTAGCCCTTGAGCTACTGTATCTACATACAGCTTATTGGCAATATCGGTCGTACCTGTAGGACTTGTTGCAATCTGCCCTGTAGTCGCTGAAACATTAGTAAAAACACCCGTAGATGGGGTTGTAGCACCAATAGTCGTGCTATCAATCGTGCTATTGGTAATGGTTAACCCTGATTGAACAGGGTTTATTGAAGCGTAAAAAGGCTGACCTTGACCTATAAAGGTATTAAAAGACCCATCTAGGTTAAAGTAAGCCTGAACAGGCAGTAAATTCTGATCCTGCGTTAAAGCTGGCCCTGTAGCCATAATCTACCTTTAATAGGCGATACAGTTAACTAAAACTACATCTCCAGCAGACATATTAGCAGCAGCACCTGTTGTAACAGAATAGCTAGTAAATGTGACTGAAGTGGTTGTGCTTCCTGTTAATTGCAAAAATAAGCTATTTCCATTGGTTACATCAGCAGCAAAAGCCAACCAACCATTAGGGGCAGTAGGCAAAGTAATTGTGCCGTTTGCTGCGCCACCTGTGCCAACTACAATTTTGAAACAAAATGTATTAGATGCAGTAATTGTTGGGCTTGTACCAAATCCACTAGAAATAGTAGGAAGGGTAGTAGAAGCGACTAGATTATTGCCAATAGACAAGCTACTTGCATTATATGGAGCATATAAAGCATTGCCTGCTTGACCAAAAAGACCCAAGCAGTTGCCATTGGCATCATATTCAGCTTGAACTGGTAATAAATTGATAACTGAACTGCTTGCAACGCCTGGGTTTGCCATAATTTTTCCTTAGTTCTGATCTACCATTGGCAACACATATAGTGTGCCACTTGTTCCAATCGCTGTAATTGCAAAACTTGGGGGAACTGCCAAAACTGTAGGCTGGGACATTGCTACGCCCAATACAAAGCTCTGACTGCTTGATCCGCCCGATGGCAATACGGCTGCTGGTGCTGTTGTCGTTGTTCCTGCAATAGCAGGAGTAATCGTAATAGCAACAGGGCTAGAGCCAGTATTTAAAAAGCCACAAAAGTTCGCTTGATCGTTCCCGTTAGGGGTAATCGTCACAGAAGTAGAAGAAGTGCCACTAACGCTAATAGCCGTTGTAGGGCCTACAAAACGATATGCTGATACGTTAGCCATGTTTAATCCTTAAGCTGCGTTAGTTGGGAGGATTGTGCCTTCTAAACGATCACAAGCAAGGATATATGTGCCAACAAAAGGAGTCAAAGCAGAAGTGCTTGCGTTAACAAATTGCATAGACAATACGTTTGCAGCAGAAACCCAAGTATTAGCTATTGTAATTCCAGTTGTTTGTGCGCCAGCAGAAGTTGCGCTAATTGCATCATTTACAGCTAGACCAGGAATAGTAAAGGTCTGAACGGCAGTAGAAGAAGCTGATACTGAAGTTGGGGTTAAAGATGGATAAACGAGGAAGTTATAAAGAATATTTCCACGTGCTGGAGTTGTTTGAAATGACATAGTTTTTCCTTTGCAAAGGGGGTGTGTTGTAAATCTACAACTATTTTACATTGTTTTCTAGACTTCTCAAGTAATTTCCCATGCTTCCTTTGTAAGATTTGTA
>Ga0316223_1002247_pt1 | contig 15992 bp, 10 predicted proteins | sample TBH18009metaG_FD_206007 | JGI IMG/M metagenome (GOLD analysis project Ga0316223, IMG submission 206007) | Freshwater microbial communities from Trout Bog Lake, Wisconsin, USA - TBH18009 | ecosystem: Environmental > Aquatic > Freshwater > Lake > Hypolimnion/Profundal zone | place: USA: Wisconsin...
TCTTCTCCTTCTCCCGCCCCCTTCTGCTTACTGCCTGCCAACTTAGCCAAAAAAACCATAGGAACTGCTTTGGTCGCAAGAGTGCTGCGTTTTACGGCTAAAGCCGCTCCTACCGAATGGCTGCACTGTGTGCGTTGGTCTTCTCCTTCTCCCGCCCCCTTCTGCTTACTACCTGCCAACTTAGCCAAAAAAACCGTAGGAACTGCTTTGGTCGCAAGAGTGCTGCGTTTTACGGCTAAAGCCGCTCCTACCCTATTGGCTGCACTGTGTGCGTTGGTCATCTCCCCTGGTTAATTTATAAGTGCCTCAAGCAAGTGCTGCTCCAGTTTTTGCGGGCTAAAAGGCTTGACGAAATAGGCATCAGCGCCTATCGAATGGCCTAATTCCTGTTCAATAATCTGCCCGCGGGCCGTAATCATGACGACATAAATTCCGGCTAATTCCGGATCATTTTTAATCCGAGCACACAATTCGAAGCCATTTAACTTGCCCGTCATCATCACATCAAGCAATATAGCCGTGGGCCGATTAAACTGGATCATTTCGAGTGCTGAATCGGCATCCTGTGCTTCTTCAATCAAGAAACTTTTGCGCAACGCAAAGTTCAGCAATTTGCGAATTTCTGACTGGTCGTCAACTACTAAAATTTTTTTCATTGTCTGCCTTAGCCTATTGATTGTTGTGAATTCTCAAGTCTTGCATCCGTATGTTTTTTGGCTATCTCATCGAATTTAAGGTGTATTTTTAAAAACGCATCCACAATATCCGGATCGAAATGTTTGCCCCTGCCTTCGGCAATCATTGTGCAAGCCTGGCTATGTGAAAAAGGCTTTTTATATGGACGCTCGCTCACCAGCGCGTCGTACACATCGGCAACAGCCATCAACCTTGCCGATAAGGGAATGTTGTCTCCAGCCAGACCTTGCGGATAGCCCGAGCCATCCCATTTTTCCTGATGACTACCGGCAATCTCTTTCGCAACAGCGAGGAAAGGAGCGCTTCTTCCCATTTCCCGTTCTGCTTTTTCAATCGCTTCCAAACCCATGGTGGTATGCGTCTTCATGATTTCAAATTCTTCCGCCGTCAACTTGCCAGGTTTGAGCAAAATTTCATCAGGAATGCCAACTTTGCCAATGTCATGCAGGGGCGCGGATTTGTGTATCAAATCGATATTGATCGGGGTTAATTTGAGAGAGAATCGCGGATGCCGCTCTAAACTTTCAGCCAGCAACTTGATATAAGCCTGGGTTCGTCTTAGATGATTGCCGGTTTCGTTGTCCCGTATTTCTGCCAGCGAAGCCAGCGCCAGAATGGTTACGTCCTGGCTGAATTCCAATTCCCTGGCACGTTTGGAGACTTCTCCCACCAGAAAAACATTCTTGTCTTTAACAAAATCCGCTGCATGTTTGGCTTCAAGATGTGTTTTAACCCGTGCCCGCAAAATCGGTCCACTGATGGGTTTACTGATGTAATCAACCGCACCCAATTCGAGGCCCGCTTCTTCATCCAGCTCAGTGTTTCTGGCGGTTAGAAAAATAACCGGAATACCTCGGGTGGCAGGGTTGTCCTTGAGGCGCTTGCATACTTCAAACCCGTCTATGCCGGGCATCTTTACATCCAGCAGGATAATGGAAGGTTTGGGATCGCGATCTGCCAGAAGCAAGCCTTTTTCGCCTGCGTTCGCTGCCACGATTCGATAGGTTGCTTTTAGCAGTCCATTGATAACCGAAATAATCTCGGGATTGTCGTCAATCACCAGGACGGTATCGCGTACCCCCGAAGCGCCTTTCAAGTTTAATGGTGCCATATTGGATTCCTTACTCATCATTTATCCTATATTCCTCTGTTAGTAATAAATGTTACGATAATTCAATTAAAACACAGCTTTTGCAGGGGCAAATTCATTCGCCTATAACACGCTGGCTGGGCGAATAAATTCGCCCCTGCATCCTCTTTAATAGAGGATTCCAGATCCGGCGTATGCACCCCACCCCGTCGTTCCGGCGAAGGCCGGAATCCATCAAAATAAACACCCCCATGCACAGCAGGAACCCGCTCTAAAGGCATGCTGATTACAATTATTGGATTCACCTAGTTCTCCCCGGTATAGTTCATCAGTCGATGTTCGCTTCACTGGAATAGATGTCATTGCTATGATCCTTCAGTATTCTTAAGGCCTGTTCCAAATCAAAAGAGCGCACTGCAGCTTTTATCTCCTTCATGCGCGAAGGCGAAATCACACCACTGAGCAACGAGCTGTTTGATTCCATCCATTCCATGACCTCCGGGTCATTTTCAACCAATAGTTGTGCAAGTTTTCCGGCAGCGATTGTGCTCACTGACCTTTCGGGTTTGGCATTGACTTCAATTTGAGGCAGTATTTGCTTGATTCCGTCAATCAGCCTGAGCAAATCGCTCTCAAGTTTATTAAGCAACGGATCAACTTCCCCCCGGTTTCTGCCTTCCTCGATGGCCAGTTCCAATTCGCCCGCCTGCTTGGATAATTGATTGGCACCTATGGTGGAGGCCACGCCTTTAAGAGAATGGGCTGCACGTTCGGCAACTTTACTATTATTGGCATCCAGTGCTTCCCGTGTGACAGTGGGCATGGCTGCCTGCATTTCCGTGAACTTGCGCAAACTTGAGATATACAGAACGGTATTGCCCAGCATACGCCTCAAGGCAGGTGCAGTATCCAGCCCATTCACGCTGAAATCGAGTGGACTGCTTGACTCCGACACGTCGGGAATAACCCCGGGAAGCGGTGTTGGCGCAACACGCGAAGGAATCCACTTAAGCAAGGTATCCCAAAGGACTTCAGGCTCAATGGGTTTTGGAATAAAGTCATTCATCCCCACGTCAAAGCATCGCTGACGGTCTGGTGGCAATGCATTGGCCGTCATCGCCACCACCGGTAATTTTGACAACCTGGGATTTCTGCGCAATTCCAGTGTGGCATCAAGTCCGTCCATCACTGGCATCTGCATATCCATAAATACCAGATCAAATTCGTATTTGCTTAATTGCTCCAGAGCGACCTTGCCGTTTTCAGCGAGATAAACTTCAAACCTGCCCTGATGCAATAATTCCAAAGCCACTTGCTGGTTCATATCATTATCTTCAACTAACAGAATTCGCGCGCCGGCAATCGTTTCCAGCCTGGTTTCCGGACGCGACATGATTTTTACTTTCTGGTTTTTATCCTGGGATAATTCGCCCTGCAAAATCCTCATCGATGTATCAAACAAAATCGATGCAGTCACCGGCTTTAACAGGATGTCATGGATATTTTCATCTTCAGCCTTGTTAAACACTTCTTCACGTCCAAAGGCCGTGACCAGAATCAAATGCGGGGAAGCATCCATTGCCATGTGTTGAATATGCTTGCAAGCTTCAATCCCGTCCATACCCGGCATATGCCAATCCATGAAAACCATCTCATACGGATGGGCTTCCAGACTGGCTTGTTCAATGACACGCAGCGCATCTTTTCCGGATGACACCACATCCACCTTGAAATTCATGTTGCTCAGCATTTCCTGCATCACCAGACGCGCGTTATCATTGTCATCGACCACCAGCACATGGCGCCCGCGGAATTTTGGCGTCAGCGATAACTCGCGTTTCGGTTTACTGCCGATACCCAACCGGGCAGTAAACCAGAAAGTGCTGCCCTGACCCAGAGTGCTTTCCACTCCCACTTCTCCGCCCATCAATTCTGCCAGGCGTTTGGCAATGGCCAGGCCCAATCCGGTTCCGCCATATTTGCGGGTAGTTGAGGTATCGCCCTGGTTAAAGGCGGTAAACAAGTCGTCTATCTTGTCCTCGGCAATGCCTATCCCCGTGTCACGCACAGCAAACCACAATAAAACGTCCTCTGCGGTTTTCTCGCGGACGCGAACAATGACATCGATCTCGCCTTGTTCTGTAAATTTCAACGCATTGTTTACATAGTTGATCAAGAGCTGGCTCAAGCGCAAGGAATCACCCACCAGCACCACCGGCACGTCACTGGATACATCCAATAATAATTCCAGACCCTTTTCACTGGTCTTGTCGGCGATCAGATTGATCACATTGGCTAAGGCAGTTTCAAGTTCAAACTCGGTTTTTTCGATGGTCAGTTTACCGGCCTCGATCTTGGAAATATCCAGAATGTCATTAATAATTCGCAGCAAGTACTGCCCTGAAATCTGTATCTTTTTCAAATAATCGCGCTGGCGTGGAGTCATTTCGGTACTGAGTGCCAAATGTGCCATACCAATGATGCCGTTCATCGGCGTGCGAATTTCATGACTCATGTTGGCAAGAAATTCCGATTTCATTCTTGACACATCTTCCGCGACATTTCGGGCATTGACTAACTCAGTCTCTGCCTGTCGACGTGCGGTGATATCTTGAATGATCGCCAGATATCCGGATGGAATACCATCTTCGGTTTTGATCAGGCTGATCAGCAGCAAACCGACAAACTCGGAGCCATCCTTGTGAATGAACTTGAATTCTCTGTTGAGTTTCTCATTTCTACCGATATTCTCAAATATTGATTTAAAGGTAACCGATGCCGAAGTAGCCTCGGCCCCGGTATCGTCTGAAGACTCTTCCTCAATACAAATAAAATCCGGCATGGCTTGACCGATCATCTCGCCCGTTGCCCAGCCGAGCAATATTTCTGATCCTTTATTGGCATGAGTGATCACGCCCTCAAGATTAGTGCCGATAATGCCAATTTCGGTAGCTGCTGAAAGAATATCGTTGAGCATGGCGTTGGTTTTTCTCATCACATCGGCCGAGTCTTTCAGCTCTTCAGACTGGGCTTCGAGTTCTACCGCCTGGGATTGAATTTGATCCGCTTGTTCCTGATTGCGCAAATTGCGGCGCAAAACGTCGAGAATGGGCGAGATGACCGTGGGTAATTCATTCAGCAAAAGTTGCTCTTTGGCAGTCGGTGGCGAGATAAAAGCCAGCTCAATGATGCCGATTGTTTGCCGTTTAAATACCAGGGGCAGGACGACAACTTGTGAAGGATGCACCTGCATCAATCCTGATTCCAGACGCAAAATCGAGCCAGAAGTGTCTTCCACAATAATGGCAGCCTGATTCAGGGCACATTGACCTACCAGGCCTTGGCCCAGGCCAAAGGACATTTCTTCGCTGTCTATCCGCCCATAACTGCCGGCTGAACGTTGCACGCCATACCCGTCCTGATCCACATAGCAAATCGCCTGCACTGAACGTATGGCCGGGCAAACATTCTCAAGCAGCGTTTTGCCAAAACCGGATACTGAAACTTCTGTTTGAAGCCGGTTAACCGTTAGTGCTATTTGCGCCTTGGACCAGCGCTGATTTTCCAGTTCCTGGCTAAGTTCTCTTAGCTTGACCAAAGAGTGAATGGTTGAGCCGAATAAACCGGGATAAAAACCGTTGTCTTTAGTTTGCGAGAAGTCTCCCTCGGTGATGGCCGTGGCAATGCGGGTGATATCAACCAGTCCTCTTTCGGATACTTCAGAGAGTTCGTTCAGCTTTTGGTAAAGATCTTTAACAAAGCCGGTTTTGTCATTCACATTAAGCTTGACGCTGAAATCCCCCCTGCTAGCTGCGGCATCGACAATGAAATTGATAGCCGTGATGATTTCGGCAAGATAGGTTTGCATTTTCTGCATGGCCCCCAGCATGAGTGCGGTTTCATCATCTCCCTTCACGGTAATAAGAGTGGAAAGATCTCCTCTGGCAATATTTTGTGCCGCCAGAACAGAATTCATCATGGCTTTGGATAAATTACGTGCCACCACAAAACCAAAGGCAAAAATAGCCGCGACGATCAGCACGCCAAAACCGATTGAAAATATCAGCGCCTGATATTTTATTTCCTTGCCCCTGACGGCACTTTCCATACCGAGTTGTTTATTGAACTCCATGTGTTTCAGGAATGCATCATTCAATTTTTCGGCCGATAACATTGCCGAGTTTAACAACGCTAAAGCGCGCTCATCATCGTTAACTCTGGAAGCCTCTAATACCGCAAAAATCTGATTGAAATATTCTTCCGCAAGAAGTTTTTCGTTCGAATTGTAAGTTCGATCCCGTTCATTGCTTACATAGGGCTCATACTCAGTTAAATGCTTGAGCAGTGCATTTTTTGCTTCAATGATGGATTTTTCAACCGCCGGTTTTTGACTCAAATCATTGGTCAGCACATGCCGGTACAAGCTTACTCGTACTCTTTCAAAATCGCTCGTTTCTTCATTCAGGATGAGGATGGAGGGAATAATATTTTCATTACTATAATTGGTCACTTCGTAGACTCTTTCCATCTGGTAGAGGTAAGAAATACCCAATACCAGAAAGCCAAAAGTAATCACCAGAAATATAGAGTTAAAACGCTGGGCAATAGTCACAGCAACTTTCTTTAAATATCAAATGTAGTGTGCGGGTTAATGCTTTGGTCCGGATCATGCATTTTTAGCCAGAGGGTGACGGATGTGCCCACACCGTATTGGCTCTCAAGCGACACTCTGCCGCCGTGAAATTCAACGATTTCTTTAACGATACTCATGCCCAAACCGGTACCGGAAAATTGCCCCGAAGTATCGGCACGGTAGAAGCGTTCAAATACTCGGGCGCTTTGTTCGGGGGTCAGTCCAATGCCCGTATCTGAAATTTTCACTCCCACCAATTTGGAATCAGTGCGCCGGGATGTCAGTACCGAGTCTGAAGCCAGGGTAGCCACGATGACATCGCCCCCCCCCGGGTGAATATTTGTAAGCATTCGAAATCACATTGATTAACGCTTGCATCATTTTTTTCTTGTCTGCCTGGATCCACAGCGGTGCATTCTGCAGTTGTAATACGGGTGCAGCGCGACCTTCCGGGCACATAAAACCGGTGGCGACTTCGCCAATCAACTCCTGAACATCAAGCTGTTCCATGTTGAAATCTTTGCCTTGCCTAGCTTCGATCCTTGCCAGATCAAGCAGTTCGTTGATGATGGAAGCCATCAGCTTGGCTTGTGTAAAAATAGTGGTCAAAAATTCATGCTGTTCATTTTCGCTAAACTTATGGGAAAGCAAGACTTCCGAATAACCGTAAATACTGGCCATCGGTGTCCGTAATTCATGCGCTGCCGTTGACAGGAACTCGCTCTTCATCCGGTCTACTTCAGATTCGTGCGTAACGTCCCTGAAATAGAGAATTTGCGATACAGTCTCGGTAGTTGATTCACGCAGAAATATTTCAAGCACGCGCGATTGTATGACGTCGATTTGAATGAGTTGACGTTTTGCATAGGCGGCACCATTGCCTAAATTTTGCAATGCGCGCAAGGTGGGAATGCCCGGAAAGGGCAACTCGGCGGAACACACTTTTGCCAATAATTCGGAGAAATCTTTTTCCCCGATTCCAAAAACCTCTGTATTGGTCAGCCCGGTTAACTTATAAAACGCCGGATTGGCATATTTAACACATCTGCTATGATCAAACGAAATAAATCCGTCCGGGCTGAGTGCGAATATGGTGTTGAGCTGCTCGGACCGATCCTCGGCCACAGCTTGCGCCTGCTGACGTTTATTCATTTCTCGCCGAATGTTTCTCAGATAGCCAGTTAGCGCCAGCGCTAACGTTACGATCAGCAGGCTTAAAACCGACGCTTGAAAATAGAGTGATTTTGCGACACGCAAATGATTCGCAAACAAAGAGTTGACATCGATGCCATCCGCCACGATGAGTTTGTAACCCGGTATCTTGCGATAATAATACAGTCGCTCGACACCATCGACCACTGAAACGCTGTAATACTTGCCCTCAAGTTGACCGTGCGCTATCAAGTCAAACATGGGCGATTTGATTCCGTTGCTGCCAAACTCTTCTTTGTCGCCAACGATGCGTGCACGGGCAATGCCATCCAGACCATACAGGGAAACCACGCCCTGTGCGCCGAGATCAATCGAGTTATACAACCGGGTGAAATAACCCGGATCAACCGAGACCACCACTACGCCGGCAAACTCACCATTGGGATTGGTGATTCGACGGGTCAATTGGATCGACCATTTACCGCTTACCCGACCCAAAAGGGGTTTTGATATGAAGAGTTCCCCGGTATCAGTTGCCACGTGTACCTTGAAGTGCTCGCGATCTGATAAATCCACTTTTCCTAGAATCGGCTTGTTCCCCAGGATATATATTCCCCGGGGATCAATGATGCCAAGCTGGGGAAATATCTCGGTGTCAACCACGCCCTGCGCGCATAACTTGACCAGGTTAAGTTTGTTGCCCAGTTCAAGGTAGCCGGAAGAAACAAAGCGAACAACCTGATCCACACCGCGCATTGTGCGAATCACGTGCTCCTGACTTAATTTGGTAATATTGGCGAGGTCACGTTCGGCGGCCTTGATTTCCTTTTCCCGATTTGAATCGACCAGACCGAACACATGCCACCAGGTGATCAAAAGGAGTGCGACAGCAATAAGCCAGATATACAGAAATGTAAATCTGTCTTTGGAGTTATGATTCATCATAATTGTACCTCCCCGGCGCGAGACCGCTTATGACGAACCTTGTATAAACCCTCCCGGGATTGTGCGTGGGGTGTATAGATGCGTATTGGATAGACTGGAAGCCATAGGGTTACAATGGTTCCCCGGGGAAAAATACTCTCAACCTGAATGCTGCCATGATGCAGTTCGATTATTTCTTTTACTATACTTAACCCCAACCCTGTGCCGGGAATTTTTCCGGACGTATCCGCACGATAAAAGCGCTCAAATATTCTGGATACCTGCTCAGGTGTCATCCCTATACCGTGGTCTTCAATTCGAATGCCTATCTTGTGGACGGCTGTGCCCGAGGCAGGCTGCTCAAGCCGATGCGAGTCTATCAGTTCGACATTGATTGCTCCCCCGTTCGGGGAAAATTTGACTGCGTTTGACAAGATGTTGTTCAACACCTGATGCAGTTTTTTCCGGTCCGCACAAATATTGATCAGCAGATCCTTACCCTTCGAAAAATGAGTTGAAATACGATCATGGGGGATGATGTATCCGGCAATCACTTCTGATATCAGGGTTGCAATATTAAATTTAGACAGAATAAAATCCTTACCGCGACGGGCGTCGATGCGCGAAAGATCAAGCAGCTCATTAATGATTGAAACCATTAATTTCGACTGTTCAAAAATTGTCGAAATAAATTCCATACGCTCGTCCAGCGTAAACTCCTGGGCCAGAAGAAGTTCGGAAAACCCATAGATACTGGACATCGGGGTGCGCAATTCATGTGCCGCCGTTGAAAGAAACTCGCTCTTCATACGGTCGACTTCTGATTCGTGGGTTATGTCTCTGAAAAATAGAATTTGAGAGATGCTTCCAGTGGTGGCTTCTTTCAAGCCAACTTCGAGCACTATTTTTGTCCTGATTAATTCAATTCTAAAAATAGAGTCATCGCTTCCTTCCTTCTTGCCCAGGTGCAGTGTTCGCATCACTGCGATTCCAGGAAAACGTGACTTGGGAATGCAAATATCAGTAATTAGCTTTGACAGTGACATCTCACTGGCGCCAATTACACTGTCTTGAGCTAGGCCTGTCATGCGATAGAATGAAGGGCTTGCATACTTGACAATATGCTGATCATCAAACGAGATAAAGCCATCCGGGCTTAATTTAAGAATTTCATCCAGTTGTTGAGCTTGCTCACGAATTGCCGCCTCGGCCAGGCGCCGGGCAGTGATATCGGTGTGGGAACCCACCATGCGCGTGGGTTCACCATTTTCAATAAGCGCTTTGCCCCTGCACAAGATCCATTTGTATTCACCATTTTTGCAACGGATGCGCAGTTCACGCTCATAAAATTGAGAATCCCCCTCAAAGTGTCGTTTCATGGCAAGGTTTGTTTCATTCCAGTCATCCGGATGAACCCGTTCGACCCATTCATCAATTTGGGGTTTGATATCTTCGACACGGTAACCGAGCATGGTTTTAAATCTATCTGAAAAAAAGGCTTCATTGGTTTTGAGGTTCCAATCCCAGATGCCGTCATTGGCACCGCTCGCTGCCAGCTCCCAGCGCTGCTCGTTTTCCGCTGCCTGGTTTTCAACTTGCCTTGTGCGTGCGGAAATCAGCAGCAGTGTCATGCTTAAACCGCTGATGAAAGCGAGACCGCATAGGGTGATACTCCAGGTTTGCCAGTTTCGATGCTCTCTTAAATAATTAGTGGTGGGTGCTGCTTGCAGGCGGTAGTGTCTTTGACCAAAACTGACCAATTGATCATACAAAATAACTTTTGAATCATCGTTAATTGAATCGTATATTATTTTTTTATCGGCTTCATCTATCAACCGGATACTGATTAAATGCTTGGTATTGGCCGTGACGTAGTCAATCAGGTCGCCAATCCGGAGAACGATCAAAACCAGACCGGGGCCGTTTGCCCCATTGCCAACCCAATGAACCAACAGCAGACCCGATTGTTTTTCTGTTTCCTGAACCAGCGTGATGGGCGCAGTCGCTGCGGATTGATACGATATTCTGGATTTGTTGATGGCTTCATTGCGTAACAAATTTGAAGACAGATCGTAACCAATCGCGGTTTCGTTGCCGCTCAGTGGATAAAGATAGGTGACGGGTATATAATTTTCTCTGTCTCTGGCGGCAATGATTTTCCCTTCTGAATCACGCTCGCTGATCTGGTAATTCTGAACTGTTTTTTTGTTATTTATTTCAAAATTATTTCTGTTTTCACGAGTAACCAGGGGGGCCCACTCAACTGCTTTTATTTTGTTGAAGAATCGTGAAACGCCCACTTTTGAGAAATTTTCAAACTCTTGAGGCGAAATCTGATGGGTTCCTCCCATAAGAGTCGCCAATTGTTCAAGGAATGCTTCTTCCAGGGTAAATCGGGATAAGAGTTGTTCCTTGACCTGATCCGATTCCATAATAAAATTATTTGTATTTTTGTCTTTTTCCCATTGCCATACAACTCTTTCAACTACCGAGATAAATACAATGCCCACGATGACAACCGTTAATGTTACCCGGCGACGCGAATGCCACAATTCCCTGGGTTCGCCAATAAGTGTCAGTACTAGCGGCGTGATCAGCATCATGCCAAAGGCATCGCCCAGCCACCAGGTGAACCAGGAAAACATCAGGTTTTCCGTCTGAATTTGATTTCCGTATAACAAGCCAAAAGTTGAAATTGAAGCACTGGTAAGGCAACCCAATAACACGATCAAGGTGAAACTAATGACTTCCCTGAATGATTCGAAAAGTACATTTTTACCAATGTATCGATGGATCAATTTCAAAGTGACATAGGTTTGCAATGCCGACGCAAAGCTGATTTCGGCACTGGTTACCAGCCCTGTCCTGAAGGTTTCTGCTGAAGAAAAATTGGAAAGGATGAGTACAAAAGCGCCGACAAAAACCCACCCCACCATACTTTCACCATAGATCAGCGCAGCTGCGAGTGCTATTCCGGTAGCGGGAAATAATGGCGATGCAATGGCTCCACTGAACGAAAACAGCAGACCATAGTTGCCCGCAATAAAATATGCGGTTGCAAGAATTACCCCTATTTTGAGATTTTTTATCACTTAACGAATTCCGCAGCCTACATTGATTAGCAGTGGAGCATCTATAGGAATAATTTCCTGACTGGCCATGAAATATTTATTTCCTCCGGTCTTTTTTGCACGGTACATGGCTATATCAGCATTGCGCATGAGTTGCGCCAGATCTTCGCCGTGCCGTGGAAACTCGGCACAACCCAAACTGGCACCGATTGAAATTTTCTGTTGGTTAAAATTCATTGGCTTGATTAATTCCAGAATTATTTTATTGCAGTACTGTTCAATGTTGGCCTCACCGATCAAGCCAGGCACAATAAGGATGAACTCATCGCCACCCAGTCGGGCTATGGTGTCGATTTCACGCACTGTGTTTGACATTCTTCTGGCTACTTCCTGCAAAACACCATCCCCTACAGCATGGCCAAACTGGTCATTCACATCCTTGAAGCGATCCAGATCAATGAATATCAGGGTGAAGGAAGTATTATTTCGCCGGCCATTGGCTATGGCCTGATTGAGTCTATCTATTAAAAGGAGTCTATTGGGCAGGCCCGTTAAGGAATCATGGTGTGCAATAAATGCCAGATCATCTTCTGCTTTTTGCAGTTGTGACATATCTGAAAAGGTGCCCACATAACTGAGCGCACGTCCATTGCTGTCCTGTGTCTGGGTTATCTTTAATAATTCCGGGTATAGCTCACCATTCTTTTTTCTGTTGTAAATCTTTCCCTGCCACGAACCCTTTTCAAGGAGCGTATTCCACATTTCCTCGTAAAAGTGCTTGTCCTGAATTCCTGATTTCAGAATCGATGGTTTCTGCCCAATAACGTCTTTGGCCGAGTAACCGGTAATTTCACAAAAAGCCGGATTAATACCGATGATTGTTCCCTCGGCATCCGTTACAATCATTCCTTCATTTGAAATATTGGCCATCGAAAAATTGATTTTTAGATTGGCTTCACTTTCTTTCACCGCAGCAATATTGCGCAGTATCCAGTGCAGATTTCTCACCCCGCCATCAATTTTTACCGGGAACAATTTGGCAGCAACAACCATCTTTTTTTCAGAGTATTGCTCACTTTTAAGGTGCAACTCCCATTCTTTGATCGGTAGTTGTTGCTCGGTTGTTTCACATCGCATCATCACGCTGAGTTGCTCATGGTGCGTAGGCATGATCCAATCTTTAATATTGGTGCCGATAATTTTTTCCGGCAGGGCAATTAGTTTGACGACGGGATTAGCCTGCAAAATATTACCTTCGATATCCGTCACGACATGAATGTCATTTGAGATTGAAATCAACTTATCCAACTCGTCCTGGCTCGCCAGAAGATGATTGCTCGATTCAAGCAACGCCTTGTAGTGCGAATTTAACCTTTCATTTTGCTCAATAAGATTTTGAAGGTCTTCTGCATACCTAAATAATTGATTATAGATTTCAGTGCTCTGACTGCTTTTTGGCAATGCTGATATCTCGTCACCCACTGCATTAATCTTTTGTTTCTCAAGCGCGGGTTGTAAACCATTTTTAGAATTGGTTGTCATCAGTGTCTCACCTGGACATGAGCTCTTTTATGGCCGCTACCAATTGCAACGGGCTGAATGGCTTGATAAAGTATTGATCCGCCCCCCGTTTTATTCCCTCCTCGTGATCTTGCACCTGGCCTCGCGCTGTCACCATGATGACACGGGTGTGCTTGAAATCAGCATCAGCCCTGATCCTGTCCAAAACTTCCAGACCATCCATTCCGCCAGGCATCATTACGTCCAGAACGATCACATCGGGGATATTCTCTTTCGCAATTTGCAGGCATTCTGCTCCATTGACTGCCTCCAGCACTTCGAAATTGACACCCAAGGTAATTCGAATCAGTCGACGGATATCAGCATGATCATCAACTATCAATACTTTTTTCATGATTTTTCCTTTTTCATCATCCTTTGCCTTTGTGCTGCTTCAATTTCTGCAACTTCCTTGATTTTATCGAATGGAATCGGCTTGGGAAAAACGGGGATTCCCTCCGGTATGCCGCCATGACCTTTAATTTCTGCCGTGGATAGTCCGCTGACGACAATTTTTTTGATCTCTGCCAGTTCAGGCATACTGCAAATGGTGTACAGCATGCGGAAGCCATCCATTCCGGGCATATGCAAATCCGTAATCAATATATCCGGCCTAACCTGTCCGATTCGCACCAGTGCTTCAAAGCCATTTAATGCTGTAGATAAACTGATTGGCAGTGTCCAATTTCGCAAGTTTATTTCATACAAGCGACGCAAAGGAATATCGTCTTCTACAAGCAGCACCTTCAAAATTTCAAGATCCTTCGCCTCTACTGCTTCAATTTTTTCTGCTCGAACAGAATTTTTTTGCACTTTCTGTGAGGATGGATTTGTCAATAATCGTTCTATTGATTGCCTGGTTATTCTTCTGTGGCCACCATCTGTTTTCCACGCTTCCAGCAGGCCACTTTCTGTCCAAAGCTGAGCTGTTCTAAGTGAAATTGAAAGCATTTCCGAAGCCTCACGCGTCGTACAGAATATCTTCTGATTTATAGGTTTATCTTGCATAACTTATTGACCTTATTATTAAAATTTAATGAGTCTCGATACTTTTTTTAGGAAATTTATTACTGATTAATTCACTTATTATCACATTTTTTCACATAATACCGCTTTTATTTATAATTGCAAGCATTTTTTTTATTGCGCAAAAAAGGGAATGAAAAAATTGCAAAGTGCACAACTTAATCAGACAGGGGATACGTGAAGAGGAATCTAATTTATCTGCTAGGCAGTGTGCCGTTGCGCTGACTGGCCAGGAGATAAACTGCGGGGTGTTTCATGTTGTACCGTCACTCTATTTCCTCCCGCCCCAGGTCAAGCGGCAGTGGCATACCATCTCGTTCATGTCATCAGGGACAAAATTAAGCAGGATTTTTTTATTGCAGTCAGACTTTACAGGAATGTTCTGCGACTGTCCGGATGAACAATGAGAGTGCATGTTGATTCATGTGTCGGAAGCGGATTTTTTAGCACTTACTTCTGCATATAGTGTTGCGATGCAATATTCAAACCGATATTGTGACGCACACAATAAGAGGGACGGGTATTCATCACCCGTAAAACTTTGAGTTGCACCGACTCTCGCACTTGACTAATCGACGTATAATCTATCACGTTGCCCACTTTGACCTTAACCACGTTGCCATGAATTCTTCACCGAATCAACCTTCTCTTTTTGGCCCCCAAGCCAACTTCCGGTATGGGCTACCTTATTTGGATAAAACCTGCGATAAAACGATATCACCTGATATCACTTGAGACACCGAAATGGATAATAAACCAAATAAAAATAACGATGTAGTAGAAATAATGGGGGGCGCAGAGAAACATACCCCGATGATGCAGCAATACCCATACTAGATTACTTTATAGTTATTATTCAGTAAGTTATTTTTATGTTTATCGCATAGCATACTAATAGCATACTTACGCAACGGGCCACTTGTCCCTACTCGGTATCAAAAAGAGAAATAAAATGACGCAGGCGAACGGAGGAAAAAATACTGGAATTGGGAGTGAGGGGAAGGAAACTCCAATGATGGCCCAGTATCGAGATGCTATTTATTGTTGTTATTATTCAGTAGGTTATTTTTATGTTAATCGAATAGCATACTAATAGCATACATTCGCAGAGAGCTACTTGTCCTAACCTGTCCATTTTGCGGAAGAAAACAACAAGATAAATTGCTTTATAGGCGTGTCGGAGCGTTGCACCCCGCGATGTTATAAACCATTTTTGGAGGGGCTCTCGCCCCTTATCTTTTGGCCTGTCGGCCTCTGAATCTGTGGACAGTTGGTTGACAGAAAATAAGCACTCTAACCAATTGTTGTGCAACGACAAATAGCCAGTTTCGCCTAAAAAAGGTTATGGGGGGGTCTGAAAGCTATATTTTTGAGACCTTCCCGTTGAGGTTTTCTCACCTCAACGGCTGGAAAACATTCACCGTGGCCTGTCGGACCGCGCTAATTTCCCCATGGGTTTGTGCGTTCGTTTAGGTAATGGCTTGTCTCCGACAACATCCTTGATCGCCCCGTCCAGCGCTTCTTTTTCTTTGGCTATCTTGGCTTCCTGGGTCGTCATAACGACAATTGGCGTGAGGTGTTGTGCAAAATAATTTAGTTTTTCCGTATATTTAGCGTCCGCCTCTGCTTTCGCTTTTTCCTCTTGGCTGGCTTCCTGCAAGTTATCGTTTTTTTGGTTCATCGTTTTTTCCTAAGCAGTTTGTCGAACGTGGCCTTGTCGGCCCGTGCTTATTTCCCTAATGTTTTTTGCTTTCGCCTCGGCAATGGCTCGTCTCCGATAACCTCTTTTACGCCGTCTTCCATGGCTCCAGACTCTCTATCGATTTTGGCTTCAAGATTC
>Ga0316223_1002274_pt1 | contig 15821 bp, 30 predicted proteins | sample TBH18009metaG_FD_206007 | JGI IMG/M metagenome (GOLD analysis project Ga0316223, IMG submission 206007) | Freshwater microbial communities from Trout Bog Lake, Wisconsin, USA - TBH18009 | ecosystem: Environmental > Aquatic > Freshwater > Lake > Hypolimnion/Profundal zone | place: USA: Wisconsin...
TTTAGTTCCTCGCATTCCACATGCTGATGGCAGCTCTGCTGATCCAGAAAAAACTGTTCCCGCAGATCAAGATTTCTTGGGTGGATTAGGTTCGTCTATATCTAAGGGACTGGGTGGCGTATTTGGTTCAGATACGCAACCGGGTTTTATTTCGAGCACCTTTAATAAGGGTCAACCATTATCTGATGATGCTCGTCAGGCCATGATGGCTGCTGGCTTTGGCATGATGGCAAGTCCATCGCCATTCCTCACTCAGGCCATTGGTCAGGGTGGCTTAATCGGTGCCAATACATATGCCAAACAGCGTCAGTTGAATTATGAGACTCAAAAATCCCTAGCTGAACAGGCAATTCAAAGCCGTCAAGTTGGTGTTGGTGAAGCTGGATTGCCGCTTAGGCAGCAAGAACTTGATATTCAAAATCGTGGTCAAGCACTTGATATCTATACTAAATTTATCTCTAAATATCATTCTGACGTTGATTCGCAGGGTAACCCTATTATGGCTCCTACGCCGGGGTCTGGAGCGCCACCATTAACGCCAGAAGAATATAATGCACAATTGAATAGCATTATTGAAGCTGCTGGTTTTTCTCCTGCTGTTATGAGTGCCCTTAGAACGTCAAAGCCACGTCAAGCGCAAGCAATTGGAGGACAATCAATGCTGCCCGATGATGGCGGTGTTCAGGCAGTTGTTCCAAGCAATCAACCTATAGAAGATCAAACCCCTCCTCAGCCAATTAAAGTGGCGCAAGCAGCAGTTCCTGATACTGCTGGAACAGTTGCTACAGATGCTTCACAGACTGGAGATGTAAATCCATATCCAGATATTCATCCATCTGGAACGCCTACTTACTTTAGGAATCAAGCTGACGTGGCATGGAAGCGTTATCAGAAACTTCAGGACATGGGTCAGGATGCAACCAAAGCATTCGAGGCGTGGAAATCTTTATCTGATAAGGCTGAAGGTATTGCTAGTGGAAATCAGCAGACATTATTGTCTGATGGTAAAACATATGGATTTCCGCAATCCATTGTTCAGAAAAATCTATCGGCAGCTGCTCAAAAAGCAATGGCTGATGCTCAGAATGCAGATGCAACCAAGTTTACAACCGAAAATTCTAAATTTTTGGAAGAACTTCCAGCTGTCCAACAGGTTCAAGATGGTTTGATTAACGCATATCAGAAGATTGATATGAACCGGACCACTGGATTTAAGGCAGATGCTATTGGTATTATTAAAGGAACTCCAGTCCTTGATAATGCACTAAAGAAGGCTGGCGTTGATGTTGATAGTGATGGTTTTCAAGGGTTAGCTGATACAGCTGCTAAGGATGCTATTGTAAACGCCTTTAAAGCGGTCGCAGCAAATGCGGGTGGGCGAACAACTAATATGCAATTGAAGGAAGGTTTGATGTCAGTGGCGGAGCCAGTAAAGGCACCAGCAGCAAAATATCAGGTTATCACTCAAGACCGCAGTAATCAGTTGCGTCAGGAAGACTTAGCGCGTGATTGGATTGATAATATTAACAATCCTAATCCAGCACAAAGAAAAACACAGGCCAAGTTTATCGCAGATTGGACCCGTGATCCTGCTCATTCTCAAAAGGTTTATGATCAAAAAGCAGTTGATCAGATTGATTATTTTGCTGGAATGACGCCTTCTGATATTAAAAACTTGCCTTATAAACGCACAGAAACTGATACGACTTCTTCTAGCCCTCAATTGGAACCTTGGATGCAGGGCCGTGATGTTAATTATAGCGGTCAAAGAAAACAGTTTTGGGAACGTGATGCATCTGGGAAAGTAAATTGGCTTGATGCAGATCAGGAACGTAAAAAATATCAGGCTCAACAAGGGGTTCAATAATGGCTAATAAAGTTCCAACTTTAGAACCTAATGATTCCGTAAATGTTGCGGAACCTACTGCTTCTTCTAATTTTGAAGCGCAGGTTCAAGCAAAACTTCCTGAGATGCAAAAACAGTTAGCCGCAACTGGCCCCGCTGGTCAGGTTGCTGCATATCAACCTTTTCAATTTGGACAGGTTCCTGTTGTTGGCCCTATTTATAATAAGGCTCTAGATGTTGCTATGGCAGCTGCTGGCTCAGGTCAGGGGCAAGATTTTACTAATCGCTATACTGACCTTCAAGCGCAACGTGAGGCGATTGAACGGGCAAAATATGCTGCTGCACCTATGACATATTCATTTATGAGTGGCGTTCCAGCTGCGGCATCTATTTTGCAGCCTGAAATTGGTATTGAACGTGGTTTGGCATCTTTAACTGAAAATGCACCACGGTTAATTTCCAAAGTGGCTCCATATTTAGGACGTATGACCGAAAGCGGATTAACATCTGCTGCTTCTTCTGAGGCGATTCCGGGTGAAACTCCAGAGGAAACTGCATCACGCCTTGGTACGAGTACTTTGGCTGGTATGGCTGCGACTCCGATATCCTCAGCATTAACTTTTGGTGCAAAAGGTGTTAAAGCTATTGGAAGCAAGATTGCTGGTATTTTTGATCCAGAATCCGTAATGGCTCAGAAAATTGTATCTGGGGCAGCAACTCAACCTTCAATTCTTCCATCACAACGTCAATTGTCAGTGGAAGAATATTTGGATGCTTTGAATCGCGGCGACAAAAACGTGTCGTTGGCTGACGTTCAAGGTGCTAAACCACTCATTCTAAAGGCAGAAGGTCAGATTGAAAACGACCCTAACGCTTTGGCTCTGAACAGTGTGGTTAACAAAAGGATTGCAAATAACCCAGCCATCATTGGCTCTCAAATTGATGATGCTGCTGGAAAAACCATTGACGCTGCCGCTGAACGAGATGCTGCAAACAAAGCGTATCGCAGTGCTGCATCTCCGGCATACAATGCTGCTTTTAACTCTGAAGGGGCAGATAATGTTTGGAACCCATACTTTAACACTGTAATTAATACGAAAGAAGGTCAGTCTGCAATTCAGTGGGCTAACAATGAGCGGGTAAAAGATGGCATTCTTGGACCAACTCCATTCGTAAAAGACCCTGATTCTGGCTTATATGTTTTGCGCTCGCCATCTGGCGGAGAACCGCCAGACCTTGAATATTGGGATTATGTTAAGCGTGGCTTGAATGGTGAAGGTCGTAAACAGGCGGCAACACCGGGTGAGTCTGATACGGCTGCATCAACTCAAGCGATGACAAAAAAATTTACTGATACGCTTAAAAGTATGTTCCCTGCATATGGTGAGGCATTAGGAACTGCTCAACGATATATTAAGGCTGACAATGCCTTTGATGCGGGTAGTGATTTCTTTGGCATGATTACAAAGCCAAAGGGAAATGCAGAAGATATCGGCAATCAATTGAATTACCTAACTGCTGCCCCAAAGCAGGGTGGATATAGCGATACGGAAAAAAATGCTTTTAAAACTGGATTGCTTTCGTTTGTTAAAGAAAATCCAGATGTAGCAGCCAGTGCATTTAAGGATATAGATTCTGTAACTGAAGGGCGTATGAGGGCTGCATTGGGGGATAATACCTTTGATGATCTTAATAGTACCTTTAAAATGGCCCGCGTTCGCGAGTTGACGGGCACATTGGGTCTTTCCGCTAAACCAAAGATGTCTATTGGCCAACTTTTGGCTGCATCTGCTGCTGGAAGTGCAGCTGGATTTGGAGCAGTTCAAGCTGCTGGTCATGCAATTTCAACAATTCCAGAAATTGCTTCCCACGTTACTGATCCATATACTTTGGGTTATGCTTTAGCAGCGTCTGGATTAGCCCTACCTATTGCTGGCGGCGCTATGGCAGTGCATGGGTTAGCCAACCAACGTGCTTCGGCAATGCTTCGTATGGCTGTTGATCCAAGCCCAGCTGTTCAAGCCAAACTGAAAGATGCCCTAAATAAAGATGATTTGAATAAGAAGATTTTTAGCAATCTTGAAACAAATCTTACAAAGTACATTGCATCTAATCCCGCAGTGAACCCAGCGCAACCAGAACAGCGTGCCAATGGTGGTCGTGTGGGGCATAAGTCAGGTGGCAAGGTTGGTGGTCTTACGGCTGAATCACTTCTTCGTGATTTAAAGCGCCGTCAAGTAATGTTAGCGAGCAAAACTGAGCATATGCTTTCATTACCAGACGACGCAGTTGTTCAAGCGTTGGATGCAGCCAAGCGTTAAGCCGCGTCTGCTGCTGCCAACTGATTAGCTAAGTCAGACATAATCCTCAGTTCAGCAAAGCTACCATCTACTGGCTTTGCGAACTGGGCGGTGTGTGCTGACGTTGTGATCACATCACGATACAGATCGGGATTAAGGCGATCCTCACTGACCTTGGCTAACGATATACACATCATGATGATTGATACGTCGTGCGCCGTTACCTCTTTCTCAAGCATTACAGAGGCCATCAGGGAAGCCTTCGTAATTGCTGGAACTGGATCACCATTTTTAACAGCGTTAGCCTCAGCGGCCTTCTGTGTGTGATCAATGAACTGACGCCAGTTCAGCGGGCCACTATAGTTCCGTTTAGCTTTTTCTTCCATTTTGAGTTCTTTCCATATGGGAGTGGGGTTTTTGATTCTTTCAAACCTAAAGTTGATGATTTCGCTCGTTTCGCTTTCGTTATCTGGCTCATGTCCTCCTTGGTTTTTTGGGTTGCACAGGCTTTGCACGTAAGACGTATATTCTCGTCCAAGTCCGACCCGCCCAGTGCCAATGCCCGGACGTGCTCGAAGATAAAATGACCTGCCCTCAACTTGACTGAGCAGATCATGCATTTGCCATGTTCTCGTTCCCATATCGCTAACTTTCTTCTTTGCGATAGGTTCCCTCGTTTAGTGGTTCCCATATCCTCAGTCATTAAAGGAAAAACCTTTTATCTCTTTAAACTGTTCCCTTGGTATCAAGTAGCAGATTGCTTCGTAATCCCGTGGGTCGTTTCTGTTTCGTTGACCAGATTTGCGTGACTTGTATTGATTGTGGAGAATATTAAGATAGCCAAAATAGTCAGGCCACTTAACGACCAATAACGCTGGCAACTTAGTTTCTCTAGATAGTTTCAGGCCGTGGTCTATGTCAGTCTTTGTGCAGATATAAGTGTCAAAGTCAGTGTATGGTTTGCTCTTGGTTTTAACCTCAATGAAGCCAACGATTTCACCATACCTCCGACACCTAAAGTCAAAAATGCTGTAATCACCCATCTTTTCATATTCAAAATTCCACTGGGTGCTCAAGAACTCGATGATCTGATGTTCTCGATTTAAATCATGTGGAGTTTGATAAGATATAAAGGGTGCATCAATCACTGAAACTTGCTCCCCGCTCTATGAGAATTTTTTTCAATTGTAGATGTTAACCATCCCCAACTTTGGCCATTCTTAATATTGCTAACTGTTTGAAATTTAATATTATATATCTCCGCTATGTCTTTAAGTGTTTTCTTCATTTGATAAATTTCAATTACATCTTTTTCTGTAAGCTTGGCTTGAGGGTTATTTTCTCCTTTGTGTGATTTTCCGCGTGACCTATTTTTATCATGTCTATCTTTATTGTTATCTAAAACAGTTCCAGTTTTTAAATGCGCGGGGTTGCAGCAAGAAGGATTATCGCAGATATGCATTACACATTCGCCATTTTCAATCGGCCCAATTGAATTTTTATAGACTTCTCTATGTGCTAATTTGGGCCTACCATTAATGCCAATAATTCCATATCCTTGGCGTGTTTTTGCAGCATTCCAAACCCAACATTTATCAGGTGTTAATATGGTAATTTTTTCCCATAATCTTAAAACTACTGGCTTATAAGGTGGCATTATTTAAACGATGCTCCTGCGCGTAAAGAGGCTTGTTCCGTTCTATACGCTTCAATAATAGCATCTGATTTATTCCTTTGGCAACGATGAAATTCATCATTTTCAATAGCTTGAACCTCTTCTTCGCAAGCAAGAGCATAATCTTTATGAGATTCAGCCCAAGCATCGCGCATTGCCACGGATGATTCGGGGGAACGAAGAATTAAATTAGCTTTTATTTGCTTTCGATTAAATTCCGCTCGCACCTTTCTGGCGCGAGCGGCAGCGGAAATTTCGGATGAAGTTGCTAAATAGTTTAGTGCTTCTTCAATCCATTCATCTTTAATCAGTTTGTTCGTTTGCATAGTGACGTTCGATCCTTGGTTTAAGTGCAATCCAGCACTCTACGTTTTGATTTGGCGTTGGAAGGGCATCAAGGATTACAAGAATTTCGTTATCCTCAAGCCAACCATTGCCAATAATTGTCTTCTTAGTCGCACCGTTGCGGTCAGTTTTATAAGACAAAACTGTCCACCGCTCAGGCCAATGTTCATCAATTTCCATATATTCCAATGGACGAAGGATTACCCGACAGAAGTTGTCTGGATCGGTTAAGGGAAGAGCCTCAAGCAAGATATTGATAGTATCTCGCTTGGTGCTAAATCCCTTGCCAATGACAATGCCACGGGCTTCATTCGTGACGGCCTCAGGACGATAAGAGACCGCCTTCCACTCAAATCTAAAACTTGGATCAGAATGGGATGTCATCGTCGATATCGATTGATGGGGCATTCTGTCGTTGTCCCCCATTAGATTTATTGTCTTGATCGGCTTTTTGGAAACTGCATGAGAGAAACTTTTCACCATTACGATCTACCTTAATCCACACTGCCAATTTGTAATCTTCACCATCCACCTTAACCGATCCGGTGTAGCTAGGATGCTTATCTTGGGTTTTATATTTGTTTTTGAACGCTGATCCGCTCATATCTTTAACTTCATAATTAGACATTTTTAATTCCTTTCGTTGCATTAATCCGTGCCGTGCAAGCATCGGTCATTTTTGTGTACTCATCAGTGTTTGGCACGATTGCCAATGTAATTCTGTTTTCACTTTCTGATTTCCATGTTGCCCTAACTTCCTTTTCATCAAGGCACATTTCCAGCATTCCAGTGAAAACACCAACATAGTTATCAACGTCTTTAGCCTCTAAAGCCCGCTTTGGAAGTTCAATCTTTTTAAGCGGCTGCCTCTTTGGCGCTGGTTTTTCTACTTCCTGATTCGGTGCTGACTTATCGCCATCCTCTTTCTCAGGGTCGTCTCCAGTTTCAATCTGGAACAACTTGAACAACAGATATTTATTGGCCCCTGTCAGAGCCTTGTAGATACCCTTGTCGCCTACGCTGCCAGATTTAGACTTGTCATTACCGCAACCAACGGCAATGATTTTATCAGGCCAAATCTCGCCCGATGTGTGAGCCAATGTGTATTCGACGGTGACGGTTGTATTACCGTGCGCGTCGATTGGCGATACGTTTCCGATGCTTGGGATAAGCACCAATCCCTGATCAATCATCGCGGGACGAAGTGATTCGAGGAGGGATGATTCGCTGGCATACTTGTAGCCGTGGAACTTGTTTTCGGAAGATTTCTGAACGTAGGAGACGGATTTCATCACCTCATTCAATGCCTTGATAATGTTTTTCATCGTTACCTTACCGTTAATGTTTCGCCGCCATTTGACAGCGTTGCGCCGGGAACGTCTTCGCCAGCCTTTAGCTTTTCACCAATCAACGTCTTGTTTGGTTCGACTTTGATACGCATAAATTCATCGGGGATCAACCCCTCATCCAAAATTTGTACCGATAGCGGCTTCTGGCTCAGCGAAACGGTTCCATTGGCGGCCTTAACGGTACGCATATCGGCCATCTCCAACATGCGACGAAGCAGGGTACGGATCAAATTAACGCGAACGGTATGTTTCGAAATTCGGTCATCCATACGCGCACGCGATATTTTAATACCTTCTATATAACCTTCTGTAATAGATAGTTCTAATAAACATTTATTAATAATATCCATATAGTCAGTAGAACCCTCTAAGATATCTGACTTAAAAGTATCATCATTCTTTAACTCAGGATTATTAATATATATGTTAGCCAGAAGGTTAGTAATTTCATGTTCTATAACTGGCATAGCTAATCTAAGTTTATGCATCTCAGTGGCATCCGACTGTGCGCCATGTGGAAACTGTTTCATTGGTTAACACCCTTGTATGTTTGTTTTCGGCATGTTACTGATTGCACTCAATGTAAGGATTGTCAAATGATTGAACGGCTCGATCCCCCGCTACCTGTATTTACCCCAAAGGGCAGTGCTATGGCGCACTTCCTGATTGACTATGGGTTTGAACACCATTTGATGTGGATTTGTTTTCAGGACGAAACTGGAGAATGTTGGACATGGGAAAACCCATTGATTCGGATGCAGCCAAACACGACGGCGGGACGGAAATCGATCTCGAATATACGCCTACCCACCCCATGAGAATGTTTCGAAAAGAACACTTTGTCACGCTTGACGATTTGTCTTTTCAAACTGGAATTTCGATGGCATCCTTGTCTCGAATTGAACGATATAAACAATACCCTCTAATCAGTGCAGCAAAGAAAATCATTGCAGCATCAGGGGGTTACCTGAAACCGGAAGATTTTTTTGGTGAAAAGTAATGATACAATTAACTCTTCCACTGGCTCCGTCAGCTAACGCTCTTTGGCGCATAACTGGCTCTAGAATGTACAAGACAAAGCTCTACAAAGATTGGCTTGAAGAAGCTGGTTGGATGGTGAGGCAACAAACGAAACAGACAATTGATGGCGAGTACGTTCTTCACATTAGGGCGAGAAAAACCAACAAACGTCGCGATTTGGATAATATCTTGAAGGCAACAAGTGATCTTCTTGTTAACCTTCATATTGTAGAAGATGACTCGCAGTGCATGGCTTTGGCTGCTGAGTGGGCCAAGGAATCATCAGAGCCGATGGTTGTAACGATTTACGCAATGGGCGAGGCAGATGACACAGGACTTCCGAAACTACAATGAATTACGTGCACATTACTTGGCAGTTAGAAAAAGATTGGGCGGACTTGGCAAGTCAGCAGGACTTGTCCCAATTAGGCCACCAGAAGTTCAAAAGATTGTACCTTCCCGTGTTGAGGAAACCACTGAAGTTGTGTTCAAGGTGGACCGTATCCCCAATAACAATTTCTCGAAACTCTTAATTAAAATTGCTCAAAAACACAGTGTCGATCCTAACTCTTTAATCGTTCCGAATCACAAACCTGAGGTTGTTAAAATTCGCCGGGAAGTGGTTTATTTCGCGGTTAAGGATTTGAAATATTCGGCCAGCCAAATTGGTCGATGGCTACAACGTGATCACAAAACAATCCTTTACGACGTTAAATGTTACGAGAGAGACAATGCACAAACTGCGTGATTATCAAGAGGATGCGATTACGGCTCTACGCCAGTCACTTCGATCTGGTAAACAAAGGCCGGTGCTGCAAGTTCCAACGGGTGGCGGTAAGACTGCCATCGCGGGTAATATCATCAACATGGCACTAGAACGGGGGCGCAGAGTTATCTTCTGCGTTCCAGCAATCAGCCTCGTTGACCAAACAGTTAAGTCCTTTGAACGCGATGGCATCTTCGATATCGGTGTCATGCAAGCCTATCACGAACGCACGGATCACACGGCTCAGGTTCAGGTTGCTTCGATCCAGACACTGATGCGTCGCAATGTGCCAGATTGTGGTTTGGTCATTATCGACGAGGCCCACGTCCTGTTTAAGTTCTACGGTAAGTGGTTTGAGAAACTGGCCGAAAATCGAATACCTGTTATTGGATTAACGGCAACTCCGTGGGCCAGAGGCATGGGCAAACTGTATGATGACTTGATTGTTGGAACGACAACGCAGCGACTAATTGACGCAGGGTATCTATCAAGTTTCCGTGTGTTTGCTCCAGCCCACCCAGACTTGACGGATGTTAAGATCGTTAAGGGTGACTATGAAACCAAGGGATTATCCAAGGCCATGCAGGAGGGAACTCTTGTGGCTGATATTGTTACAACATGGCTTGAAAAGGGTGAAGATCGCCCAACGCTATGCTTTGGTGTAGATCGCGCTCACGCCAAGAAAATACAGCAGCAGTTTTTAGAATTAGGTGTTCCAGCTGGTTATATGGATGCTTTTACGGAGCTTGATGAACGCAAGGAAATTGCCAGACAGTTTGCAGATGGGGAATTAAGAATTGTTTGCAATGTTGGTGTCTTGACGACGGGCATTGACTGGGATGTGCGATGTATCATTCTGGCGCGGCCTACACGCTCTGAGATTTTGTATACACAAATCATTGGCCGTGGACTTAGAACAGCTGAGGGCAAGGATAATTGCCTGATACTAGACCACAGTGACACAACGATCCGGCTTGGATTTGTGACGGACATTCACCATGAGACACTCGATTCGGGCGATAAAAGAACGGCCAGTAAGTTTGAAAAAGAAACGCCGCTACCGAAACCCTGTCCAAAATGCACGTTCGTTCGCCCCCCAAAAACAAGGGAATGCCCAGCCTGTGGCTTCAAAGCTGAGTACGTATCAAAGATAAATACAGAAGAGGGTGAATTGTTAGAATTAACGCCAAACAAAAAGCAGATTGCCAAAGACTGGCCAGCGGCTGCCAAATCAACATTTTACGCAGAATTGCTTGGACACGCTCAAATCAAGGGATACAAAGATGGTTGGGCTTATCACGCTTACCGTCAGAGGTTTGGTGTGGGGCCAGCTAGTAGGCCATCCCCGATCATGCCGTCACAGGCTACATCAGCTTGGATCAAGCATTTAAACATCACTAAGGCAAAACAGCGTGAGAAAAATGAACTTCGCAACAGCAGTGGCCCAATCGCACGGCAAGTGGCATAGCATCCTTCTACAGTTAGGGATCGATAGCGCACACTTATCTGGCAAACATTGTCCATGCCCAATCTGTGGCGGTAAGGATCGCTTTCGGTTTGATAATAAGCAGGGAGATGGCAATTGGATTTGCTCTAACTGCGGCGCGGGTAATGGATTTAACTTGGTGTCGCGAATCAGGGGAATACCAGCCGGAGATGTCCTCAAAATGGTAGAACCATTGATAGATACCGCCACACTAAGAGCCGTTCCAAAAGTTGATACGGAAAAAACTCATGCTTCAGCGGAACGGTTCTGGAAGAGCACGCGGAGGGTCATGGATGGCTCTCCGGTGTGGTCTTACCTTACAACACGATTAAATGGCTTCTATGCCTCCCCTGTCATTCGTGAGGGCCATGCAACACATCCCGACAGTGATTACCGATCATATTTTGTCATGGCGGCCAAAGTCAGTGACGTGGATGGTCGTGGCGTGTCCGTACATAAGACGTACTTGCTCACAAACGGTGAAGTTGCCGGTTTTAACCCCAATAAGCTGCTTATGGCCGGATCAATCCCGCCCGGTTCAGCTATTCGACTTACAGAGCCAGCCGAATCAATGGGCATTGCTGAGGGCATCGAGACAGCAATGTCAGCCAATATCCTGACGGATATACCAACATGGTCTGCGATTAGTGCTCCCCTATTAAAACAGTTTCAGCCGCCAAAAATTTGCAATTTCTTAACAATTTTCGCGGATAACGATGTTAATTTCACGGGTCATTCAGCTGCTTACGATCTTGCTAGGCGACTGAAGATGACAAATCCTGAGATGAAGATTGAGGTTCGTGTCCCACCACGGATCGGTGACTGGAATGATGTTTTAAGGGAAAAGCGAAATGAGCAGCGAATTTGATATAAAATACCAAAGCGAGACCATGTTTACCGTGTTTCATGATGGCAAGGAGATTGCGTGGTGCCAGTGGTCGCCAGTGTTTGATCTTTGGCGCGTGTTAATGTTGTCTGATAAGCGTGTGCATCATTTAGCGGACATGATGGAAGTAATGAATTTATGTTCTGACGAAATAGGCTGTTGACATCATCTGTGGATGCGTTTACTCCTATGTTCATCAACAACGGCCCACGGGCAACCAACGGAGACGAAAATGTTTTTTTGTGATGGTGATTTTGAGTTCGCAATCGACAACTTCGAATACACGATTGGCGATAAGGTAGTGCTCGTCGATGCCACGGCGCTTGTTGAGTACGGCTCCGACTATGATGGCGATACGTCGTGGAACTTCTCCTATATCCATATCAATTATGCCGAAGACAATAACGGCAACATCGTCAACTTCACGACGGCTAACGACAAGGATGTGGTCGAGAAGATCAAGGCAAAATACTACGAGAAAGATTGGTCAATTATTTCAGAAATTATTGATCGGGGCTATTGACTGATGCTGTGGATGCGTTTACACAAGATACATCAACAACGGGGCTGAGGCCCAACCCAAGGAGACTACAATGAGCAACGCAACTGATTACACCGCAATGAACACCGCTGAAGTCATCGACGCGGCTGCTTACCTCAAGGCTCAGATCAAAGAACTCACAGCTCAGTTCAACGCAGCTGAAGAAGTGATTCGCGAACGCGCTACCGGCAAGGAAGTTTCAGGTAATCTCTTTAAAGCTGTGTTCTCAGAAGGTTCAGTTCGTTGGACCCTTGACACCGATAAGGTCAAGAAGGAAATGGGTGAAGATTGGTGGACCAAGAACTGCAAAGTGTCCACGCCTAAGCCTTCCCTTACATTCAAGATCAATGTGCAATGATTATCCAATTGTTCAAAAAGAAACGGATTGCGGGGGCTACTGGTCCCCGTGTCCAATCTTGGATGATCATGGCCAAGACCATTGTTATGGCTAACAGCCCAGTACTATCCATCATCCAAATTGACAAAGGTTACATGAAACATGGAATTGCAGAACAAAACAGGGTTCGCCAGACTATCTCCTGAAGATCGCAAAAGAGTGTCTTCACTTGGTGGGAAAACAGGCAATAGAAACAAATTCACATCTGAGACAGCTTCTGCTGGCGGTAAAATTGGCGGAAAAGCAAAAAACCCCAACAAGGGATTTGGAACAACAAAAAAGATAAACACTGAGTTGACATAATCTGTGGATGCGTTTATATCTATGTTCATCAACAACGGTGCTGCTACATCGACCCTAACTTAGGAGATCAAAATGCAAACTAATGAAGTTCACAATGGTGAGTGGAAATTTAAAATTGACGGGTATCATGTAACGGTCCACAAAGATTTTGATGGTTTTTATGCTTTTGTTGATGAAAGTGAAAAATTTGGTCCTAAAAAAACTATTGATGACGCTATTGAAGAGCTTTTTTACGAAGAAATTTCTTTTTGGGAAAAGTAAAATACATCAATCGAAGGAGAAAAAGTGATGAGAAATGCAATTTTGTGTGGTGTGCTGATTTCTATCAGTTATTGGATCGCTAATGTTATGCCTACGGATGGTGGTCCGATTGCTATGTGGTCAGGGGCAGCGTGTATTATGACAGGAGTATGTGGTTTTATGGCTGGGGTCTCCGCAGGTATGGATTTAGCATAATGGAAGATATTGTTGAACGGTTGTATAATGGCTATGCGAGAATTGATCGCTATGATGGAGCGGCGGAGATTGAGCGGTTACGGGAAGCGTTACGTTATATTTTAACGCACTGCGAATCTGATAGCCCACCGAATGCCAAAGCACTTATACTTTTTGTTAACAACGCACTGAAGGAGGGTGAGTGATGAAAACCGATTTAGAAAAAGCACAAATGCGGATCAAATTTATAAAAGACGACATTCGTAAAATATGCAGTTCCGCCCATTGGACAAGCGAACGCTTGAAAGCCGCAGATGGTAATGTTCCAAAGTATTTTATTGACCAACACGGCATTTCAGCAGACGCGATTAACGAAGCGTATTTTGTTGGGCGACAAGCAGGGCGGTTGGATATGGCAAAAGATATTATGGGCGTGATTGGTGAGGGTGAGTGATGGATATTGTTGAACGGTTAGCACAATGGGCAGAAAACGATATGAAAGCAGAGGCCATTGCTCTGGAAGCTAAATACGAGATTGAACGGCGGCTGAAAGAATCGCGACTTTATTGGGATGCTTTTCAAAAAGCCGCCGACGAGATTGAACGGCTGCGGGAAGCGTTGCGGTTTTACGCAGAGTGGGGAATTGATGCTCCAGCAGTAGACGCGATCATTGAAAAAGATCGTGGCGACAAAGCCCGTGCCGCACTGAAGGAGGGTGAGTGATGTGTTTTCAATTTAAGGGAACAGCCACCATACGAGACCCTGTAATGTGGCGGATAAAAAATAGGATTGGCAATTGGACACGCCGCATACTGCGTAGAAACCGAAAATACTGAAGGAGGGGAGTGATGAAAGTTAAATTTGATCGCTGCCCACTTTATGGGACGGAGTGCGAATACGTCACAATGGCGCATCGCGCAGCTGAATTGGAGGAGGAGGTTAAACGGCTGCGGAGCCGCCTTGAAAATCCAACAGAAGAAATGCTGAAGGCTGGTCGAGCAGCAAATAGGCTGGTGGCGGGTAATTCTCTTGGTTTGGCTTGTATAGCACCTGATTCTGCATGGTCAGCTATGGCTAACTTTATTTTAACGGAGGATTGGTGATGCGGGGAAATCATATTGTTGCCAGCATTGCCCTAATTTGTGCTATTGTGGGCGGTGTACATGATGTGTCGGGATGGGGTTGGTTCCTGTTTGCAGCCATCTTAATAGCGTAGGATTTATAAAATGTTTGATCACTTCCATAAATTTAATGATTGGCTGGCTAGACATACAGTCGCAGCTATGTCATCAATGTTTTGCGTTTACGCTTTTATGATATGGTCACTACTACCATCATTAGACGCAAAGTGGGAGCAGTTAGTTTTCTACGTATCCGGTGGTGTTATCCAGTTGGTCGCATTGCCATTGATTATGGTTGGTCAAAAGCTCGAAGGACGGGACAATGACCGCCGCTCTAAACAAGATCATGAGATGCTAAAGCGTATTCTAAAGCACGTTGAAGGAGAAAAATGATGTGTGTGCGGCCAAATGTAACATTTAAGGAAAAGAAGCAGATGGTAACGAATAAGTTGTGGGATGGGGATAAGCCAGAATTGCTTGATGGAGCTAATGGAATGGACGCCGTTGATGAATTGGTGTTCTTGAACCGCGAAACCCGTAGACTGGGTGATGTATGCGTTGAGTATCGCAAGGAAATTGATCTGTACGAAGAGATCGTGGATGATTACAGGGCATTTCTGTATAGTCTTTTGAGCAAAGCTAGGGCTATGGATTGGTCGCCAGCCACTCAGCAGATCATCGAATCAATTACCGATAAGTTGCAATTTGATGAGGAGGGCTGACAGCAATGGCAATTAAATTCACTAATGCAGACGATAAACCAACAAAAGCACCAAAGATTGAACAGAAAGGGAAGACAAAGGCCGCAGTAGCAAAGCGAGTAAAGAAGAACGCAGACATCAGTGCAACAATGTCGGGCGAAAAGCCAAAGGTGACATTACCAAAATTCTCATGGGACAAAGACAAATGAAAAACTGGCACTCAATCACAACAGAAACATTCGACACCAACGACTTGCCAATCTGGATAACACAGATGTTCAAGCCAAACTCATTCACTAAGTTCATGCGCTTGTTAGATCATTATGGGTCAATGAATGAAGTAGTTAAAGCTGGACCGTGGGGTTGGGTTGAACAGCCATCAATTGGCTTAAAATCAGTTACCCTGACATCTTACATCATCAATCACTTTGCCGATAAGAAGGTAGTGCCAATTTTTGGTTCGCTTGAAATGATTGTTCAGGTTGGCAAGTACGTTGATTATCTTCAGAAGGTTGCTATTCTTAATATGCTTGATGCTTTATTGATTGAGCCAGAGGAGGATTGAAATGGAAATACCTACGCTAGTTAGTTTTGACTATTGGATGATTGAGTTCCCAGCGGCATCTATATTGTGGGGAATGGTGATCAGA
>Ga0316223_1002283_pt1 | contig 15772 bp, 15 predicted proteins | sample TBH18009metaG_FD_206007 | JGI IMG/M metagenome (GOLD analysis project Ga0316223, IMG submission 206007) | Freshwater microbial communities from Trout Bog Lake, Wisconsin, USA - TBH18009 | ecosystem: Environmental > Aquatic > Freshwater > Lake > Hypolimnion/Profundal zone | place: USA: Wisconsin...
TGTGGAGCTTCAACAACCACTCCCAGCCGCGCGGGCGAGTCACTAAGGCGGAGTGGCGCAAGGATCGCACCGGCGCGTGCAACGCCAGCCTCGAGGACTACATTGTCACATCGGAGCAGACGACAGCCAACAGCGTGCGGCGCGTCTCGCTGTGTGCGCCTGCGCCCACCCCCGATTTGGGCACCCTCTGCACGGCCAAGACGCAGTTTGCCGTGGATCTGACGCAGGCCAATTGCCAGGCTATGGGCAACGGCGACTGCATCTCGAATCTGGGCATGTTTTACTTGCCCTACATGTGGTCCAACACCAACCAGGACTTTTCGTTCAATACCGTGGGCGATTACTACCAAACCCTGATCCAGACCTACTTCACCAACGAGTCGTACGACTCCCTGTGCATGGCCAACGTGGACAGCAGCGTTCTGGAAACCCTCGGCAAGCTCTCGGCCGCCCAAAACGCGATTTGCCCCGCGTCGGGCCTGGACGTGATCAAGGCCCTCCTTGCGGACCTGAGGACGGCAGGCCATGACCTCCTCCACCTGAGCTACAATTGGATGATGATGTGCGCCAACCTCGTGGGCGCCGCCTTTACCCTCGTGCAGGGGCAGGGCCAGGTGTACCTCTACGCGGCCGCCCAGTACCTCATTGTGGTGCTGCAGCTGATTCGGGAGTTTTTGGGCGTGATCCTCAACATCCTCACGGACCTCTTGATGAGCATTTCCACCGTGGGCCAGGGCTTCCGTGTCATCATTGTGGCCCTCTGCAAGGCCTACAACTGGTGGCTCTCCAACGTGGTGAGCGTGGTCTGGTGCGGGGGCATTCGACCCGCCGTGATCGAGCTCCTCAAGATCGCCAAGACGCTGGCCTTCATGTCCAGCGACGCCGTCGCCAGCATCCAGCAGGTCCTGGATGTGGTGGGCGATGGCGACCAGGCCTCGTGCCAACGGGTCTACTTGAGCGTCTCGCAAATGACGTGCCCGTCCGAGGACAGCGACACGTACAACATGAGCGCGTTTCAGCCCCAGGCCCTAGCCACCCTTTGTTGGCAGCAGCAGGGCGGCGGGGGCGTCTTCACCGGCTACTCCTCAGTGCTCACCTGCACCAGCAGCGACACCTGCGCCAAGGATCCCCTGCTCTTTGACGATCCCTCCAAATCGGGCCTGGTCTACTGCGGCTCCTGCCCCGCCTCCGAGGGCGGTGCGCGCTTCGGGTGCGACGTGTACCTCCAGCGATGCGTCTGTGGCACCATGCCGCAAGTCAAATCGGGGTGCCTCACCAACGCCGACTGCCAGGATCAGGCGGGGGCCATGTGCGGGGTGGGGTCGCGCGTGGAGAATATCCGGTCCTCGTACATCTCCGTGTCCTGCTCGACGTGCGGCGCCATGTCCCTGAGCCCCATCTGCCTCATCGACGGGATGGGGGGCGGCGTGTGCGGCTGCGCGAGCGTCATGGCCAATCTGAGGACATGCCCGAGGGCAAACCTCGGGCAGTACAGCATGCTGGGCCTCAGCGCCTCCCAACTCTGCCCCGTCGTGACGGATGCGGCGCAACAGCAGATGCTGGCCAGCAGCCCGACCCCGCAGGCCATCGCCATCGACTTTTCCACCCTCGCCATCGCGCAGTGCAATCTGGGAGGCCACCAAAACCTGTGCCTCAACGTGAATGTACCCCTCATAATGTTCAGCACGGCCGAAAACTCGTACGTGGTCCTCCTCGAACTCCTGTCCATCCTGCAGCAGCCGGGGGCAGGTCGCCGGCGCCTTCTCTCCCTCTCGCCGCAGCTCCTGTTTGCCGAGTGGATGCAGCAGCACGCATCGCACGCGCAGGAGGAGTGCCCCCCCACCGACAACAGGCAGGCCTGGAAACAGTGCCTCTATTGGACGCAGCTGGGCGCGTACACGGCAGAGCACTTCAACCTCTCCTCCCTTCACGGCCCCAGCCTTTTTTTTATCCAGTCCGGCACCTTTGTCTCTCTCCTCCCACACCTCTACCTTGACCCGGACCTCCGCGCCTTCCTCATTGCCCAGCATGTGCCCATGGGCAAACCCCTCCTCGAAATGGGCAGGAGGCTCCTTGAAATGGGCAGGGCACCTGCCCGCCACCTGCTTCAACAGGCTGTGCCGGTCGTGACGGAGCCCGTGAGCGTGAGCAGCAGGGGCGACTGGAACCTGAATTGCAGCAGCGTCCAGATTCCATTCGAGAAGATCACGAGCGCCTTTTGGGATACGGTCCACCTCTATCAACAAAATGGCAGCACCGCCACAAAGGAAGAGACGTGCAATGCATCTCTGGGCCTCTCGCACTGCCTGGGCTACGAGCTGCCCCCCTACCCTCAGTCATCGTCGTCCATGCTGTCGCAGGTCCTCCTCTACGTGCCCACCCTAGGCCTGGGGGGCGACCGCGTTCTCAACGCCTTGCTATCCGATATGCCCTACGAGGTGGCCCAGGAGAGCGATTACGTCACGGGCAGGCGTGTGCTGCAGGACATGGGCACATGCAACTTTACGCGCCTCACGCTGGGCCCCACTAAGCAACGAAACTTTCTGGCCATGTTTTGCTTCCTCCTGGTCCTCTTCACCGTCGTCTCCTATACCTGCCTCCCCTTCTCGTTCTGCGCGTGGATCCTGTGGTACATGCTCTTTCCCGTCGCTCTGTTCTGGTGTCTCTACAACATCTCCCCGCTCTGCTGGCCCATGATCCCCCCGCGCTTCATCCAGGACCTCCATACTGAAGTTGGGGCCCTCTTCTCCACGGACCTCTCCGTCCCCAGATACCTCGTCCGGCCCCACTGCACCGTGGACGGCAGGCTCTCTGACGGGACCTACGACGCGTCGTGCTTTGGTAGCTGCTCTGACCCTCCGTTCCTCTTCTCCTCGTGGCAGGATACCCTCATATGGTGGGTCTGTGAGGCCAGCACCTCGGGGTGCAGGTGGCTGGGCGACTACGCGGCCCAACCCATGTGGGGTGCCACCTTCAAGGATCTGGTATCCTCCGCCGACTACTACGCCCAGGTCATCCAGTTCTCGTACAAGGACCCCGAGCTCGTGCAGGCCCATCGCCTCTGCGCTGTGCTTTCGCTCTACAACATTGTCTTTGTTATGCTGGTAGCGGGGATCGCTTGCTACGTGGTGCCCTCCGTCCTATTGGCCGTCGCCGAGGTCTTTATGGGCTGCATGATCCTCGTCCTGGAGACCTACAATCTGCCGGAAGGCTAGGCTGAAAAATGGTACCATTTAGCATTCCGGCCCATATATGCAGAAGAAATAATGAAACTCAGGCCCGATGTCGGCCTCTGCCATTCGCAATTTTTTCGATTCTTTGCCCCCGAGGGATATTCTTCCCCATGCTTTCTACGAGCGGTTCTTGGACACCATCACACCCAAGGTATCGAGTGTGCCCATCACCCTGTTCTTTGCCTTTATGAACAGCGTGTTGCACCCTGGGACGGCACCATGGGGCCCGGTTGTGGGAAACTGTGAGAAGCTCCTCTATCATTTGAAGGGGGAGATGACGCAGAGCGAGATGTGCTATTGCATCGACGCCCTCCAAAGGCACATGCGATGGCGGTACAACAAGGAGTTTGGGTTTTTGGGGAGGAGGATTCTCAAGGCGATGGGGGGAGCGCGCCCCCTGCATAGCATCCAGCCTATATACACGCGCGACAAATGGACCAAAAATGACCAATAGCACTGGCGACACAACGACCCCCTCGCCAGCCGCAGTGGCGGAGATGTGCTTCCTCTGCCGCTTCGATCTAGGCTTCCAGATTGGCGATTTCAACGCGGGGGCGCTAGGCCTCATCCTCTTGGCCACCATTTTGGTGTGCCTCTGCTCCTTGTATACATGCGGGCTCTACTTTTGCTGGCATGGGCGCTCCAAGCCCGAGTATGCTGCCCTCGATGCTGACAAGAATGTCTCTTCCGATTCCGAAAATGCACAATAGCTTGATACTACGAATAGCATAGTAGAGCCGAGGCGATGCAGAGGAGCAAACTGACGGTGCCACAGGCGAGGGAAAGGGGGATCATGAGCGGGGCCGAGGTCACCCAGGCATACAGTGGAAAGCCATGCCCCACGAACACGCATTCCCCCGTGTCTGGGTCCAGAAAAAAGCCGTCCATGCAGACACAGTGCCCCATCCCCATCCATGGCGCGTGCGTGTTGTTCGCCGTGCATGCCACGCACTGGTCCGGGGAATACCTCTCCCGCATCGTGCCATTCATGCACGGAATACAGACGGCGTAGCCGTTGTACGTGGCGGTATGGTACCCCTCGATGCAAATGCAGTAGCCGCCCAGCGTGTTGGTCGCGGACCATTCCCAGTTCATGGGGCATGGCACGTGATCCCGCACCCCCGACGCGGCGCGCGCCCTCGTGTAGACCGAGATGTTGCTCTCGAATACAAAGTCGGCCTGTGGGCTGAGGAGGCAGTCCGTGAGGTTTTTGATGTAGTTTTGTTCGTCATCGACCACAACAATGGCGGCCCAGGCATTCACGCGGGGCAGGGGGCCCGGGATGCCGTCGTACACCATGATGATGAAGGAGGAGAGGCACAGAGCCTTGGCTTTGAGGCCCCAGCCCCGTATCTCCAGCGCGACCCACGTGGGCTGGGATGCGGCAGGCAAAAGGTTGCAGTACTCGGAGATGTCACACGGCTGGCACGTGAGCCCGTGCGTCCGATCCAAGCAGTAGCAGTCCAAGGGAGTGGTGCTGGCGGGGCCGTAGGTGGTGGAGAGGGGCATGCACTGGATGGGTAGCACAGCGCCTCCATAGCACCAGTAGCCTGGGGGGCATGCGATGCACGTCGCTTGGAAGGGGTAGAACCCAGGAATGCAGGCGCACTGGCTCACATCGCTAGACCCTACCTTGGAGCTGGCGTGCGGCGTGCATGCGACCGGGGCATCGTCCTTGCCGCTGCAGTAATAGTTGGCAGGGCAGATGCTACACACAAGGCCGTCCGTCTTGTAGTATCCCGCTATACACACGCACAGGGTGGTCCCAGGTATGCGGATGCTCGCGAAACCACACGCCCCCCTGAGCCGGAGACACTGCATGGGCTCGCCCGTAACGGTCGTATCCAGAGGGGGGAGGAGGGGCTGCTGCGCTAGGGCCACGTGGGTGCCATTGAAGGACGCCCAGGCATTGTAGCCCCACACCCAGTTTTGGCTCCACGGGTCCTCAAGCCCCGCCTGAAAGCCGTTCCAAATGTCCACCTGCAGCCTTGGCCCCACCAGAAGGATATGATCGCCTGCGGCACCCAAAAAGGTGGTGGAGAGGGGCGGAGTAAAGAGATGGGCCGCTGGCCCCATACTGAAGCCAGGCGCGTAGAGCGTGCCCCCCACGCCCACCAGGAGGGTGGAAGGCGGCAGGGGGCCCGTGATGTTGTAGATGGGATCGTCCATCCATGTGGAAGGTGACGAGGTGAGTGTGTGGTAGTATACGTGATACGCATAGACCTGATGCGTGCTGAGGAGCATATAGAGCGTCTGATCCATCAGGGTCATGCGCAGGATCCTGCCCGTGTGAAACCCCGCCTGCATGTCCTTGCCCCAATTGTAGAGCAGGCTGGGACAGAGGCCGGTACCGCCGCCACAAGGGCTGAGGAGGACCAGCTCCACAGTGGAGCACAGGTCCAAGGCCTCCGTGTAGGCGCAATACTGCGTCTCGTACAGCAACCCGACCCAGAATTGGTGCTCGACCGCGTCCTTGCAAAGGGTCATGGACACAAGGGCCAGTCGGTCGCCCTGAATGAAGAGCGTATTGTTGACATGGAGGCTCGGGCTGCCCAGGTGGTGGATCCAGAGGTCGACCCCGTTCACTACGGTCGCCACCGTGCTCGGGCCCACCAGGGCGAGCTCTGTCACCTCGGTCGCGGCAAAAAAGGCCATGGGCACGGGCTCCCTGTCCACGAAGCGCTGTGGCCACAAAGCGGGAGTCATGTTGGCCTGGGCCGCCTGGTCGTAGTAGGTCTCGTCGCACGCAAAGGTGCACAATGTCTCGTCCAGAACCACCGCGCCGTGCGGAACGCGGCATTGGCATGAAGGCTCAAAGGCCTCTTGCCCCGAGCACACCTGGGGGGTTTGCTGCTGCAGCCCTGGGGTGCACATGAGATCCCCGCAGGGCCAGCAAACAATGTGATCCGCAAACCGCTGAGCAAAGTACCCTCCGGGGCAGGCGCACGCGTCCACGCCCATAACGTTGGGAACCGTCTGCATTCTCTGGTCGTCCCCGCAGGAGCTGCAGTTGTCGATGCTCGCATTGGGATACCATCCCTGCCTGCAGCGAATCGGCAGACATAGCGCGCCCTCTGTCGCAGGCGGGCACACGCAGATCCCATTTTTCGCCAGCCGGGGGGCGGCGCACGGCACCTCGTCCTGGCTGCTCGGATCGCACGACATGCCTGCGCTACAGAGCCCGTAGACGGCATCGCGGCTGCCCCCGCAGGGCTGCACCAGACGGAGCCCCTGCGGCGACGGAGGCGGGCTGCAGGGCCTGCACTGCGTGTCGGCGGTCGCGTTGCAGCCCTGCACGGCAAAGTGCTGGGGCGGGCACGGCGAGGTGCAGGGCCGCAGCACGGCATCTGAGATCGCAGTGCATACCACGCTCACAAAGGTGGCGTTGGGCTCGCTCTGGGTGCAGGGAAGGCAGACCCCGCTGGCAGAGTACACCTCGTAGGCCAAGTACGAAATCCCTGCTTGGCATGTCACGGTGACATCCAGGCATTGCCCCGGGCTGCTACCAAAGCAGCCCATATACCTCTGTGACGGATCAAAGCACTGCTGGCCCGAGGGGCACGCCAGGCACACGTTGTCTGCCTCCCTGAGATAGTACCCAGGGGAGCAGGCCCAGGTGCACTCAAAGTCCATCCATTCGGCGTGCCCCGGCAGGTGCAAGAGGGAGGAGCAGGCCACGCAATCGAAGACGGGAAGCCCGCCAATCACACCTGGGCAGGTGAACCCGAGGGGGCACACGTCGCTGCATGCCTTGCAGACGCCCCCTCTCGAGATGAACCCCGGCTTGCAGTACACCATGCAGGCATACGTGTCCCACGCCGGCGTGAGGTACGGGGCACAGGCGGTCCCGTCGTAGTGCGTCCCGTCATAGGCTGCAAAAAATGGCAACTCAGATGACGGCGGAGAGGGGCTCAAAGCGGTGAAACTTACTTGGGCTGCAGGGAGGAATGACCACTTGCGGCCCGTATTGCTGGGACGTCTGGTTCAGGGCGGGGCTGTAGCAGGCAAAGCACTGCAGGGTCGAGGTGGTCTGGCATCGCTTCTGGTACTTGCCAAGGGGGCAGGTCTGGCTAGGGGGAGGCGGTTGGCACACCCTGCAGTCCCCGTTGCTGCTCTGATAATAGCCTTGGGCACATGTATACTGGGCAGGATCGCTGCAGTTTGTGATGAGGCTGGGTAGCGCCACCCTGTTGCCCGCCTGGGTGGGGCATTGCAGGCTGCAGCGCCCGTTCGCGTCCTGCAGCACACCGTACGAGCAGAGGCACGACTCGGCGCAGTCCCATAAATTGTCATTGAAGCTTTGAAGAGAATCAGGTTTGGCAAGGCAAGACCCAGGACACGCCCATAATGCCGCCACGCCAAGCGGGGCCAGAACCACAAATAGGGCTATTTCTGGCAGGCGCATCCTCGTTAGGGATGAAGCAGGCCCTGCTTATAAGGCTCTGCCTCCTGCTGCCAGGATGCGCAGCCATGGCCTTCATACAGGACAGACCCCTTCATTCGATCTCTGGTTCGTGGTCATGGGTGTGCGCCCCAGGCTTTTACAGAACAGCGCCCCCCAACCCCGGGATGGCCACGTGCCGACCCTGCAGGGGGCTCGCCCCCGCGTCGTGCCGCGCATCCGAGTACTTCGCCGCGTGCTCGCCCACATCGGATGCCCAGTGCGTCGCCTGCCCATCCCTTCCCCCGCAACTGGCGTACACGGGGGCCCAGACCAATGCAAGCTGCCAGGTTGAGCGCTCGCGTGTCTTCATTTTTTACTGCCATCATAAGAATAAGGATGCTGGCAGGCCGTGCGATGCGCCGACGCCTACTACGTCCGCGAGGATGGTGGGTGCGGGGAGTGCACGGTGGGGGCATTTTGCGCCAATGGCACGCGGACGCTTTGCGAGGGCCCCAACCTGACCACCGCCACCACGGGGGCCTCCTCGCCATTGCAGTGCATTCCTACCTCCCCTGACGCGGAGCAGCTGTTTCGAGTGGGCATCTCCTTTGCCCTCCTCCTGTCCCAGGCCCCCCCTTCCCAGTGCCTTTCGCTGCACCTACTGCTCGTGGATTGGTTGCGATACGGAGCGCTCGTAAACTGCATGTTGACGATGAGCGCGCCCGCCAACAATTTTTCGCAGAGCATGGGGGGGGAGGTGCAGTGCACCGTCGCGACCTCTGCAAAGTATTCGGGCGAGTATCTGGGGTGGCTCGTGCGCGAGCTCTGGGTGCAGAAACTGGGGATGCAGCTATTTCTGGTCTCCTGCCTGCAGAGAGCAGATCTGATCGTCACAGACCTCGTCGCGACGCCCGTGGCGGCACAGGCGCCCCATGAGAACTCCACCTCGTCCGTGTTGTTGGCCTATCCCATCCTCAGCTACGATAAGCCGGGATGGGGGCACACCCAGGCGGATATCGTCACGTTCCTCGGGTCCGCCGTGCTGCTGTCGAGCGCGATGCTCCTGTCCATTGGCATGCTCGCCGCTGGCCTTTGCCTCAAGAAGCGTCGTCGTGCTTAGGCTTGAGCGTAGGGGGGCTAAAGTCCACCATGGACATTTGCCATGGCGGGATGGGCTCCCTTCGGGTGCAAAAGCGCATCAAACGGTCCATGGTCGCCCGAAGAATATGGTGGGAACCCCCATCATGGCGGCTCCAAATGGCATGCATACGGAGCAGGTATACCACATCGCAGCTGCAGTATTCGAGGATTTCTGGCGTCAGGGGGCGGGCCAAGAAGATCATGTGGTGCATGCTGCCATCCAGCCTCTCCTTGATCCGCTGTTTGCATTGAATCACTTTTTCAAGGGTCCCCTTGTGCTGAATGACGTCGGGGTGCTGCAGCACTCGACGCAGCCCCTTGAGGAAAGGGTCCTTGCGCGATTGGAAGAGAGACGTGTACAGGATCTGTATATCGTAGAGCATATTGATGCGGACGCCAAAATGAGAGTACAGCACATCGCCGTCCACTCGGCAGTCAAAACAGACTTTCACAATGCGTGGCGAGAAAAAGATCCCTCCTAGGAAGCGATGCTCAAACAGCTGCTTGCCCAGCACTAAGACGTCGAAACAAAATACCGTCCTCTGGTCTATGGCGATCTGCAAGAGGGTGAGCTGGCCGTTCCGCCCCAGGTTCACCCCCTCCAAATCAAAGGCAATGATGCCTTCGCTGCTATGGATGATTTTTTGGCAGGCTGACTCCACCTGCTCCCACGTGTTGACCAGTATAATCTGTGAATGCATGTGATTACTACGGCTGCTGGAGCGCGGAACGGATATACTGGTCATGACCCCAGTCTTACTTACTATGTGTACTAACTGACAGATGCCGCCTGAGCACATGCAAGCAGCATGCGGAGCAGGGAACAATTGTCGCCAAAACAAACCAGGGCCAGGATGGAGGCGATCAGCAAGCATGAAGAAAATAAGCCCAGAAGGGCGTAGCAGGCGGCGTCGCTCGTCTCCTTGGGACAAACGCGCCCATCCTTTTTCGCCATAAGAACCATGACAAGCACCCCAGAGATGCCTATGAGCCCAAGACACAGGGTGATGATTTCTGTCAGCCGTCCGCCCTTTAGCATCATCCTATACTCTATGTTGATTTAAATACGCTTTTGGCTCCAATTGGCTGGAGTTGAATCCCCCAGCGAAATCACCAGCATTTGGCCCCACAAAAGCTGGAGGATGAACTATCGAGACAGTGATAGCACCACCATTTCTCATCGGAAAAGGCAAATCGATTGCCTGGATTTTCCTTGTACATGGTGAGCGGGTAGGCTATGCTGGCCACAATGATGCAGAATAGGAGGAAGCAGAATAGAGCCCCCAGCATGGTGCTCACGAGAGAGACGTCCTCCTCGTCTCTTGGGTAGTAGCCACGGTAGTTCCTCTCCATCCACGCACGCTGTCGGGCGGCTCTAGCCTCATCCATCGACATCCCTGCCTACATTTATGTGCCCCTATATATACCGTTTCTTCATGCTACCGCACGCGCTCATGGAGAAATCTCAGCGGTATGCCCTCCTGGCAGGCCTCACCATCATGCCTCCGTTGAATCAAGCCGCTAAGCAGACGCTCGGCTATCTCCTGAACCTGGCCTTTTCGAGCGGGGGGAGGCTGGAGGAGCCATCCCAGGCCATCCCCGATGCCGCGGCGGGCGCCACCATTTCAGAGATCAATGAGCGCTACCTTCAATGGGCAATCTCTACGGAAGGCGAGGGGTTCAGGCTGCTGCTCATGACATGCCGCGGCCTTTTTTGGCTGCACCTGCCCTCCTTGCTCATTCTGCAGGCCACGCCGCCTAAGAAGCCCCACATCGCCTCCGACATGATGCCTGAGTACTCCAGACTCTACACCACCGTCTTCACCCAGAAGACGTGCGCGACCCAAGATCACGAGAACATCCTCCGCCGCTTTCAGCTCAACTGCCTTTTGAATATGATTGTTCGCGACCTAAGGCTCATCCTTTCGAAGAAGAGGGCAAGGGGGCCTGATATCGTCCCCTACCTGAAAACCTTGCTCAATGAGATGTCAGCGATCGAGCCCCTAGCCAATGGCGACACCAGGGCCTTTCACGACCTGGAGACCAAGCTGTTTCCTCTTCCCTTGGCTGATACCAAAAGAACGGAGGTCATCGACTTTTACAACCAATACAAGACCATACCAGGGCTGCACGTGACGGTCGCCAGTCCTCAGGAAGAGGACTGCATGATAGGTCTCGGGATGCTTTTCCAGCGAGTGTTTGGCGACCTCTTTTGTGTCATTCTGGAAAGGCCCACTTTGGAGAGCAGCGACCTGCTCCCGGAGAGCATCCTAAGCAGAGGAAATTGGACCTATGGCTTCAGGGTTCGATACCGTCTGAAGTCCCATTTGACCAGTTGAGATATATACGCTGAAGAAGGATGTCTTTTTCAAAACGCCCCGCCATATAAGCCACCGGGGCATCCTCGGGCTATGCCCATGCAGTTTAAGCCGTACGATGACAGAGGCGCCTCGGGGTCGGTGGACGTGACCCTCTGCGACTTTCTGGAGCCGGATCCCGAGGCATGGACCGACGAGTACAACCTGGTGATTGAAGAGTACATGACCTGCCTGGGCCCCGACCACCTGCACCGGCCCGGCCCTGTCAAGGAGCGGGTGCTCGCGCTGCTGCACGGGCTCGGGCGAAAGTTCAGTATCCTCCCCGATCTGTTTCGCCTGGTGCAGGCCAGGCTGCCCCCCGGAGACGCCCCGCAGGATGCCGAGCAGCTGTTTTCCATGCCCCCCGCCGAGACCTGCCTCATGGCTCAGATCCGCAACGCGGCGTTGCAGGCCCTCCAGTCGGAAAACCATGCCCAGTACCTCTTGAAAAAGGCGCTGTGGATGCAAAACTATGAGCGGATCAAGTACATTTTTGAGCTCAGGGTGGCCAAGATCCTCTATCCGCCCGTCTTTCTCTGCATAACGCAGCAAAGCAACATCGCGGGCTCCGCCCTGCAGATCCAGGAGCGAACCGCGGATCACCTCAATCACATGTACAAGGACCTCTATTACGTCACCCTGACCCCCGAAAACGTGTGCCAGAAGTCGACCTTCCTGCCCCGCTGGCTCGGGGATGACACCAAGCGCACCTACATGACGTGCGCCTTCGACCCCAAGAACACCATCCCCCACAACTTCAACACCTACGTCGCCATGCGCGCGGCCACGCTGCCCGCTGCCGCCCACGATGCAGAGGGGGTCGCCAAAATTTTGAACCATATCAAGGAGGTGTTTTGCAATGATAACCAGGAGCACGCCAGCTACATCCTCCGGTGGATGGCCAACATCGTAAAGTTTCCGTGGAAAAAGACAGAGGTCCTCCTCCTGCTGTTTGGGGTGGAGGGCTGCGGCAAGAGCATGATCATCGACTTTTTCGCCAACATGGTCCTGGGCCCGCACCTCTCCTTCCAGACCGCCACCCCGGGCATCGACGTCTTTGGTAAGTTTGCCGTGGGCACGCACCGAAAGCTCCTGTGCTTCTGCGACGAGGGCGGCGAGGAGCTCGGCAAGTACCAGGACATGCTCAAGAACCTCATCACAGCCAAGGCCATCCGCGTCGAGAAAAAGGGCCAGGACATTCGTCTCGAGGATAATTACACCAACGTCATTGTCGCCTCCAACAACGCAGGGCCCGTACGCATCTCCTCCAACGACCGCCGCGTCGTCGCCTTTCACTGCAGCGACAAGTACAAGGACAACCAGGAATACTTTTCGGACCTGGCCGTCTCCCTGGCCAGCGACGTGTGCGCCAGGGCCTTTTACGACTACCTCCTCGCGTACGATGTGGAGGAGAACTACGCGTTCCAGGCGCACCGGCCCATCACCGCCTACTATGAGTCGCTCATGGCCACCTCCCTGCCCATCTTTTGGCGCTTTTGGTCCGCCAAATGCCTGGCCGAGACAAAGAATGTCAAGACGGAGCAGGCCCGCACCCTGCACAGGGAATTTCTGGCGTGGAAAACGGAGCGCGAGTACGAGTGTGTCTACACGGAGGCGCGCTTCGGCAGGGAGCTCAACGAGCTCGTGGGCATCGAAAACAGCGGGGTCACCAAGGTGAAGCGCTCCACCTACCACTACCAAATCGACTTTGACACGCTCCGTCGCTACATGCTGAGGAAGCGCAAGTTTGACGAGAATGCCTTTTGATAGATCAAAAATATACTACAAAAAGCACGCCCAGCCCCAGCATGCCCATGGCAGTGGCGCATAAAATCATACCGTCGTCGATGGCATTGAGGCTCGGCGGGACCGCCTCCGTGACCAACGCAAACGCTGTGTCAGAGGCTGTTTGCGGGCCGTGAACCAGCGAGAAGCTGTACCATTGCTGATGAAGTGGGGCGCCCATGATGAGCCCATGCCCATGGTCTCCCCATGAATCCCCCATTGAATTTTGCACTCTCCACGCCAGCGTGCCGCTCGCGTTGCTGACCCACCCCGTCACGACAAGGGCGTGGGTCACTACTAGGCGGTTGCTGCCGTAAAAGAGGGCGTCAAAGGGAAGGCTGGTATTTCTCCAATTGGAAAAGAGTTGAAATCTGTCGACGGGGAGTGTCATGACCGCTAGTACAGGCCCGTGCTGCATGATGTGGGCCTGCATGGCGGCCTCCCCTGAGCCCCACATATGATGGACCGCGCTACCGAGCCGAACGTTAAGACTGCCATTATGCGATGTGCACAAGGAGAAGTTGGATGCACGCATCACAACACTGTCACGATGTTGCAGCATGAGGTCGGCCTTGGGCCCTAGTAGGACGGTTTCAAAGAAGGCATCGAGGGACGGCACGCCCGCCTCACAAGACCCATCGTAGCAGTCCCATATCTGCTGCGCTGAAAATAGTAGTGTGCTGCTGCTGTTTGGAGCATGAGGAGATATACAGGCTAGGATGCTGAGAAGAGTGGCAAGGGAGGCTGCAGCACATCCGTTGCATGCCCCTTGATCGAATGGAGAGGTAAAGGCCCCACAGTCCGGATAATGCTCTCTAAGATCAAAGGTATATGGAGGAGGAGAGTTCATGCGAATACTCGTCATTTTAGGTTCTTCTTAAATAGAAAGCTTTTTAGGTATTCGCAATGCATCACCTCAATTTCATTTCAAGGTTCAGGCCGTCCTCTCTGTTATTTTAGGTTTATCGTAAATAGAAGCTTTTTAGGTATTCGCAATGCATCACTTCAATTTCATTTCAAGGTTCACGCCGTCCTCTCAGGGCGGCATTGCTGCACGGCCCCCTCCAAGCAGCACCTGACATCCTCATCCATCGTTTCAGCCCCCTCCAAATTTTCAATGATGTCCTTCACGACATCCAGGAAATTCTCACACAGCAAAAACATTTGCTGGGCCTGAAGACCCCCTTCCGTCTCCAGGGACGTGTGCGTCCTCTTCAACAAGGCGAGGGCATGCCTGGAGACAAAATCCACATTGATGTCCCCCTCGTCATCCACATCCGTGAGCTCCCTCAAGTCCCTCTGGGCAAGCACATTCTGCCATACGATATTCGTTTAGCGAAAGTACGTTATCATTATCATCATCATCATATGCACAACCTCCTCTATGGCATTGAGATAGACCAAGACTTGAGCATCCAGGAGAGACTTGCCAATCTTTGCGCCTCGTTTACCCAGATGCTCGTCCAAAAGCTTCTGCGAGACGGAGAGCATGACTTGCGCTATCCCGACTTGACCGATGCGCAGCAGCAGCGAATACGCCTGCGTTGAAAGCTCAGGGACCATTCCATCAAGGACGATCAGGGCCTTGCCCAGCGTCTCCTTGTATTTTGGTTCTCTTGGTTTCTTGGTCTCCTCCATGCGCAAATGGCAAATCCAAAACGCAGAGGGCCTTTTATTTCGTAAATATTTTTCTAAATGCGGAATTTTCTATTTTGGGCTCTTTTTAAAAAATATGTTTTTTAGCCACAAACGCTTTGAGATTTTCGAGGGCCGTCGTCGCCACAGCCGCATCGTGGTGGTAGATGGAAAACTCCCACTCTTTACCATCTGCTTTGCGTGTGACGATGACCAGCGTTTCCTGTTTGATAAAGGGCTGGAAATTGTAGTGAATCTGGTATGCAGGCGTCTGAATCGTCTGTGATGCGTCAAAATTGTTTGGAAGCTTGTCATCTTTGTAGCGCCGGATCCACCACAGCAGAAACTGTGCCCAGGGATGGAGGTGGAGCGTGCCTTCGATCTCCAAGAGCCAGAGGTGTCGTCTGGACTGGACCGGGGTGGCCATATGCTGCCCTGCAATCAGAAAGTCCTCGTACTTCGAATGTTGATACGCTTCCAACCATGTCCAGCAGGCCCTAGCAAAGCCTGCAAAGAATTCCTCGGTATGACTCGTCCTCAATCGATGGGTTTCTTGATTGATGCTAGACCTTGCAGTTGCTTTATCATTGACCAGGGCCTCTGGATCGTTTCGTATGGTTATAAAGTGGAGGGCAAGGTGGAGATACAGAGGGTCGTTGGCGTTGTACAGGAGACGGGAGTCGTTGATGTAGAGCCCTCGCCTTTGTGCGCTCAGAACAATCCGCATTCGGATGGCAAAATCATCATTTGTGTCGAAATTTGTGAGATGGAATCTGGCGGAAAGGTTGGGCAGTTCTCTGCGTACAACCCTTATAGATTGACCCCGCCGTACCTGCTTTCCATCCATTTTTCTCGAGCTTGTTAGGTATATAAATATCTCGTGATTGGGTAATATACTTGTGGGATGGTGTATAAGGGCCTCTTTTGTTGTCAAGACACGAAAGCCTCCCTGACGTGGATCTTGCTCTAAACTCAGAGCAATGCCAGCAGCTTTAATTTGTTTCGTCTCTCATCTGTGAGTTAAGCGATACCAAGAGTATTTAAACCGCTGGGATTTCTTCGTATAATTGGCCCCCATGTCGATGCGCAGCAATCCAGCGCCCCGCAGCGCCCCTTTGCCCCATCACGCCTATTACCCTACACCCCGCAGTGCCCCTTCGCCCCATCCCACCTATTACCCTACAGCCCGCAGTGTCCCGCCTGGCTATTATGCTACGCCCCTCAGTGCCCCTCCTGGC
>Ga0316223_1002306_pt1 | contig 15714 bp, 9 predicted proteins | sample TBH18009metaG_FD_206007 | JGI IMG/M metagenome (GOLD analysis project Ga0316223, IMG submission 206007) | Freshwater microbial communities from Trout Bog Lake, Wisconsin, USA - TBH18009 | ecosystem: Environmental > Aquatic > Freshwater > Lake > Hypolimnion/Profundal zone | place: USA: Wisconsin...
TACGTGGCCTCCTCGACGAGCGACGCCAACGGCGCCTATTCCTTCAGCTCCCTCACCGCCGGCACCTACCAGGTGAACGTCACGGGGGGCTATTACAACATCGGCGCTAGCTCCACGGTGCCGACCCCCTACGGATTCACGGTCAGCCCGATAGCGACCGGCATCATCGTGGCGGGCCCCGTGACGCAGGACATCACGCTGCCGTCATTCAACACCCTAAGCGGCAAGACCACCGACAACAACGGGAGCGCCGTCGCCGGCGTGAACCTCTACGTCGCCAACGCGAGCTGGACTGCGAACGGCGTCAGCTACAGTTGCCGCAACGACGTGCCCACCTCGTCCTATTACGCGAGCTACCAGGTCAATTCCGACGCCTCGGGCAACTACAGCATGCTGCTGCTGCCGTACGGAGGCTACTCAATGACAATAACGCCGCCGACAAACAGCAAGTTCATACCGGTGACCATTGCCCCGTTCAGCGTAACCCAGAACACCTTGAACAACATAACGCTGATAAAATCCGTGGCGTCCTACAAGCTAAGCGCGACTGTTATCGGCACCAACGGGAACCTGACCAGTTCCCCCACTGGCATAAACTGCAGTTCGGGCACCTGCTCGTGGTATTTCGACACCGGCACCCAGGTTGATCTGACAGCCAGCCAAACAGGCTTCATCGGATGGACGGGCGCCTGCACCGGGAAGGGAACCTGCACCGTCACCCTGAGCGCCGACACCGCGGTAACGGCCAATTATCTCGACACCACGCCGCCGGCCCTCAGCCTCTCCACCCTGGCCGATGCTTCGGTGACCAACAACGCGACCCTGAACGTCGCCGGCGCGGCAACCGACGCGGGCGGCATCGCGACGGTCTCCGTGAACGGCAGCGCCGTGACCCTCGATGCCGGCGGCCATTTCAGCTACGCCCTGACGCTCGCCGCCGGCGCCAACACCGTGACGGTCGTCGCCACCGACAACGCCGGGAACCAGAGCACCGACACGCGAACCATCACCCTGGATCAAACCGCGCCGGCCCTGACGGTCGCGGCCCCCGCCGACAACAGCGCGGTCAAGAGCACCGCCATCGCCCTGAGTGGGACGGTGGACGAGACCTCGACGGTAAGCTTCAGCGTCAACGGCGGCCCCGCGCAGAACGCCGCCCTGGACGGGCAGAGCTTCACCGCGACCGCGAACCTGGCGGCGAACCAGGTCAACACCATCAACATCACCGCAACCGACCTGGCCGGGAACACCACCACGGTCAAGCGGACCGTGACCTCGGACCAGACCGCGCCCTCCCTGGCACTGACCAATCCGGCCCAGGACACCAGCACCACCCAGAACAGCTACACCATCAGCGGGACGATCGCCGACACCCTCGGCGCCGCCAGCGTCACGGTCAGCGTGGGCGGCTACAGCTACTCGCCCGCCGTCAGCAACGGAAGCTTCTCGCAAACGGTCACCTTCCCCTCCGCCCAGACCTACACGGTGACGGCAACCGGCACCGACCAGGCGGGGAACCAGGCGGTGGTGACGCGCAACATCATCTACAACGGCCCGACCATCACCAGCTCCACCCTCACTCTGGGGACGGCCAGCGGCAGAAAGGGGTCCACCGTGACCGTGCCGATCACCCTGACCAACCTGCCGGGGGACCAGATCGCCACGGTGACCATCGACATCGGCTACGACGCCACACAGCTCGGCACCCCCAGCGTCCTTCCGGGCGCCGCCGGGACTGCCGCAGGAAAGACCCTGCAGGGTTCCATCACTTCCGCCGGGGTGTTCCGCGTCGGTCTCTTCGACACCGGCAACGCGGTGATCGGCAACGGTGTCGTGGCGAGCGTGAGCTTCACCGTGGCGCCCACCGACAGCATCGGGGCGAGCCTGGCGCTGAGCAGCAGCCCGGCGGCGTCCGACCCGCTGGGAAATGCCGTCCCGGTATCCGGGGCCCCGGGCGCGGTGACCGTGGTCGCCCTGCCCGGAGACTGCAATGGCGACAACAGTCTGTCGCCAGGGGAGTTCACCAGCGCGATCAACAGCCTCATGGGGAGGTCGCCCGGAAGCAACTGCGCCGGGTACTACGGCGGCACAACGATGTCTCCGGGGTACTTCACCAAGATCATCAACGCCTTCATGGGGAGGTAGGGAGATAGGAGGGCAACGGCGGGAGTTCTCCCTCCCCTTCAAGGGAGGGACGGGGTGGGGGGAAGCTGGCCTCCCCCTTGAAGGGGGCGTGAATGGCGCTGGCGCACGAGCGCCGGCGCCATTCACGCCTTTTTGACGAACTCCGACTTCAACTGCATGGCGCCGATGCCGTCGATCTTGCAGTCGATATCGTGGTCTCCCGAGACGATGCGGATGTTCCTGACCTTGGTGCCGACCTTCACCACCAAGGACGATCCCTTGATTTTCAGGTCCTTGATGACCGTGACGCAGTCGCCGTCGCTCAGCAGGTTGCCGAAGGCGTCCTTGACGGCGCTCTCCTGCGCCGCGCCCTGCGCCGCATCCCTGGGCCACTCATGGGCGCATTCCGGGCAGACGTACAAGTCTCCGTCTTCATAGGTGTATTCCGAACTGCACGAGGGGCATTTGGGGCTAGCTGGCATGTGGCATCCTTTGCATTTTTGCTGGTAGTCGCGGTGAAATTCTGAAAGCTTCGTTGCAGGGGTCGGTCGAGAGCAGGTCACCATTCCCGCCTCCTCCAGCTCCCTCGCTCGTCCCTTTGGCAATGCCGGGCCGAAGCGAGGGGAGAGCATACCACACGACTGCCGGCCGGCAAAGTCCGATTATTGTCTCCAAACACCCACCTCGCTTTCATATCCTATTTTTTATTAAAATAAACTTTGACATAATGCTTTGGCTGTCCTAATCTTCCTCTCAGCCCGATCTGAACAATGAGCTGTACCAGTCTCCTGTGAGTACCCCAAACCGTCTGAACCACCAGTGGGAGAGATGCTATGCAATGGAATGGGAGCGCTGAGAGAATGCACTCTGACAGGTGTGGCGGCTGTGCCTTGCCGAAATGGGTTCAGATATACCAGGTGCTGCTGCTCCTCCTCGTCCAGCTGGCGCAGGCTGCGCCGGCCTCAGCCGACGATCTGACCTACAGCTTCGGCGGAGACGCCAGCTGGATCTCCCAAAGCGCGGTCAGCCACGCCGGGGGCACCGCGTACCAGAGCGGGGCGATCAGCAACAGCCAGACGAGCTGGATGGAGAGCACCGTCGCCGGCCCCGGGCTGATCCAGTTCTGGTGGAAGGTATCCTCCGAGTCGTGCTGCGACCCCTTGCGCTTCAGCATCGACGGAACCCCGCAGGCCGACATCCGCGGGGAGATCGACTGGCAGAACAAGCGTTTCGCCGTCCCCAGCGGCACCCACACCCTGCGCTGGAGCTACTCTACCGACGGCTCCATTCTCAGCGGGAGGAACGCGGGGTGGCTGGACCAGGTCAGCTTCACGGCCGGGAGCAATTTCGACCTGTCGCCGCCGACGACCAGCGCGACACCGCAGGGAGGGACCTTCGCCTCAGGGCAGAGCGTCACCCTCGCCTGCCTTGACGGCACCGGGAGCGGCTGCGCCGGGACCTTCTACTGCCGGGGAGGAGGGTGCACCCCGACCACTCCCTACAGCTCAGCGATCAGCATCCCGGTCAGCACCGACCTGCGCTTTTATTCCACCGACAGCGCCGGCAACAGCGAAGCGGTCAAAGATGTGTACTTCACCATAGACATCACCCCGCCGGCCACCTACCCGAGCCCGCCCGCCGGCACCTATTCCGGGGGGCACGACGTGGCGCTGAACTGCTCGGACTACGGGCTTGGGTGCGCCTCCACCTTTTACTGCCTCGGGAGCAACTGCACACCCGCAACTCCCTACGTCTCACCCCTCCGCATCGCTGCCTCGACGGAGCTCAGGTACTATTCGGTCGATTACGCCGGCAATACCGAAGGGGTGCAGACCGCAAGCTTCGCCATCACCCCTGACCTGACCCCTCCCAGCACCAACCTCGCTCAGGCCAGCGGCCCCTATCGCCCGTTCTACCCCAACTTCTGGTGCAGCGACGGCGCTGGCAGCGGTTGCGCCGCCACCTACTACTGCCTGGGAACCGGCTGCATCCCGACCACCCTCGCGGCCGACAACCCAATCCCCAGGATTACCCGTTCCACCGATTTCAGCATATATTCGGTGGACCAGGCGGGGAATGCGGAGCCGGTGCAAACCAGGTCCTACACCATCGACAGCGACCCCCCCGTGACCACCGCCTCGGCACCCGGCGGCATCTACACCACCGCCCAGAGCGTGACCCTCTCCTGCAGCGACGCTAGCGGCAGCGGCTGCTCGTCGACCTACTATTGCCTCGGGAAAAACTGCTCGCCGTACACCCCGTACAGCCAGTACACGGGACCGATCGGCGTACCGTACTCGACAAGCCTGACCTACTACTCGCGGGACAGGGCATCAAACACAGAGGAGTCCAAGACGGAGCGCTACACGATCCGGTCGGGGCCCGGGTCGACCATCAACGTCCCTGCCGACCAGGCGACCATCCAGGGGGCGATTGACGCGGCCAAGGAGGGGGACGCGGTCCTGGTCGCGCCGGGGACCTACCGGGAGAACCTCGACTTCAAGGGGAAGGCGATCTCGGTGACCGCCAGCGGCGCAGCCGAGGCGACGGTCATCGACGCGGGCCGCGCCGGCCCGGCGGCCAGCTTCGTCTCCGGAGAATGGAGAACGACCGTTTTGGAAGGTTTCACCCTGCGTGACGGCTACACCATCTACAACATGCCGGGTTCGGGCTTCGGCGGCGGGATCAGGATCGACCATGCCTCTCCGACCGTGCGCAACAACCGGATCCTGAACAACGCCGCCTGCGCGGGGAACGGCGTGTCGGTGACGGGGGGAGCCCCGCTGCTGCAGGGGAACCTGATCGCCGACAACGTTCCGGCCCAGTGCGGATACGCCTACGGCGGCGGAGGGATCTACCTCTCCGGGACCTCCGGCGCCGAGGTACTGGACAACGACATTCACGGCAACCTGATCGGCGGCGGCAACGGCGGCGGTATTTTTTCCGAAAGCGCCATCAATCTGACCGTCCGCGGCAACATCATCCGCGGCAACTCCACTCCCGGGGCCGGCGGCGGGATCGCCATGACCAATCCGGTCGGCGTCGCTCTGGTGGAAAACGTCCTGGCCGGCAACCACGCCGCAAGCAGCGGCGGCCTGTACTGGTCCGGCCCGGTCAACGAGTACGGCCCGGCGACGCTGCTCAACAACACCATCGCCGGCAACGACGCCCCGCAGGGAAGCGGCATGCTGGTCACCGGCAATAACGCAAGCGCCGTCATGGTCAACAACCTCATCGTGGCCAGATCGGGGCAGACCGCCCTGCAGTGCGAGTCAAACCAGGGATACAACGACGGCGTCCCCCCGCAGCTCTCCTACAACCTCGCCTTCAGCGCCGGCGGCAGCGCATTCGGAGGGATCTGCAGCGACCTTGGGGGACAAAACGGGAATCAGAGCGCCGACCCCCTGATCCCGGGCGCCTCCCTGGGCTACGTCGGTTTGCCCGCCGGTTCCCCGGCGATCGACGCCGGCGACGCCTCCTCCCTCTTGATTCCCGCCGCCGACCTCGGCGGCTCTCCCCGCATCCTCGCCGGCAGCCCCGGGGGAGCACCCCGGATCGACCTGGGCGCCTACGAGTACGATCCGGACCGGCCGCAGGCGGCCTTGAGCGGCGCGCCGACCGGGGCGGTCCGGGACGCCGCGGTCTCCATCAGCGTCGGCGGCAGTGGCATCGCCAGCTACCGCTACGCGCTGGACGGCGGAGCATTCACGTCGGCCGACACGCCGGTCTCCACCCCGATCGTCCTTCCCTCGCTGGCGGGAGGGGTTCACACCGTTGCCGTGGTCGGAAAGTCGTCGACCCGCGAGCAGTCCGAAACCTTGGCCACGGCGGCCCAATGGACCGTCGATTCAGTACCTCCGCTAACCACGGCGACACCGGGAAGCGGCAGCTACGCCACCGCCCAGAGCGTGACACTTAGCTGCGACGACGGCACCGGCAGCGGCTGCGCCGGGACCTTCTACTGCCTGGGCGGCGGCTGCACCCCCGACATCCCCTACAGCGCCCCGATCCCGGTCAACTCGAACGCCGGGCTGCACTACTATTCGATCGACCGGTTCGGCAACCGGGAGGGGACCAAGAGCGCGAGCTACAGCTTTACCGGAACCATCTCCGGCAAGGTGAGCGACCGGACCACGGGCCTTCCCCTGGTGACGGCGATGCTCAAGCTGACGAACGCCGTCTCCGGCTCCACCGTCGTCTACAGCAGCCCCGACAGCGGCGGCACCTACCGGTTCCCCAACCTCCCGAGCGGCAGCTACAAGATCGAGGTCACCTGCGCCGGCTACCTTGACCAGTGGTACAGCGGCAAGGGAGACCGCGCGACGGCAACCACGATCTCCCTCGAGGCCCCGGTCGCGGCCACCGGCCTCGACGTCGCCCTGGTCCGGGGAGGGAGCATCACCGGCAGCGTCACCAGCGGCAGCAGCGGCGCGGGGATCGGACAGATCAGCGTCGCAACCTACGACGCGGCCTCCGGACTGGCCGTAACCAACAGCTACACCGACAATTCCGGCAGGTACACGGTCTCCGGGCTCCCCACCGGCAGCTACAAACTGCTGTTCAACCGGAACGGGGTGTATCTCGAGCAGTGGTACCGCGACAAAGGGGACATCTCCTCCGCCTCGGTCGTTGCGGTGACCGAAGCCGCCACGACCAGCGGCATCGACGTCTCGCTGGCGCTGGGTGGAAGCATCTCCGGGAAGGTGACCGAAAGCGGCTCCGGCGCCGCGCTCCCCGGGGTCTACGTGCACGCCTACCAGGCGGGGACCGACACCCAGACCGGTGCCGGCTCCACCGACAGCTCCGGAGCCTACACGATCACCGGGCTCTCCGGCCGCTACCAGATCCAATTCACCGAATCGGGCTACCAAAGCCGGTGGTACGGGGGGGCGAGCCAGTCGGCGGCAACCGTAGTGACCGCCTCGACCTCCCAATCCGCTGCCGGGGTCGATGTACAACTGCCCAAGCTGGGGGCCATATCCGGGACGGTTTCCGACCGGGCGACCGGCGCCGGAATCTACCAGGCGAGCGTCACCGCATACGACGCGGCAACCGGGCAATCCGTTGCCCGCGCGTCGACCGACGTATCCGGCAACTACAGCATCACCGGACTCCCCACCGGCAGCTACCAAGTCTACCTCAGCGCACCCGGCTTCCTGCCCCAGTGGTCGGGGGCGCACGCCGATCGCGGCAGCGCGCTCGCGATTGCGGTCAGCGCACCCAAGGAAGTCGGCGGGGTGAACGCGGCGCTGGTCCGTGGCAACCCCATCGCCGGCGCCATCACCGGAACCGTCACCGACAAGCTTAGCGGCGCGGCCATCCCGGATATCTACGTGAGCGCCCTCGATCCCGTTTCCGGGAACCAGGCGAGCGCCATGACCGACGGCGCGGGAGTCTACCGCCTGACCGGTTTGGCCGCCGGTGGCTACCAGATCAGCTATTACAGTCTCACCGGATACCTGGAGACCTGGTACAACAACAAGGGACCATCGGCTGCGGACACCGTCCAGGTTAGCGCTACCGGAACGACCTCGGGAATCGACGCCGCGCTGGTCAAGGGCGGCTCCCTGGCCGGGAAAGTGACGGACAGCCAGACCGGCCTTCCGCTGCAGTCGGCCTGGGTTTGGCTCACCTCGCCCACGGGGGATACGATTGCTTCCGGCTCGGTAGATTTGTCCGGCAGCTACCGGATCAACAATGTCCCCCCCGGCAGCTATACGGTCCTGTTCCAGCGCTCCGGCTACCTGAATCATGACAGCAGCGTCACCGTGAGCGCCGCCACGACCAGCACCCTGGACGCCTCCCTCTCCCTGGGGGGGAGCATCTCCGGGGTCATAGCCGACCGCAGCAGCGGCGTCGGCATTGCCGACGCCACCATCAGCGCCTTTGACCGCGTCACCGGGGCATTGGTGGGGGGCGTCACAACCAGGAGCGACGGCAGCTACAGCATCACGGGGCTACCCAGCGGCGCCTACCGGTTGCAGCTGACCCCCCTCGCTGACAGCGGCTTCATCGGCGGGATGCTCGACGGCCACGGGGTCAGCACCTGCCCGGAAACGGTATCCGTCACGGCACCCGACACGACGGCCGGGGTCGGCGCCTTACTGGACGCAGGGGGAAGCATCACCGGACGGCTGACCGATGCTGCCACCTCTTTCGGCATCCGCAACGCCACCGTCTTCATCAGCAGCCAGGTCTACTCCGCCCCGAGGTCCGCCCAGACCGACTCCTCCGGGGATTACGGCATCGGCGGGTTGCCAAGCGGCGCGTACCGGCTCTCCTTCCTCGCCCCCGGCTACCTCCCGCCGGCCTCGCAGCTGGCCGTCACCCTGACTGCCCCCGAAGCGGCCGTCGCGGCCGACGCCTCGCTGGTCCAGGGGGGAGGGATCAGCGGGACGGTGACCGACCGGGCACGCGGGACGGGCATTGCCGGGCTTCCGGTTACCGCGACCGACGCCGCCAGCGGCAACCTGACCGCGACCGCCACGACGGACGGGTCCGGATACTACGCCATCACCGCCCTACCCGGCGGCAGCTACCGGATCGGGTACCGGATCGGCGGAGAGCTCAGTACCGAGCCGGTGCTCCCACCCACCGGCGGGGACGTCAACGTCCAGGATCCGGGAAGTGCCTCCTTCAGCTCGGATGAGCAGGTCTTCATGCCCTCCGCCATCCTCCTTGCCGCTCCCGTTGCGACATGCGTCGAGACACCAGTTGCAGCTCAGCTGGCGGCATCACTTTCAGCGGCTCCGAGGGTGGCGGCCCTGAGCGCCGGTACCGTCTCCTCGGTGCCGGCCTCGGGGAGCCCGGCACCAGTTGTTCTTCCCGCGCCGCTCGACCCGGTGGCGGTATCGGCCCCTACTGTCACCACGGGAATCGACTTCGCTGTCGATCCCATGGGAGGGATCTCGGGAACGGTCAGCGACCGGGTCAGCGGAGATCCTATCCAGTCAGTCCAGGTCAGCGCCTACCCGGACGGCTCCGACTCGGCGAGCGGCAGCGCCTTTACCGACAGTGCCGGACGCTACAGCCTGGTCCGGATTCCGACAGGTAGTTACCGCATCGGCTTCCGGTCCGGCAACCCCGCCGGCGGCGGCTACCTGGCCGGATGGTACCAAGGCGCAGCTTCCAGCGGCACCGCCTCTCGGGTGGCAGTACAGGCACCGGCAACCGCTGCCGGCAGCGACGTGCAGTTGGAGCGGGGGGCCGGAATCTCCGGTACCGTCTCGGCGCCCGTCTGTCCCGGTCCGGCGCTGGTCCGGATCGCAGTCTACGATGCGGCTACCGGTACGGCGGTCGGGAGCACCACCACCATGCCGGACCTCGGCGACAGCTTTACCGTGGGCTCGCTAGCGCCGGGGAGCTACAAGCTCGCCATCATCCCGATCGGCACCGGATTCATCCGGCAGTGGTACCCGAACAAGAGCGACGCCGCCTCCGCCGAACCGGTGGCGCTGACGGCAGGAAGCGTCACCGGCGGCATCAACGTTGCCCTGGCCGCCGGAGGGGGGAGCATCTCCGGCACGGTCACCGGGGATACCGGATGCAGCCTGCAGCTCGGGGGGGTGAAGCTTTACGACTGGTTCTCCGAGGGGCTGGTGGCGGAGGGTTCGGTCACCGGCGCCAGGTACTCGCTCACCGGACTGCCGGACGGGACCTACAAGCTCCTGTACCAGGTGAACGGCCAGCCCCGCTGGTACCGCGCCAGCGGGGAGCTGACCGACGCCACCCCGCTCGTGGTGAGCGGCGGCAGCGCGCTTACTGCCATCAATCACACCGAGAGCTGCAGTGCCGGCGGGGAGCTGACCGTGCTCGACGCGCTCAAGGCGCTGCGGATCGCCGTGGGGCTCGATCTGTCCACCCCGGAGCTTGCGGTCAAATACGACGTGGCGCCGGTACTGGACGGGGTGCCGGAGCCCGACGGGAAGATCGATCTCGCCGATGCCCTGGTCCTCCTGCAGCGGGCGCTGCATGCCCCCGTTCCGGCGCAATCCAACCAATAAGCGATGGAGTGAAGCATGAAAAATCTTGTTGTGCTGGTGATGATGGTGCTGGGGCTCTGCGTGCTCGCTTCTTGCGGCGGGGGCGGCGGGGGCGCAGCCGCGGTCCCGGGAAATACGGTCCGCGGGGTGGCCTCGAAGGGGATCATCCGGAATGGCACGGTCAAGGTGTATGCCGTCAACCCGGACGGAAGCAGGGGGGGCCTTCTCAGCGAGACGACCACCGACGCCTCCGGCGCCTACCGGGCGGGGATCGGGAGTTACCAGGGGGCGGTGCTCGTGGAGGTGAGCGGGAGCTACACCGACGAAGCCACCGGAGCGACCTTGGCGGTTGCGGCCGACGCCCCGCTGCGCGCCGCGCTGGACCGGGTGGAGGGCGAGGTCGCCCTGGCGGTTACCCCGCTCACCGAGCTTGCCGTGCAACAGGGGGAGGACCCGGCCAGCCACCGGCTGAGCCTGTCGCAGATCGCCGCCAACAACGCAGCGGTGTCCGCACTCTTTCAGGTCGACATCGTCGGGACCATGCCGGCGGACCCGCTGGCCGCAAGTCCTTCGGCTGCCCAGGGCCAGAAGGAGTACGCCCTGGTGCTGGCTGCCTTCTCGAAGCTGATGCAGGCCAAGGCGGAAAGCCTGCCGGCGCTGATCGCGGAGCTCAAGGGGGGAATCGGTGCCGACAACCGGATGGCCGCTCCCCTGCTCTCTCAATTCAGCGGCGCCCTGGCCGCCTTCGCCGCGAGTGCCGCCAACCAGACCGGGGTCGCCGACGTCTCGGCAACCGGCCTGATCAACATCGGCGGCGGGACCCGGTCCCTGAGCATCGCCCTTTCGGGGAGCAGATCCCTGCTGTCCGTCGTCGACCTGCGGATTACCCTTCCCGCGGGGGTGACGGTCAAGTCGGACGCGCTGGGGAACCTGCCCGCAGGGGTACTCGGCGGGGTTGCGCAAAATGTCCTGGCTGCCGGCGTGCTGACTCCCGCCACCCCGGGGAGCCCCGGGACGGTGAGGATCGGCGTGGAGTCAGCCGCAGGCTTTGCCGCGGGAGCGCTCCTCGTGCTGCAGTACGACGCCGCCTCCGGGGTGCACCCGCTCGCCGCCGACTTTGCCCCGCTGCTGCTGGAGGCCTTCGACCTGCAGCAAGCACCGCTGGGGGGGTTGGGCCTCAGCGTGACGCTGAATTAAAAGCGGGGGGAAGGCGGTTGCAGGCAGCAGGGAGCAAGGCTACCTGCTGCCTGCAGACACGATTGTGGGTTTGCGGCTGGCACAGCCTGTCAGATGGTTTTGTGGCTGCCATCGCAGTACGGGGAATTGGCGGACCTGCCGCAGTTGCAAAGGTACACCGTCTGCTTTTCCTTCACCTCGAAGGCAACCGGCTTCAACCCGGTTCCCTTGTGGGAGCCGTCACAGAACGGGACCCTGGCGGATTTGTCACAGGTGCAGCGGTGATAGGTTCCCGGTTCCAGCTCGATGGCAATCGGCTTGTTCGGGATAATGGTTACAGTTACAGGCTCCATCGTTTTGTCTCCTTTTGTGTCCGTTGGTAAGCGTCCTGACAGTGCGCCTTTCACCCTGCGCACGACGAATTCCCGACTCCATCCTAACAGGTCCAGCGCCAACCGCCAGTACATGGCATCATATTCTTTCACTTCGATGCATTTCCGCCTTCCTGCCAGCAGCTCGGCCGCCCCTCCGGGGCCGTGCGCCCTCCCCTTGGTGGAGCTCAGCACGTTCTCGACCTGCCGGTGTGCGACCAGAGCACCGTTGCACCGGAGGTCGAGATGATCAAAGCGCGGGCCAAGCAGGCGGCCGGGAATGCCGCGACAAGCTGTTGGAGGGCCGAAACAGCTGGAACGATGCGAAGCTGGGGTGCCCGGTTCCGGAACCCGTGCAGCGGGCATTGCGAAGGCACTCGGCGCGATTCGATAGATCCCGGTAGGTCCTTTTACTGGCCGAAATGCCAGTAGCAGGTATACTAGAGCATCAACTAGAGTCAGGTCATGTCCCAGAGACGTAGCACAGGAGGAGCGCCATGAGTAAAGCCATTTGCTTCAGTGAGTTTGGAGGTCCTGAAGTACTTCGTTGGACGGATATAGAAGTCGCAGCCCCGGGCCCGGGTGAAGCCCGCATCCGTCACAAGGCGGTAGGGGTGAACTTTGTCGACGTGTACCAGCGCAGCGGCCTCTACAAGCTGCCGCTGCCGGCGGTGGCCGGCAACGAGGGGGCGGGGATCGTCGAGGCGGTCGGCGCGGGGGTGACCTCGGTCAAGGTCGGCGACCGGGTCGCCTACGGCGGCGTCAACGGCTCCTACTGCGAGGAGCGGGTCATACCGGCGCACCGGCTCTGCCTGCTGCCCGACGCCGTGAGCTTCGAGCAGGCGGCGGCCATGATGCTCAAGGGTCTGACCGTCCAGTATCTCATCCGGAAAACCTACCGGGTGCAACCGGGCGACACCGTGCTGTTCCATGCGGCGGCCGGCGGGGTCGGGCTGATCGCCTGCCAGTGGCTGAAGGCACTCGGCGCGACCGTCATCGCAACCGCGGGCTCGGCCGAGAAGTGCGCCCTGGCGCAGCAAAACGGCGCCGACCATTGCATCAACTACCGCACCGAGAACGTCGTCGAGCGGGTCAGGGAGATCACCAACGGCGAGGGAGTGCCCGTGGTCTACGACTCGGTCGGCAAAGACACTTTCGACGCGTCGCTCAAATGCCTGCGCCCCTACGGGCTGCTGGTGAGCTTCGGCAACGCCTCCGGTCCCGTCCCGCCGGTGGATTTGGGGGTCCTGGCGCCGCTCGGCTCCCTCTACGTCACCCGTCCGACCCTGGCCACCTACACCGCGAAGCACGCCGACCTGGAAGCAATGGCGGGGGAACTTTTTGAAATGGTGACTTCCGGCACCGTTAAAATAGACATCAGGCGGCGCTACCATCTCAAAGACGCGGCGCAGGCCCACCGGGACCTTGAAGGGCGCAGCACCACCGGCTCCAGCATACTGCTCCCGGATTGACTGGGAGCCGCGGCGTGCTCCGCCGGCCGTGATAACTCGCGCCCAAGGGGGAATCGGTCTGAAAGAGGCCCTCGCCTCATTACATCGGTCCTGATGCAACCCAGAGACTGAAGGAGAAGTTATGAACTGTCCACATTGTGGCAAAAGTATCGATGCCGTCGGCGGACAGGCAGCAGATGATTCTGTCGTCACATCCGTTCATCACACCGGCAGGACCGTGCTTCCTGCCTGGATGCCCGCTGAGACCTGGCAGGGCTACCTGGAGATCAATTGCTATTGAGCGATTGATCTCGACACGACAGGCCAAGCTTTGCTTCATACAATTATAAAACCGGCCGGGGAATCATCCCCGGCCGGTTTTAGTTGTGTGGCATGAATACTCGGTGCTGCCAGGCCTTTTAGAAATAGCGCTTCAACAGGCCGGCAAAGACCTGTCCGTGGCGGGCTTCATCCTTGCACATTTCGTGAACGGTGTCGTGAATCGCATCGTAGTTGAGCTGTTTGGCCTTGGTCGCCAGCTCCTTTTTCCCTTTGCAGGCACCATTTTCCGCGTCGACGCGCATCGCAAGGTTGGTCTTGGTGTCTGCCTTGACGACTTCGCCCAGCAGCTCGGCGAACTTCGCGGCATGTTCGGCTTCTTCAAAGGCGATGCGCTTGTAGGCCTCGGCAACTTCGGGGTAGCCTTCCCGGTCGGCCTGACGGCTCATGGCCAGGTACATGCCGATTTCGGTGCATTCGCCCATGAAATTCATCCTGAGACCTTCGACGATCTCCTGATCGACACCTTGGGCCACGCCGATTTTGTGTTCATCGGCCCAGCTCAGGGCGCTTTCGTCTTTCAGGGCGAATTTCTCCGCCGGAGCCTTGCATTGAGGGCACTCGGCCGGGGGCGCGTCGCCTTCGTGGACATAACCGCAGACAGAACAGACAAATTTCTTCATGCTTCCTCCTTTTGTTGTAGTAACATCGTGCCTTTGATGGGTCCGTCAAGCGAGCCCCGGTGCGGAACTCGCCAATTGTGAAAACCGGGGTCTCGGCGCAGATTTGGAGCTCCCTATACAGCTCCAGGTATGCAGAGATGCAACGAGAGCGGTTTTCCATTCTGCAGCCGTATCAGCAGGATGTCAACCAGCTTTTCCTGTCACACTAACGCCAGTCGCCCGTTAACTACCTGGTGCTTGACAGTCAAACTACCTGTCAGGGAATGTGCCTTCAGACCAGAATCGATCAAGCATTTGCAGACAGCAGGAGCGACTTTTATCAGTATCGGTACTAGCTATGACTCACATGAGCTAAATATGTAGCGGAGTGTCAATCGGCGAGCGAATTTTACCCACGGCAGGCACCCAAGCTTGACCCATCTGCGACGAACAACCCGGTGGATTCGGCCTTCCCCCCAGGCGCATCCGCTTCGCTCTCGCGGCCGTATCCGGGGATGGCAACCCGCTCCTCTCCGCCTCATCCCTCCTCTTCGCCTCGCCTCCACCGGGGCGAGGCAAGGGCGTTTAAACGGCCTCCACAATGGGGCAGGAGGGCCTGAGTTTCGTTTGTCACTGGAGATTCTAGGGAAAGCAGACGCAATTCAGTCACTTTTTCTTAAATCATGGCTTGACAACAACTTAACGTATGGTTAACAATACATCATGTACCAGTTAACCTATCTAAAGCGGGCGGAAAGAGCGCTCCTGACCATGCCGCGTGCCACGGCAATCCTGATCTGCGACAAGTTGCGGCTATTGGCGACTGCCCCTTATGCATCCAACAATAATGTGAAAAAGCTTCAAGGCCGGGAAGGGTATCGCATGCGTGTGGGGGACTGGCGAGTCATTTACGAAATCCGCGATGACCAACTGATCGTCCTGGTGCTCGGCATCGGCCCGCGGGGAGGAATCTACCGATGAAACCGCAAATTATCGCGAGGGATGGCAAGCCGGAATATGCCGTAATCCCCTATCAAGAATACCAGCGGCTGGTGGCAGATGCCGAAATGCTGGCCGATGTCCGGTGTTTTGACGCAGCCCGGAAAGCCCTTGACGCTGGAGAGGAAGAGGCGATACCGTCAGAAGTAGTCGATCGACTGTTGGATGGTGACCATCCGGTGCGGGTCTGGCGGGAACACCGCAAGGTCTCCGCTGCTGAATTGGCAAAAGCCTGTGGGGTGACTGCATCCGCCGTATCTCAGATTGAATCGGGAAAACGAAAATCTTCCGTAATGCTCCTGCAAAAAATAGCTCGCCACCTCAAGGTCGACCTCGACACGCTGATCACCGCCGAGGACGAAACCTCAGCAGGGTAGCGTCCCGGTGCCAGCGTCCCGGTGCCAGGTCTTTAAAAGCCACTTTCTTTTAGAGCGTCCCGGTGCCAGGCCTTGAAAAGCCACTTTCTTTTCAGCGTCCCGGTGCCAGGTCTTGAAAAGCCACTTTTTTAGCACTGCAGGTGCCACTCCAGGTGCCAGGTCTTGAAAAGCCACTTACCTTTAAAATTCCCGGTGCCAGGCCTTGAAAAGCCACTTTCCTTTAGTATGATCACTTCATGGCACGACCTCTACGCATCCAATTTCCATACGCCGTTTACCACGTCACCTCACGT
>Ga0316223_1002314_pt1 | contig 15679 bp, 15 predicted proteins | sample TBH18009metaG_FD_206007 | JGI IMG/M metagenome (GOLD analysis project Ga0316223, IMG submission 206007) | Freshwater microbial communities from Trout Bog Lake, Wisconsin, USA - TBH18009 | ecosystem: Environmental > Aquatic > Freshwater > Lake > Hypolimnion/Profundal zone | place: USA: Wisconsin...
CATCCTCGCGGGTTTGGGGGCCCGAGGCTCGGGAGTCGTTTTCCGGGCCGGAGTCATCCTCGCGGGTTTGGGGGCCCGAGGCTCGGGAGTCGTTTTCCGGGCCGGAACCATTCGCGCGGGTTTAGGGGTCGACGCTCCCGTTCTCCGTCGCGAAAGCACGCGCTTCTTTGAGGGGGAGCTGGTTTTCCCTTCAATTGTATTCTGCACTAATCGAGTTGGTTTTTTGCGGACCGTCGATTTACGCATGTGCCATCATCGCGATTCGTACCGCCGATAAAAACGGAAAAGGGGGAGTCTCACCTTAGGGAGACTCCCCCAATTCCTCAACCTGCCGAACGTCTTGCTAGCTCGCACATTCTATTGTGCAATTGCCGTACAAGCCCTGTAATCTCGGTTCGTTCTGCATCTTGTAAAGAGGCGTCACGTTCCAGACTGATAGCCAAACGGCCAAGACGCTCCGCTTCTGCCCAGTAGCGATCCGGTGATCCGGGCTTGACCTGCGGAGGCATTCAGCGACCGCTTATCGGACGTGCAGACTGGTCTGCTCCGCCCTGGATGTTGAGGGGGAAACCGGCAGAGCATTGACCGCGTTCCTACGCGCGTCCAGCGCCGCCTGGCGGACCGCATTGGCCTCCGCGATCATCCGTTCGCGCTTACGAGCGCTGAAAACGGCGCTGTCATCCGCGCTCATCTTGAGCTTGAACGTGTACATGGGGGCGCGCGCCGTCCCATCGGGCAACGGGGGGAGCTTCATGCGCCCGTTGCAGATGACCTGAACCCGCAACCCCATAAGATCCTCGAATGGGATCCCCTTGTAATCGGAGATAGTGTATAGCTCGCCCTTGTTGACCTCGACAGGTTCGGCCGCATCGACCGGGCCCGACGCACATACGATCGGGTCGTCCCCCTCGTGCAGGACGACGTGCCGCAAAAACTTCGGGTTGCGCGCGTCCGTATACTGCGGCGTGAAATCGAGAGTCAAGCCCACGCGAGGCTTGAGATAGGGGGGAAACCCCGATGCGATGAGGTCTACGCCGTCAGATGCGTCGAACGCTGCCTGTGCGGCTTCGAGGGCGGCGGACTCGTCATCATCGAGCGCGTCTGCGGTAGCGGCCGAATTCTTGCTGGCCTGTGGCTTGTTCGCGGGCTTTGCCATGCGATTCCTCGTGGTATGGTACGATAACACGGAGGCTCCGCAAAGGGGAACCACTCCCCATTGCGGCGGCCTCCACGCTGCGAAGCAGACTCAACCACGGATAGGCGCGACGCGCAACTTTTCATTTCTATCAGCTGACGATTGTACAGTGCATGCTGCCAAGTCACTGTAATTCAAGGGGTTTTCGATGTTGACCTGTCACAAATGTGGGATGGCTCTACCGAAAGGGGCCGCACTTTGCAGTAAAAATCGAGGGGGTTGCGGGTCGTGGACCTTACAGCCGCCTATGGGGGACGACGATTTCATCAACCTTTCCGACGCTCAAGACGAGACGTTGGAACGGATTAGCGGAGATACCTGGTGGGGCGGATTACTAGGCGATGGAGACCGCCGCGGATTTGTTCGCGGCTCGTCTATCCTTCTAGGCGGTGAACCTGGCGCCGGGAAATCCACGTTCTCCCTTCACGCAATCGATCAAGCCATTGAGGATACGGGTCAAGTCGGCGTGTACCTGGCTATCGAGGAAATGGCTGGAAAGATCAAACCTAGAGCCTATCGCATCGGCTGTCGAAACGTCGACAAGATCATGATACCGAAAAGCCGGATCACTCCAGACCTTGAGATATTGGAAGCGGTAGCCAATAAACGGCCGTGCTTTACGGTATTCGATTCGTTGACTAGGTTGGCTGGCCGTGATATGAGGCTTGCGGTTACAATATGCGAACGACTCGCCACCTTCGCACAAGATACGAATACGGTCATGCTAATCGTTGACCACGTTGTCAAGGGCGAGTCTTTCGCTGGATTCATGGACCTACAGCACGAGGTTGACGTCACGGTCTATCTGAGAGCGGACCCTAAGAAGCGCTCGCGGACATGGGAAACCATCAAAAACCGTCACGGCGAAGGCTTTGTTACGCAAGCCTTATTTCTCGATGGTACCGGACTGCATCCGTCGTTTACGGAAGACGAGGTGATAGAGGCGGGGGATTCTAGGGAGACGGACGGTAATGACTTTTCTCAGTGATGCGCTATCAAAGGACTTCGTGTATTGCCCGCAGATAGGCGCTTGGTACTACGACGATTTTCCAGAACGCGTTATCGTTATGGGCATGCCATTCGTGAAATCGCGACTGTCAGAGAGGTGCCCGCGTGTTCTAGCGCAATATAGGGAATTATGCCCGTACGGTTCGATGCACTTGAAAGTGTCCTATGAATACGGCAAAAGCGGTAGACAGATATTATGGTGGTCTGTAGACCATATCGACGTATTCAACCCGCAGAGAAGTGGATTAGGGCTGAAAAATAGGGGGCGACCAATAGCACACTTTCTAACGGACCACCCTTCCGGTCGAATCCTAAAGCCTGCTATCACAGCTTTGGCCAGTACGTTGACTCTGGCCGCTTTGTAATGGTTGACCTTATGAATTCGACCTGTAATCCTAGACACGTTCGTCAGCTCTAACGGGGCGCGCTCTGAGGGATTCCCCCTTGGTTCCTCTGCTAGAGCGCGCCCCCTTAGAGCGGGCGAATTTCTCGCTGAAAGGATAATGAAAATGCCGTCCGACCTCGCCGTAATTGATTCCGTCCAGCGCTCCAACCTGCCGGCAAGCGAAAAGAGTGCTATTGCCCGGTTCTACGACAGGTTGACCAGGGCGCGCGGGGCCTCGTCGATGGCCCGTAGCGCTTTCGGTGGTCTTGGGCAGACGGCTACCAAGGGCGTCACCGCGCTGCGCTATGGCGGTGAGGGGCTCGTGGTGGGCGGTCTCCTCGGGGCACTCGACGGTACCCTGTCTAAGGATCCCACGAAGAGCGGCCTTGACGTCCACGTTCCGATTGGCGCGAGCGGGATCGATGTTCCGGTCGATGCTATCGTGGGCGCTACTGCATTGGGCGCTTCGATGCTCGGTGCCGTGGATAGCGTTTCGGGCGACCTGCATACGGTGGGCGCCGTCGCTATCGCGTCGTGGAGCCAGCGCATGACGCGGGATTGGGTCCGCGGCCGTCAGTCGACTGCTACAGGCGCCGCGGGTTCTACCGCTGCTATCGTCTCTGGCGATCCGGTTCTGGATTGGGCGGCGCGTCAGTCCTGATTCACGATGTCGATCGATAGCCGCCTGATTCGCCATGGGCGCGCGAATCAGGCGGTTATCCGGTCACAACGCTTTGCGTAAGTTCAGAGGGAATCCGACTTACGCGAATCGTTGTGCTGTACAGCGATTCGTACCGAAGGAATCACAATCATGCGTCCCTCTACTCCGTCTCTTGCGATGCGTCGTCCCGGTCTCGCGGCTCTCCTCGGCGTGCTGCCTAGCGCTGGCGAGCCCCATTTCGGCGGCGATTACGGCGAGCCGTTCGGCGCCTTCTCGTTCGGTGCCGAGGATGTTCTAACGAGTCAGGGCGTCCGTGAGGCTGATCCGCTCGGTACGCTTGGCGCGCTGCATGCCGATCGCAGCATGCTGACGGCCGACCAGGCGCGTCTGGCTCACATGGCCTACCTGGAGGAGGAGCGCCGCCGTCGGGCGATCGCTCACATGATGGAGCTTGACCCGAATCACGGTCAGTCGCTCAAGCTCGGTCACTACAGTTTCGGCCTTTCGATCGCCATCACGATCGGTATCGCGGCGAGCCTGTACGCCTCCGATTCGCCGTCCACCACGATCCGCACGAAGAATGTCGTGATGAATGCGCCGTGCGTCGGTTTCGCGAGCGTTTCGAATCTGCTCATCGCGAACGTCGCAGTTACCGTCGGTGGGCAGGAAGACGCGTATGCGTACTCGGCCGGCTCGTTTTCTAACCATGTCGATTACCCGACCCTGCCGCCTTCTCAGAAGGCCACATTCTCGGGCGGGTACTCGGGTCTTGCGCCCGCGCCGCTCTTCGCCGGCATGTCGATGGCGTTCAGCGTTCGTCTGTCCGGCAAGTCGACGATCGCCGGAGGCGCCTGATACAAGTTGCGGTAGCTCCCTACCGCGCAAATTGGATTGGACGAATGAGCGGGCTAATTGGATATTCGATTCGATTAGCCCGCCCTTCGGGTAAGCGAGGTCCCCATCCTCGCCCGTTCAGACTATCGGTATAGTCTGCGCAGGTTGGGGCGTATGGTGACGATTCCGTTCGTACTCTCGCACGAGTTTTCAGGCGGTGCTAGTGCCGAAGAAAATTCGTTCGCTTTGAGGGCACTTTTGGTAGCCTTGATCGCTCTTGATCGTAGGTACCTTCGGAACCATCCGAATACGCCCCCGCTTTACGCTTCGGGTGTCGTCTATATGAAGACACCGGGTTGGCTCACGATAGAGGCGATGTACCGCAAGGGGTACGGGGATTGTAAGAGTCTTGCCGCGGCCCTTATCGCAGAGCGTGCCGAGCAAGGGATAGAGTGTAGACCTGTATTCCGCGATATCAAGCGCGGCGATGGGGGGTACGAGTTTCATATTCTCGTACAGTGCCCGGACGGTCGATATGAGGATCCCAGCAAAATTTGCGGTATGACGGAGTATCAGCTATTACACGAAGACTCGCGGGAGTAATACCATGGCGCAGATGACTGCTGAATCGTTCTGTCGCGCTATTGGCAAGTGTAAGAAGCTGGGTAATCAATCTATTGAGATTCGGTCTGCCTCAAGAGAGGTAGATAATCTTGCGCGGATCATAGACTTACAGGCGTTCGCATCGGCGCTTGGCATGAGTCTGCCGATGGAGCGGCGCAAGGCGCTTGGCCTCATTCTGCACGAGGCGCGTGAAATCAAGCGTAAGCTAGCGTATACGCCGAAAACCAACGCGCTGTATAACGCGGCGTTGATAGGCTTTGCCACTGGCGCCTGTTTCGCTCATGACATCGCTATCAGCCCCGCCGTAAGCAGTACGTTTACGCCATTGACAGCGGAAGCGGTTGTCTTCGCAGAAGCGGTCGACAGCGCTATCGGGATTGTAAGCCCGTCAAACGCTCAAATCGCGTTCCTCGCGAACATCTGTCAAGCGGCAATGGCGAATAAGTATTCGACGCTTGTGACAGAGAGCGCATTCGCGGCAATGGCGGCAAGCCTAGCCGCGTTCTACAGCGAAGCGGCTGGCGCATTCGCAATCGTGCCGCCGCCTGCCCCTACGACCGAAACCATTACGTCGAGCACGGTTCTCACAGAGGCGGACCTCGGACCGCACCTTTTCGTCGATACCACGGGCGGACCCGTCACACTCACGCTCCCGCCAGTCTTGGACGGCGGTGAATTGTGTATTGTTGATCCGGTCAATGGCGGAAGCTGGCAGACTCACGCATGCAGTCTAACCGTAACGAACGGGGCTAAGATTCAAAGTCCGAATCAACCGCTTGTGTATTCGGCAGTCAACGGTACTATCGCTCTAACAGAGGGTGGCGCAAGCATTGAATATGTCGGATGTTCTGCTAGGAACACCTGGATAAAGCAGTGATATCATGGTGACAACGTGAATAATCCTGCTCTATACAATGCGGCCTTTACCGGCTTCATGGCTGGCGCCATCTTCCAGGTCGATATCACCCTGCTCACGCAATCGGAAATGGCGCTTCTCAAAACTGAAGCTGAATTGTTCGCGGTAGCGCTAGACGCTGCGATTCCAACCGCAACCGTCTCATCGTCGCAAGTGACATTTCTCTCAAAGCTCGTGGAATCTGTAGTGGCGGAGAAATACTCTGTTGGAATTGCGCCGAATGAATACTCTGCAACCATAGCGAGTGTCGCGGTCTTCTACAGTAGTGTCACATTCGTATCGGATCCGACGGTCCGACCCACTGTCACGGTGTCCGCCTCTACAGCGCTCTCTATTGACCAGAGCGATAGCATCGTTTTCGTGGATACCGCTGGCGGACCCGTAACGGTCACCCTTCCGCCGTTGACCGAAAATTGCCTTTTCACGTTTTCTGACGACGCTGTCAATTGGCAGAATCAACCGTGTGCGCTCCATTCTTCCGATAGCTCGGTTATACAATCACCCACGAATCCGAAGGTGTACTCTAGCGCTGGCGGCACCGTAACGCTCACTGAAGGCGGCGCTTCAATTACCTACGCCGGATTTGTCAACCTCATGCAGTGGGTGAAACTATGATCCGTAAGCCCGTCCAGACTCAAGCGAACGCTATTGCTAGGACCCTCAAATTGACTGTGCATAAGCGCCGCCTATCGACTTACACACCGATTAGCGGTGATATCTACAACGCTGCTATAACCGGCTTTATTACAGGAGCCGTGTTAGGGGCCGATGTAGGGATTTCTCCTACCACGAGTCAGGCGGCCCTCGCAGACGAAGCAGCCCTGTTTGGCCAGGCGGTCGACGCGGCGCTTGCCGCCACCTCCCCCTCCAGCGCGCAAGTCGCCTTCGTTCGGAGTTTCGCGCAAGCGGCGACCGCGAGCCGCTACAATGCCGCGGCCCCCGCGACGAGCTTCGGCCCCGTGGTCGATGCGCTAAGCACGGCGTACGCCGCCGCCAGTGCGGTCTTTGTCGCGGGCAGTGGGACGGCAGAGCTCTGGCAGCAACCAGGGGGCACAGGCACGCCGCTGTCCCCTCTGGACGCTACCGCCCCCATTGAGGCTTTGGGCGGGACATGCCTGAATTCCGGCGGCGGTTTGGGCTGTATGGCGATTGGGAGCGGAAATACCGCCTACTCGAATAGCGGTGTGATAGGCGGGTCTGGAAATATAGCAGGGGGCGCCAATTGCTCATGCGCCGGAGGCGTAGATAACGCTACCAGCGGTAACGGTTCTGCATGTCTGGCAGGTCAATATAATACTGCCAATGCAGACTGCTCCTGTACCCTAGCCGGCGAAGGTAATATCATTTACGCGCACTATGCTATAGTCCACGGAATGACGGCCTTCGGCCTGCAATATGGTCGGGCATTCGCATGCGGCTGTATGACTACCCCCGGCGATACGCAAGGTGGAGACGGTCTTGTGTTGACGGGGATTACATCGGGTTCGGGCGCTCCCGAAACCGTTACCCTAGCTACCTCTGACGGTTTCAACCTAGAGTTTTCTGTCGTCGGCCCCTACGGCGATGCCACTGCGGCCATGGTACATATCGACGCTTGCGCGTCGGATGGTACGAATACGGCCGGTTGGACCTTCGACGCCTTATGCCACGGTAGCTCGACATTGCCCGCCGTGTTAGATGGCAGCACACTCACGACAGGGGCCCCCACAATCGAGTCTACCCCAACCGATTGGACGATATCCGTCTCTTGCGACGGTACTACGGGTTACCTACATATCAAGTTTACCGGAACAAGCGGAAGTCCAATTCGATGTACAGCATCAATCAGCTATGCGCAAGGGAGCTATTGACATGAGCGGTGTGACCGTCAAGCCCGTTACCACAACAACCGTTGAGACAGTGGCGTCCGTCATTGTACGTTGTTCACCCCTGATTATCGGAGGCGTTACCGCGTGTGTCGTCGTCCCTATCGTAGCTAAGAATGGGGCCCCCGCAAGGTTGCGGCATTACGGCGGCTATAGGGCGAACCTTTCGGAAGTTGTCGCTTTGAATGCTGTGGCGCCTGAAAAGGGGGAAAAGCCGCAGGATTGGGCAAATCGAGCTGCCATCAAAGCGGGTATCGTCATTGCAGCAGGTTATGTAGCCTGCTAAGAACGGTCTGACTCTAGGAGCTGTACGCTATGACCCTTCAAGACTTGGCAGATACCCTCGGAATCAACGGTCAGCAGCTACGCGATTGCGAGCGCATGACTCGTGAGTATGTAGCGGGTAGCTTTGAGGCTACAGAATTTTTCAGTCGATGCGAGGCGAGTCGTGAGGCTCATAGCGCAGCTATGTTGCGCATTCGCGATGCCATCTTGAATGCCGCCGCATCGGCCGCACCATTGCCGCCCGCTAGTCCTTCGGTGCCCATGGCTCGTGGTGAGGCGCACGCGCGTGCTGTGACGGAGGCACGCCTCTATCAGCAAGGGGGCAGACCTGTAGACGGGTCGGCGAGCGCGGGCCGGTCCGCAGCAGCCCTGATTACATGTTTGCCGCCTCTGGATACAGAGGAGGGGCTAGCCCTTGTCGAAGTCGCGGCGCGCGAGGGCAAGATTTTCTCCGGCGAGGTCGTGCTTTGGCTCGTGTCGGCGATTCGTAAGGCGAGGGTATGATGAAAGATTCTGGAATCGCAGGAACCCTGATTGCATGTGTCGTACTTGGCGCAGTAGGTACCTACTGTCAGTCACAAGCCGTTGAAGGGACGAAACGCGCGCCAATCGCTTCCCCACATAAGATGGGAAGCAACTACGATAATGACATCCCGGTTTCTAACCTGTATCCGCCTGACGTAAGTGCGCCGCGAGTCGTGGGGTCTCTAGATGGCGCTGTCGCTTGGATTCCCCTTAGCGAAGTTCAGGTGGACGGGGCTGTGACCTCGGTGTTAGGTACGAAAGGCCTTGTAGCGTCGCAAACCGGAGGAACCGTAACCATAGGCCCAATTGTTGACGGGGCTATCATAGGCGGTTATTGGCAACTGCTTGACGCGGGTTATGCCCGATTCACAAACTTGCCAGCGCAAGCGGTCGTACCTTTGTCGAAGCTCGGGGGCGACGGAGGGGTAGACGGTCAGGTGCCCACTTGGAACGGTTCGGCCTACGTACTCAAGACACCGGCCGGATTCGTTCAAGGGATCGTACCGCTGTCAAAATTGGGGGGCGACGGAGGGATAGACGGTCAGGTGCCCACTTGGAACGGTTCGGCCTACGTACTCAAGACGCCGGCCGGATTCGTTCAAGGGATCGTACCGCTGTCAAAATTGGGGGGCGACGGGGGCATCGACGGTCAGGTCGTCACCTGGAATGGTACGGCCTACGCTCTCAAGACGCCGGCCGGATTCGTTCAAGGGATCGTACCGCTGTCGAAACTCGGGGGCGACGGGGGCATCGACGGTCAGGTTCCGACCTGGAATGGTACGGCCTACGCTCTCAAGACGCCAAGTGCAGGATTTGACGCCGCGGCCATTACGCCCCAAAGGCCCGCGTCGGATACCTCTACATTGATTGACTACCGATTCAACGAGCAAGCATTTTGCGTACTCGTGAATCACGGTAGCTATGGCACGCTTTTCAGCCCTATAGGTCCCATTCCTACGACGACATCGGGTAGCTATACGCAACCGAGTATCGGGTCATCTGTATCGATTCCACTGACGTCCACTACTGGCTTCAAAGTGGGTCAAGAAATTAGGGTCGACGCACAGGGTACCCCACTCGGTGCAGGGTCTAATTACTATTACGTTACCGGTGTGTCCGGTTCGAATTTGACGGTTACCGCCATCGGTTGTGGAACTACATGCCCCTCTAAGGGGAACTATATCAGCAGTGGTAATACAGTTTCGGCCGGTACTGCCGTAGCGGTGTCGGTCGATTTGGTTTCCCCTGGCAACGGCTGTGCAGACACTCAATCTACGAATACCACGCTATTACGACAGATTGGATTGTACGACTTCGTAACCAGTTGGCCTCAAAATTCAGGGATCAACCAGTGGACGAATGGTAATCAAACGAAAGGCTCTCCTGATTTCAACGGGCTTACACAGTTTTCGGTACACGTTCTCCTAAGACCGCAGTGTTACAATAACACGAGCTATTCTGAATTGTTCGGCTATCAGCATACAGCAAACACCTATACCGGATATGCTGATATGGGTATAGCCCTAACAAATTGTCTGAATGGTAACTGGACGACACGCGGTAACAACGGTAGCCCACCATTCGGAAATGTGACCAGTAATAACTGGCAGGGTGCCGGACAGGCTGTATGGACCCTACTGTCTTGGACCGTCAACATTACAAGCGGGCATACGTCACAAGCGATGTATGTCAACGGCCAAGCTATCAATACGGCAGATGCAGGCATTGGTACACTATTCTTAGCCGATGGCGGCGCATGGTATGTCGGGAATGCGTTAGGGTGGGGCGACCAGTTTACCGGTTCTCTACATATGGCCCGATTCGAATCGACGGCTAGATCAGCCAGCTACATCCAGAATATGTGGAATACCATCCAGCCAGGTGAAACGTCGTGGCCTGTACCGTAATCGTTACAGACGCTTGACCTTACCTTACCTATCGCGTATCGTTCTCACACCTGTAGGGGGCTACCCTTTCCCTTTGCCCCCCCCCATGAAAGGTTCGCTCCCATGTCGATCAATAACCCGCTGCTCTATAATGCTGTCGTCGCTGGCGTCTGCGGCGGCGCCGGAAGCGCCGTCAATCCCGCTGCGAGCGCTTCGAACCTCGCGATTCGCGCGATTATCGCCGCCAATGCCGTGGCGATTGCCGTCGCGGTCGACGCGAGCATCAACGCCGACGTGACGATTACCTCCGCCGGTTCGACTCTCGCCCCGACGACGGGCACGATTGCGGACGCTGAAATCAGTAAGTCTAGCCTCATGCGCAGTATCGCTGCCGCGGCTGTCGATGGTCAGTTTACGACGGTCGCTACTCCTGCTGCCGATGTCGCCACGATCGCGGCGGGCATCGTCCAGAATTACGGGGCAAGCGTCGGCAGTCTGACGTCGGGCGTCTGACAATCGCCGTCCATACGGCTCGCGGTCCTGTTTCCGTACGGACAGGACCGCGAGACTGTAATTCGCTCCCGTTCGTATCTACTGGATAGGCGAGGTTTCCAAGGGGAATCCAGACTGTATCCAATAACCAGAAAGACTGGCCGTGCTCATCGAACTAGGCATCATTGGACTAATCAGTCTGGCAGCTTGGCAAGCTACTAAGCCGGGCCCTGGTATCATGACTCCACAGCGAAGGCTCATATTCCGGCATGCGCTCAACAAGATCGATCCGCCGCTTTCGCCGGAAGCCTTGAACGAATTGGCTGATATCTTCGATAAGGAAGGGCTTACAGCCTATTCCGAGATTCTGCGAATGCGTGCGCGACTTCGCGCTCGCCCACCCGAATTGAAACAGGTTTATAGATCCGCCTTCACTAAGGCGATGAATAGTAAGGATCCGTTGGCGGTCCGTGCGCTAGCTACCGCATTTGAGTCGCAAGGTATGGTGGCGAATGCGGCCACATTGCGCAATTACGCTATCGGTTTGGACGCCGCCGCGCTTGCACCAGGTTCGGCGGACGCCGAAGGTCCTGCCCCGCCTTCGCCGCCCGCCGTGGCCCCGTCCGGTGTAGAGTCGACCGCCGTCACGGGTGACACTCCCCCCACTTCTCCGCCCGTGAGCCCTCCCCCACCTCCCACGCCCCCTACCCCGTCGGCCGACGACGTCTTGGCCGCGATGCTGGCTCTTCAGGCGGGCGCAGATCCGACCGAGGCGGGGGCCGCAGGTGTGGCGGACGCGTTCCCCCTCGACAACGAGCTAGATGCCGAATTTGCGGGCGTCGAAAACTGGGAAATTGCCCAGCCAGGAATCAAGGGGGTAAAGGCGCCGGATGGTAACTGGCAGTTCTCAGACAGTGACGGCATTTGGATGCAAACGGACAAGCCGCATATTCACGAGGGCGCACTAGTCGCCAACTTTGCGAGTGACAAGGGCGGTACAAAGCTCGTAGCAATGGCACCACGTAACTGACAACCAAGGGAAAGACAATGGCACTCACCACGACCGAATTGAAGCAGACAGAGGAATACGCGCAGAAAGCTCGACAGGGCGATATGATGGCGGTCAACTTCTTCGCCACATTGAAGAGTCAGGGGACCTCGCGGTCAAAGGAGTTTCTTGACGCTAAGTCGGCCTTCGACGCGGAGGCTAATAGCGGCCTTTCCGTAGATCCGCAGATGGGAGAATCGCTCGGTCTCAATTCGACGCAAGTCAAAGACTGTAAAGAGGCTACCATTCGATACTTCAAGAAGGATCGGCAAGCGGTCGCATTCTTTGCCGCTTGTGAGCATGGCGCCGCGGCGGGTTCTACGGCAAGCGCTGGCATGCTGACGTTGCGGGATGAGATCCTGAAAACCCTGAACGGTCTGCCAAAGGAGAAGCGCGAGGCACTTCTCACGGATACCTCAAAAGAGGAGACTAAGGATACGACTTCTCTTGACAGCGAGACCGCTGTCGCCGTTCAGAGCGGAACGAACGCGCCGCCCGTTTCCACTCTCACCGTTGCGGGTGTAGTCACTACAATGCCGGCGACACTGGACGAGGCCCATCTAACCGTTATTCGCAGCGCTATCGATGCGAATTACCTTTTCACCGCTGCCGCGGTTCGACCGCTTGTTGACGCCCTTGAAGACGCTGTCAAGTTCATTGACAGTACGCATAAGGCGCCAACGCAAACTGAACTTCCCCTCGATATCACACCCACTAAACCGTAACCGATTCACCCTCAAAGGAGCACGGGTTTTCCCACCGTGAAATGACAGATGGCATACTCGCGAGAAACCTACAAAAACGTTCTCAAGTGGGCGCTTTCCTGTGAAAGGCTGGTCAGTCAGAGCCCTTCGGCATTTGCTACCGCCGCCATGACCGCCGTATGGAATCGAGGGAGGCTGTATCCCAAGTTCTATATCCCGACTATGGTACCTGGCGAGTCTTTCCCCGCGCAGGATGCCATCTGTGACAACCTTACTCACGCTGTATTCCTCGCTAAGAGCGTGCAGAAGAATTCGGGTAGTAACATCAATGTTACCGGATTCGCAACTTTCGAGCTTGCGGCGAACCACTATCTCAGTGCGCTGGTAACGCTGTGCTATAGAGTCTTGCGCACCACGCCGAAGCGTGTCGCGAACCGCGTTCACCACGTTTTCCCGCCGCCCCCTCCCGCCGGGATGCGCCACTACCGCACGGCGACGGGCCACATTCACTACGTGACGCCCGCCGGCAAGGTCCGCTTTGTCGTGCCGCCGCCCCCGCCCGGCGCCACCTTCATCGCGCCCCGAGCCCCCTCCGCGACGCACGCGGCTTTCATTGCGCCGCCCCTGCCTCCGCCTCCGGGGCATGTCGTGGTAAGCCGCTACGTGGCGCCTCCGCCTCCGCCTCCGGGGCTCGTCCACTACGTGACGACCTCGGGCGCCGTGCATTACGTGTCTCCGGCGACGGGCGTGGTCGTTCACGTCCAGCCGCCGCCTCCACCAGGCGTCGCGTTCGTGGCGCCTCCCCCTCCCACGCCGCAGGCGGCGGTTGCCGTCGCGCCTGCCTTGCCGCCTCCGCCTCGGGTCGCGCCTGCGTTGTCCATCGCGCCAGCCGTTCCCGTCCGACCGATTAGCCCTCCCGCGTCGACTATCGACCAAGGCGACTCTGTCATCAAACAGAAGGCGCTTGAATTGGCCAACGGACTGATTTTGGGCTCGCAGGACGCGTTTGCCAAGGCTCAGGCCGTTAGCTCGCAGGCGCAGGGCGGCGATTGGATGAGCTGTCAGATCCTCGATAACGCCATGTCGATTCTCAAGAATGATGGCGCGCCGGACGATTTGACGCATGCCGTTGACTGGCGTAACAACGGCGACCCCAATGATCTTGATTCCACCGATATCGCCACGGCCGCCGCGGTCGATTCGGGCGCTGCGAATCCCGATCTCGGTTATGGCAATGCGGATATCATGGATGACAGCGGGGCTGGCGGTAACCAGACAATTGATCCGGCGACGGGCGGAACTATCGACCCGAATGCCGTCATGTATGGGGAGACGCGCCGCCCTTTCGTGCAGGGTGTGACGAGAGTAACTGGCGAACCTCCCGTCAACGTCCGTCGTGAACTAGAGTCGTGCATTCGTAGCGCCAACCTGGGAGACCAGAATGCCGCTGCGATGCTCCGCGCTCTCCGTAGCGCCGCGATGGGCAATAACCCTCGGGCCCGTTCGAATTTCGAGTATGCGATGCGCTATGCGCAGAGCTTGCCTGAAGAGAACGCGGGTACGAATGTTGGCGCCTGTTTTGGCGCCGACAACTACGATCGCGATGATGGCGCGATGAGTCGATTCGACGGTTCAGGCGAAATGGAATTCGGCGTGGGCCGACCTCGAATCGGCGTCCACGTCACTCCCGTTCACGCGCATCACCATCCTACCGCGCAGCATAGGGGCGGACCTCACCGCTTCGTGCCAAAGGGTAGTATCCGTGCGCAGCAGCGCGCCGCTGAAAACGTCGTGCTCTATGAGGCGGCGCAGCGTCGTCACCCTGCGTTCAATCCACAGCCTATGCCTGGCAATGGCGGCGGAGGGGACTGGACCATGGGCCCGGGGGATGGCGGATTGAGTGTCGCCCCGGGGGCGGGCGGTAGAGTACCGCCGCTAAAGCAGCTTTTCCTTGCTGCGGAAGCGGGCAATCCGCAGGCCATCGCGCGGATTCGGGCTATTCAAGAGAAAGCGGCGCAAGGCGACTTGAGAGCGCAATCTCTCTTGCGCGCCTTGCACGCCTTTCGAGGCGCCACGGGCCCGCACGCGCTGAAGCTCGGTCGTGCGGTCAAGTTGTCCCACGGCGTGCCGCTCACGACAGCGCGCGTGCATGGAATTGCGGCGGAATTCGGCGGAGACAGCATCCACGTTTTGCGCGGTGTACGCCATCCGCATGTCCTACTTCCCCGTACATTGGCTCCGAACGTCCGAACGGCGATCGCTGCCGGTCAGGTCGTAGGCCAAGCGCAGGAGCTTCAAGCCCTGCGATTTGGGGGAGCGCCGATTCCCGCGGCGGTAGCATGGGAACATCGCTAACCGTCAAGAGGAGGTAAATGGTCATAAGGGCTCGTAACTCATAGGGTTACGGGCCCTTTGTTCTAGATGTTGCACGAGGCGAATTCCGATGGTACTATCCTAGGCGCGGATGCAACCTATCCCGCATGGAGGAGTGCCATGAAAACGACCCTAGCAATTTGGTTGATTGGTTGTCTGACCCTTACCCTTGGATGCTCGGCCCATTACGACTATGATTACACGACGATCGTAGCGGCTTCAGACGGCGGCTCGGATCCTGTAGACGGCGGAGATAGCGAGGATACGGATATGAAGGGTACTAGCGCAAGCAAAACAATGGTGCGGGGCAACCATAGCCCTACGAACGTTCTGAACGCGTCATTTGCCGATGACAAGGGGAATCCGCAAGCGGGGGTTTACACGGTCCAGTTTACCCTACAGCCGTCCGGTAGTACGGCGACAGAACCCGCAACCCAATGCGCAGCGACAATTACGTGGACGATTGACGGTGTGCAGGTGGTCCGCGCCATTACCGTGTCGAACGGCGCCGCAATCACTGGCGTCGGAACGGGTTGTGTCGTCCAATTGGTAGACCAGACAAACGGAATTACGCCGCCGGATCCCAATCCGACCTATGACGTTGGCGTGACCCTGACCCCTGGTACGCGAGGAACGGGTTCACAACCGCCAACCTATTATCCACCTCAAGAATCCTACGGAGGGCTCCACGGTTCAGGCGGAGGTCCGGCGAATAGTCAGAAAATCACGATTCCTAAAGGAATTGGAATTATTAGCGCAAACATCTTTGTGTATAGCATCAACCTAACGTCGCAAGCCCCGCTAACCCCCAATGCAGAAGTAGACCAGTTAGCTCCCGACGGTAGCGTCGTAGCCTCATACAATCCACTCGATTATAC
>Ga0316223_1002316_pt1 | contig 15672 bp, 13 predicted proteins | sample TBH18009metaG_FD_206007 | JGI IMG/M metagenome (GOLD analysis project Ga0316223, IMG submission 206007) | Freshwater microbial communities from Trout Bog Lake, Wisconsin, USA - TBH18009 | ecosystem: Environmental > Aquatic > Freshwater > Lake > Hypolimnion/Profundal zone | place: USA: Wisconsin...
GAATGACACCTAAACAGCGGTTGGCCATGACCGTATAACCCTACTTTTGGTTCATGCCAATAATGGGGGGATTACCCATCCAATACGGACTTAGGCATCAATCGGCTTGATCATTTGGAGCAGAGACCAACATGGGAGTGGTATGATTTAGTTCATAAAGTGTCCTGAACTAATCAAAATACCACTGCGTTCCTCTGATGAAAACGGACTTAAAAGAGAGCGATGATCATTCGGCTAGGGTTCTCAAAGCGACAGAAGAACTGCTGAATGAGTTGGAGTCTACTAACAATCGACAAACACAATTTAGCAAACGCATCATTTCGCAGATTTCCTTCTTTCTAGGCCTGCTTCTTATTGCTTTAATCCTAGAAAATTATTTCATAAGTGATCTTGTCAATTTGCCTAATCCTATTGCTGCAGGATTTGGAGCATTTACCTGCCTATTTGTAGGTTCTTACCTAAAAAGCGACAAAGTCTCTTACCTGAAAAGTTTATCAATAGGTCTTCTGTGCCTTGTAACCTATCTATTTGCTGTTTATATCAATAAATCCCTTCCTATCAACTTGTTACCTGGGGTTATTGCCTTTATTTCTGTCATTACAGCGCCGGAGATCTCCCTTGTAGTCTGCATAATCTCTATCTCTGCCTCTGCGCTTGTTCTCTTTGATCCGCTGTATGGCGTGAGTTCCTCGGCAGCATCTCGATTCATCGTTGCAAATGCGTATCTGCTTGTAGTGATGCAGTTATTAACAAGAAATCAAACGCGCCTCAAAAAGACTACGCTCAATGCGATGTCTGGTCTCAAAGGAATCGCGGAAAATCTTGGTTTAGAACTTGAGGAAATGACCCTACAACGAAATATGGCCCTGGATTTTGATCCAGAGACACGCTTGCTAAACAAAGACTCATTCAGAAAAAGAGTATCTACCAAGCTTAAGTCAAGGTCCTTCAATCATCCCGTTATTATTGTTCGTGTGGAAATCATCCCTTTGATCGAGTCTTTACGGGGTCTTTCAATCAAATCATATAACGAGATTATTCTTAGAATCTCCAGCGCATTAAATACGTTCTCAAAAAGCGGCCATGTGGGCCGCGATTCAAAATGGGAGTTCTTAGTGAGTCGTGATGTTGGGGACTCCGAGGTAGACTTTAAAAATGAATTAGGTCACTTGATCTCTGACCTTAACCATATTATGAAGAGTTCTCACTCATTCCTTAACAACAGGATTAGAACCGGCGTTGCAGTCTGGTCATCCGATGGAAAAACGTTTGGAGAGGTTTCTCGTGCAACCGAAGATGCATTGGTGTTTGCGCATCTTAATAATTCATCAGAACCCATTTGGTATGAGCCCTCCTTGAGATCGAAGATAGAAGATCTGCATCTTTTGGCAGACTCTATTGATTCTGGACTTAATAACCATGAATTCTTCTTTGAATATCAACCGACTGTAGATAGCAATTCATCTGAAATCGAGTTTTATGAGTGTCTCATGCGCTGGAATCACCCTAGATTGGGACGCCTACCTCCCGCCCGTTTCATTCCTTTATCAATCGAGACAGGGCATATTGTCTCTTTGACGATCTGGTCGCTCCTTGAGGGAGAGGCACTTTCGCGGAAGTTCAATGATGATAAAACTAAGCTACAACGTTTCTCGATCAACATACCTCCAGCATTTCTCAAATGGTGTTTAAGAAACCCAAATGATGCCGAACAATTTTTCAACGGTCTAAGTCTCATACCATCATCGATTATCCTCGAAGTGACTGAAGAAAGTTTCCTTGACTATGAACCCGAGATGATCGATCTGTTTGTTAACTTGAAAACTCGAGGTTTCTTGATTGCTTTAGATGACTTTGGTAGTGGATATTCCTCACTATCTCTGGTCACTCATCTGCCGCTTGACTATTTAAAAATAGACCGATCATTAGTCGTTGGAATCCATGCCTCAGAGAGGCAGAAAAAGACTTTTGGTGCCATCATCAATCTAGCAAAAGATCTGGGTATTAAAGTTATTTCAGAAGGGGTAGAAGAAAGAGAAGAACTGAATGTGATTTCAGAACTAGGCGTCGATTTTGTTCAGGGTTATTTGATCTCTAAACCGCTACCTACGCCTTACTTTGATGGCAAATCACACTGACGGGAATTATGGTCAGACCGAATGTCAAACCTCTTCCGATCGATTTGATTCCATGAGATATTGAACACAGACAATCTTAAATCAAGAAATTGAAAGCTAAAATGTGAGGTTAATCCATATGGAAGATGAAGCGTCTGGTTCATTTGACTGTTCTTGCAATCGTCGATCATTTCTCAGATTCGCAAGTATTAGTCCTTTGATGGGTGTACTAGGTGGTAGTCTACTGACCGCTAATGTTCTTGCAAAGACGCTCACATCGGCTAAACGCGACCCTATGACACCCGAAGAAATTATCGAAATGATGAAAGCGGGTAATGAGCGATTCCGTCTGGGAAACAACCACGCGCATAATTATCTAACGGAGCAACGCGAGGTCAGTGCACATGGTCAATATCCAGCGGCCATTATACTTTCCTGTATGGATTCTCGTGCGCCCGCTGAAACCATTATGGATCTTGGCATTGGTGATATCTTCAACACACGTATTGCAGGCAACGTAACCAACCCTGACATCATTGGATCAATGGAGTACGCCTGTAAGGTGGCAGGCAGCAAGGTCATTTTAGTGATGGGTCACACTCAATGTGGTGCCATAAAGGGCGCTATTGATAAGGTGGAACTCGGCCACCTCACTAACTTACTGAGTAAAATTGAACCTGCTGTCTTTTCTACAGAGTACTCGGGTGAACGAAGCAGTAAGAACTACGAGTTCGTGAATGCGGTTGCACGTACTCACGTCGCAATGACTGTAGAAGAAATCAAGCGTGGAAGTCCAATTCTTGATGATCTGAATAAAAAAGGGTCAATTAAAATCATCGGTAGTCTCTATGACATTAACAGTGGGATTCTTTCATTCTTAACACCAAAATGAATTTAGACCACGACTCTGTTTTTTAATTTTTCTACTGAAGCAGAGAACCCCTTTAAAAGATCAGGGGGTGCCGTTAAGTTCCACTCAAAACAATTCTCATGAGACTATTCACAACTGTGGCCGTGATTTGAGTAGCTTTATTAAATTCCTAAATCCTGACAGACCGTCTTAAAAACCGCTGAATTTCCAATGCATCTGGAAATCTGTTGTATTGCGTCAGTTCAATTACAATTTGAATAACCTCCTCCTTTATCTGGCCTTCATTGGCATTGGGACACTTGTCAATCGAATAGACAAATCTAGCAAACAAGAATTAAGTAAGCATTATTTCTGAACCTTAATTACTTCGATCTGTCCATAACTACGTCGGGCAATCAGTTTGTCCGATATTAAAATTACTCTAATAAAATCCGAGGCCACTACTATGAACTATTTAACAGTTGGAAGGTTGTGTTTGGCGAGTTTCTTATCACTTGTTTTGAGTACTCTTTCCTTTAGCGTCAGCGCTAGCAGCGAAACTGAAAAAGCATGCTTTTCTGAAACTCAAGGTAAGGTTCCATGGACATCAGACAAAGATATGAATTGGGACCCTAAAAATGTAGAACAACTTTGTAAGGGGACTGAAAAACCCACTCAACCTGGCCAATGTTTCAACACCATCATGAATGGACATGTTAATTGGGGTAAAAGTACGGAATGGGAGTGGCAAAATGCAATTAATCTTTGCTCAGGATCTAACGACGCAGAAAAAACGGTCCAATGCTTCAAAAATTCTGTAACAGCAGGAAAAGACTGGCGAGAAGGCATTATGGCCTGTAAGAATCTGAAGTAAACTAGTCGAGAGATTGTGGCTTAGGAGCAAGATTGGTTGCTCCTAGGCCACCTTGGTAAATCCTTCAGTGTCTGGCAAATTTTCCACAATCAAATTCTTCAGTCTTATGGAGCTGTGTTAGGCGTTCCGGGCAGCTTAAATTCATTCCTTGTCCCAAGGGGCTTTAAATGAAAATAAATGATGTAGGTCCTTTTTAGGATGTTCTGATTTATACGAAAGCCTCAACAAGGCTTGGTACTTGCCACCAGAAACCATGAATAAGTTCTGATCCATCAAAGTTTGATCTGTGGATGGTCTTGACTCTAGAACCTAACAATTATTCTGCCTCAGGTTCGGCTGCAGATTCAGCAATTTCTTCAGCTGCGGGAGCTGGTGCAAACTTTCACATAACTTCTCGAAGAGTCTCGCCTCAGATAAATATATCTACATGCTGAGGGATCACTTCCTTAATAAGGGCAGCCTCGAGCTCTTCGCCTGACTGGCCTCCTTCGCTCACAAAAACGGACTTTATCTTCCGTAATTTCGCTTAGGTCGCCAGCCATATTCTCCTGAATTCCTGGAAGTATGATGCCGAACTGAATTCTAAATCCAAATCTTCAGACATAAATAAATCACGTTCCGCAATTTATTTTTATCCGAGCAAACTAAAAAAACGTAGTGGGAAGACTCCACTCTGATTCTTTTACCGCCGGAGTACGATAATACATCGGTAAAATCAACTAATAAGGCTAACAGTTACAGTTCGTTCAGTGTATTTCAGTGAGCGAGAATATCAGCTCGAAAAAGGGGCCAACGTGAGTCTTTCAGAGAGACCCGCAATGATGTCTGTACTCCAGTCCGATATGACATCATGGCTGCCCTCCGGAGGGAGAATGGCAATTGAAACCCCTTTACTGGAAAGACTCAGGATTCTGCCGTCATAGTCAACTAGAGCTGGCAGCCCAGCGTGAAAGTTCCATTTGGGATGAGTTGCTCCAATCCCACAAATCATCATGTAAGTGAGCGCATTTTGGCCAAACGCCTCATCAAAGGCGCGTTTGCCCGTCACTGGATTGATACCTTTGTTTACTATAGTTAGGCCCATCAAAGCTAGATCGTTCAGTGTGAGCTCAAAACCCATTATGGATAAGAGCAGATCTAATGAATTTTTGGAGGGATCCGTAATTCCGTAGTGATGCAGGAAGCAAGAGATTCCCTTCAGCCTTTGAATCTGTGACGGCGAAAGTTCTATACTTTTGGGGGACGAGAGTTTTCTGCCACAAGCTTCCTCAAGACGTTTCTTGACAGTTTTCAACGCGGCTTTGTCCACGGAGTCCATCAATAAGTCTGACATAGCCAACAAGCCAGATTCTATTAATGGGGCGGTCTCAAGCTCCAAGTGCAACAGGGGTTAATGGATTTTTGTAGGCGGCAACTGCGCTACCTGAAGCGGGGTTCGAAACCCATGTATCTTTCGAGGCCGGTTGTTCAGTTTCCATGCAATAGTATTTAGATCATCCTGAGAATGTACCGAAAGGTCGGTACCTTTGGGTAGGTAGTGACGTAAGAGGCCATTAGTATTCTCATTGGATCCTCGCTGCCATGGGCTGTGAGGGTCTGCAAAAAAGACGGCCACACCGGTCTGCTCAGCCAGACGTTTATGCTCACTCATCTCCTTACCCTGATCATAAGTTAGGCTCTTACGCATAGGATTAGGTGTCCCATTCAGAACGCGACTGAAACCTTCCAACGCCGTAAGGGCTGATGCGTTCTCAACCTCGACCAACATCACTAGACGACTGGAACGTTCCACCAGTGTTCCGATGGCAGAACGGTTAAAGGCGCCCTTGATTAGGTCTCCTTCCCAATGACCAGGAATCAGACGGTCTTCCACCTCGCGCTCAGGGGCGACGAAGCCGTCGAGATGCCTGTGGCGACCCAGGAACTCAGTATGAAGCCAAACTTAGGCTTGATGTAAAGGGCGTTGTAGATCGTTTCGTGCGACACCCGCTGCTACACATATTCAGGATAGTGATTCCTGAGTGTGCCAGCGATTTGCTCCAGAGACCAGCCCTCCCGAAGGAAGTACTCAACAACCCCAACAGTACTGTGTGGACACCAAATGCAAGAATCCGCACTCATCATCGACCGCCTCGTGGTGATCAAAAAAGCGGGGGAAAATGAAGCATCCCAATTAGTGAAACCACCCGAAGGGTTTGATTGGCTAGGAAATAAAAGAAGCATGCCACCAATTGGGTGATCTGTAATACGAGAGGCCATGGCTTTAAGTCTGTAACGAATGCTTTCCAGACGGCATACAACAGAGCGCAGTTGAAAGATCTGCAACCGCATGACTTGATACGAACGTTTTCAAGTTGGCTCGTTCAGGAAGGCGGATCAATACAGGGGAGCTGCTGCGGTATTGGATGGACCGCTTGGGCTTAAGATGATTGGGTGGTTGGATTTCACGTTTTAGCAAAGCGTGAAATAAAAAAGGTTAGGAGATTCTTAGTGAAACTCGCTAACCCTCTGAATTTAATGGTGGGCCGTGAAAGGCTCGAACTTTCGACCTATGGATTAAGAGTCCACTGCTCTACCAACTGAGCTAACGGCCCGGAAACTTTATTACCCGCCGGAAGGGGTGGGGTGACTGACGGGGCTCGAACCCGCGACAACAGGAATCACAATCCTGGACTCTACCAACTGAGCTACAGTCACCATCGAATCAAAAACGATTGTAATGGTGCGCTTGGCAGGACTCGAACCTGCGACCCTCGGCTTAGAAGGCCGATGCTCTATCCAGCTGAGCTACAAGCGCATGGTCGGGGTAACACGATTCGAACATGCGACATCCTGCTCCCAAAGCAGGCGCTCTACCAGGCTGAGCTATACCCCGTCGTTTGTGCTTCATCTTGAATAGCCGCTGGGCGAACCATCAAGACGTGGAATTCTAGCGTTTTCGATCGCCTTGGTCAACGTCTGTTGTGATAGAAGTCTTGAATTAAAGTCGACTTTTCACGATGTCGTAAATTTCGTCCCCTTCTTGATCAAGCCCTTCAGACAGTTTCTTAAGCTGTTCAAGTCTAGAAATGACGAAGACCTCGTCTCGTATAGCTCCTGCATTTACATAGACATTTAAAGCTGCGCTCTTAAAAGCAGCCTCTGCGGCCGTTACCGCAACTCCCGCATCGCTCACAACATTCTTGTTACCTCGCTCTGCGACGGCTCTTGAGAGTTCAATCACTTCACGACAAGCTTTTGCACAAGCCAAGGGCACATCCGTAGCCGCTTTTAGGGCCGCCTGAATCGTCTCGCTTCTTAATGATTTTTCTTCTTCGCTTTCTTTGGGTAGTCCATAAGCAGCCATCACTTGGTCAAATACCGTCACATCGTCTTTAACCATCGATAGGAGTTCATGGCGAAGTCTCTCTGATTTGACCAACACATCGCGCATCTCAGGCTCGAGATGCTCATGATTTTTTTTGCCGATAGTCAAGTTACATACCATTGATACCAAACCCGCCGCCATGGATCCCATTATGGCGGCAGCACTTCCACCGCCTGGGGTGGCTGATTTGCTGGCCAGCTCTTCAAGAAAGAGCTCTATCGATTTATCTTTAATCATGTCTATCAGTTCCTTGAAATACAGCGTTCGAGCACGTTTCGTTACGCATGATTATAAAACAGACCAGCATTTAGGTCCTTTGTCGATTTTTAAAGGCAGCTCTATGCGATAATTAACATTAATAGACAACCATGCTTATGATCATAGGAGCTTAGAGGCATGCTTCATGCCCCAAAAGCTTGACTGGCATTAGGAATGATCTCGATGAAAAAACTTCTTTTCCACTTCGATACAGATCACTACCCCTCTGTTTTCGACACCGTAGTGGCTTATGACGGTGGAGCCGATCATGTCATTGGATACGGTAACGTTACCCCAGACTCAGTAGGCCCTTTAGTAGAAGGCACCATTTTTACTCGACCACCCAAAGAAAAGAAAAATACCGCCATTTTCATCGGCGGAAGCAACGTACAAGAAGGTACCCTACTCCTCAAAGCCATCAAAAAGAAATTTTTTGCTGACTTCAGAGTTTCGGTCATGCTGGACAGCAACGGCAGCAATACGACTGCAGCCGCAGCCGTGTCTAAGTTACTGGGTAGCGGTGCGATCAAAGGAACGCGCTGTGTTGTTCTGGCTGGAACGGGGCCCGTGGGCCAGAGAGCGGCCTTGATGCTCGCTCGTGAAGGAGCCTCAGAAGTGATTGTAACTTCAAGACAACAAGCGCGAGCCGATCATGTTGCCCAAGAGTTGAGAGAACGGTTCGACGTAGAAATCATCCCAAAACAGGCCTTCAACTCGGATGATCGCGGGACAGCCATTGAGGGAGCGAACATTGTGATTGCAACTGGTGCTGCAGGCGTTGAACTGATCAAAGCCGAACACTGGAAAAACAACCCATCGATCAACATGATGGCCGATGCCAACGCCACGCCGCCCATTGGAATTGGTGGCACCGACATGATGGACCGGGGCATTGAACGCGAAGGCAAAATAATTTGGGGCGCAATTGGCTTTGGGACACTGAAACTTGCACTCCATCGTGCCTGTATTGCCAAACTATTCGAGACTAATAATTTGTCGCTCGATGCCGAAGAGATTTTTGCTATTGCAAAATCCATGAACTAGGACTTTTTCCACCGATTGGTTTATGGCTAACCCAGTCCGCTGTAGAATGGTGGACAGAATCGAATTCATAAAAACATTTCAGGTTTAAAGCATGATCGTTCGCAAGCAGACCGTTGGCGTCAAAGTAGGGAATGTACAGATCGGCGGGGGTGCTCCCATCGTCATCCAATCCATGACCAACACTGATACAGCCGATGTCGAAAGCACATCAAAACAGATAATCGAACTGGCTCGTGCCGGCTCGGAACTGGTGCGGGTTACCGTCAATAATGAAGAATCAGCCGAAGCGGTTCCACATATCCGGGATCGAATAGAGAAAGCGGGCTGCAACGTCCCCATCATCGGTGACTTTCATTTCAATGGCCATAAACTGCTAGAAAAATATCCGGCTTGCGCTGAAGCACTTGGGAAATACCGAATTAACCCCGGCAATGTGGGCAGAGGCTCTAAGCGTGACCCTCAATTCGCTCAGATGATCGAATTTGCCTGTACCTACAATAAACCCGTGCGAATCGGGGTCAATTGGGGGAGTCTTGATCAATCTGTTCTTGCAAGACTTCTGGACGAAAACGCACAACTGTCGGCCCCCGAACCCCTCGAAGTTGTCATGCGCGAAGCGGTGATCACTTCTGCGCTAGAAAGCGCTTATAAAGCCATCGAATTGGGTCTCCCCAAAGATCGCATTGTCATTTCTTGTAAACTCAGCCGTGTTCAAGAACTCATATCGGTCTATGAGGCGATGTCCACACGCTGTGATTTCGCACTACACTTAGGCTTAACAGAAGCCGGCATGGGCTCTAAGGGCATTGTGGCTTCTACGGCCGCTCTCGGCGTTATTCTGCAACAGGGTATCGGTGACACCATCCGTGTCTCCTTAACGCCTGAACCCGTTCATAATGATCGAACACAAGAAGTGATTGTCGCTCAGGAAATCCTCCAAACCATGGGGCTTCGATCCTTCATGCCGCTTGTGACGGCGTGCCCAGGATGCGGACGCACTACCAGCACGTATTTCCAACAATTGGCTCAAGACATACAAAGCCATCTTCGCCATAAAATGCCTGAATGGAAACGCCAGTATCATGGCGTTGAAGACATGCAAGTAGCGGTTATGGGCTGCGTAGTCAATGGACCCGGAGAAAGCAAACATTCCAACATTGGAATCAGCTTACCGGGTACAGGTGAAGATCCGGTTGCACCTGTCTATGAAGATGGCATTAAGACGGTGACTCTAAAAGGTGACAAGATTGCCGAAGAGTTCCAGGTAATGGTTGAGAAATACGTAGACAGTCACTACGGCCGTAAAAACTAAAACTCAAAAAAGGGAGCCTTTCTTGGAAGGCTTCCGTCCCGACTCCTCCCCTTCTGGCGAGAAAAAATTGTGACTTCGTTGTAAAATAAACGTTCTTACTTGAACCCCAGCCACGTGGAAGATAGACACCCTTTCTTCAGTGACCCACTCGCGATCGCTGAAATCCAGCGTTTAGATCGTGCCATGACCGCAAGGACCCTTATCAATGCTTAATCTGTTCAGGTTCTCCTGTACCGTTTTAATCGCTTTTTGGCTGTTTGGCTGCGCCAACGAACCTCCTGCCCCGGCAACAAGCGCCAAACAAAAGAATTCAAAAAAGATTGCCAAGCAGTATTTTAGAGCGCCCATGGATAGCGGAACGGCGCACTACCCTCGGTTCCCCCAGGGAGCACGATCAATAGACGACGCTCTTTATAGCTTTGGTCCTTATGCGGTGGATCAATTAGAACCCTATTTCGTCAAAGCGGGTGTTAGCTATCCGCCCAGTGAAGTCGTGCTGTTAGCGATCAAAGACGAGAAGAGAATGGAAATCTGGGCTAGGGGAACGGGCCGATTCAAACTGATTAAAGAATACGGCATCAAGGCGGCCAGCGGCATGCGTGGTCCGAAACTGCAACAAGGTGATCGTCAGGTACCTGAGGGCATTTACCATATTTCAAGACTCAATCCGAACAGCAACTATCACCTTTCCATGAAAGTCGACTACCCAAATGATTTCGACTTGGCTCATGCCGATATGGATGGGCGAGATAACTTAGGTGGAGACATCTTTATACATGGAAAAAATGTATCGGCGGGCTGTCTGGCCATGGGCGATGCGGCTATTGAAGAGCTTTTCGTGATGGTCGCCCATGTCGGCACGGAAAATCTCCGAGTCATTATTACACCGAGTGATCCTAGGGTCGCTCCACTGGATGCCTCGGCACCCCACCTTCCTGACTGGACAAATGATCTTTATCGAGAAATTACTGCTGAGATCTTTCAAGTAACCGGCGCTAAACCACCGGTAAAGATAGCGAGTAGCCGACCGAACCACCCGCTCTATAAGCGGGCCAATTAGCAGCACCACGTCGGCGCCTTCGGGCGCCGTTTTGTTATCTGAAGCCCACAGGTTCTTAAAGAGCATGAAAAGCACACAGCCCGAAATCCTAGACCTCACTTCGCTTTCGCGTTTCTTTGATCTTTTGAAGCAATTACTGTCACCCTTAATCGGGCCTAAGGCGTGGCTATTCTTAGGGCTACTCATCTTGATGTCCGTCAGCGTTAATCTTCTTAACGTCATCAATAGCTATATCGGACGCGACTTCATCACCACGATTGAGCACAAGGATACCCCTGAGTTCATTCACCAGGCGCTCTTTTATGTCTTGGTGTTTGCGGCCAGCACAGTAGTCGCCGTCATCTATCGCTATGTAGAAGAGCGACTGGGTCTCTCATTGCGCATTTCACTGACACAAAGACTTTTAGATGCCTATCTGAAGCACCCAATCTACTACCGGTTATGTGATGGCTCTGCCCTCAATGGGGAAGTGGAATATCCAGATCAGCGTATTTCTGAAGACGTCAAAAACTTCACCCTCAATCTCCTTTCTATTGTCCTTATGGGGATGAATGGAGTTTTCACCATCGTGGCCTTTTCTAGCGTCTTATGGAGCATAAGTTCGTTACTATTTACTGTTGCTGTTGTTTACGCTGTGGTCGGGACGTACTTAGCGGGTCGACTGGGAGGGCCTTTGATTGGCCTCAACTATCACCAATTCGACCGGGAGGCTCACTTCCGATCTGATTTGATTCATGTCCGAGAGAATGCAGAATCCATCGCTGTTTTACGACGCGAAGAACGGGTTAAGAGCCGCTTATCCAAACACTTCGAAGAGCTTGTCACTAACTATAGAAACATCATCGAGGTAAACCGTAGTTTAGGCTTTTTCACCACCGGCTATAACTATCTCATCCAGATTATTCCAGCGCTCATCGTAGCGCCGCTTTTCATGCGCGGTGAGGTTGAGTTTGGAGTGATCACCCAATCGGCCATGGCCTTTACCCAACTGCTTGGGGCGTTTTCACTGTTAGTTACTCAATTTCAGCTCTTCTCATCCTTTGCGGCTATTGTGGCGCGACTTGGCGCCCTTACGGAGTCCATGGACCAACAAGACACAAACCAAAAGTGTTCCATTGTGATTCACTCCGATGAGCCAGGGATTCGCTTCCGCCACCTGAACTTACCGAGTCTCAATAACGCCCATACATTGATCGATGACCTGAATATCGAAATCCAGCCCGGAACTCGGGTTTTGGTCGCCAGTCAGGATGAAATGGCAAGCGCTGCCCTTTTCAAGGCTACGGCATTATTGACCGACCTTCACTGGATCAGATTATGTTCCTGCCTGAAAGGCCCTATTTACCACACGCCACCTTGCGCGAACTTCTGCTGCATACGGGAGAAGAATCCAGAACGCCCGAGGGCACTATTCTCGATCTACTCGAGCGCCTTCATCTCAGCTCCATACTTGAACGAGTCAATGGGTTGGATACTGAAGCGCACTGGTGGACCACATTGTCTTTAGGTGAACAACAGCGCGTTGCCTTTGCTCGGCTGTGGCTTGCAGCCCCACGTTTTGCCGTGTTGGATCGGCCCCATTCATCCCTCGATTCCGATACCATCGCCCTCATGCTTGACCTTTTGAACCTACGCGGCATTTCGTACGTACATTTCGGTGATCGACACGAGCCTCTAAATTTCTATGACGCCACCCTAACCATTCATGAACAAGGACTTTGGAGCTGGAAGAAACTGGGGCACGCGAACTAGAGACTCTGAACTCTAAACAGGTCTTTGAGTCCTAAATTCTTAGAAACCACAGATGAGGACTCGAATGACCATACACCCTACCATCGCTTGCACATCACCCTATCCGCAATTCGATCCTCTCTCTGCTCTTAATCTTATTAAAGACCATGCAGACTGGGTTGCATTGCGTTATGTTTCAGAAACCAGCCATAAACGTCGCGTTAGAAACGGTAGGCCCGAACAAAATGCCATCGGTTTTGAACAAGGCGTCATGATAGAAGCCATGGTTGATGGTCAATTGGCTTATGCAGGCACCAGTAGACTCAGTCCTGATGGTCTTCTGGAGGCCGTTAAGCGAGCGACACATTTGGCGCGGTCAACAGCTGACAACAAGGCTTTTCATTTTACGGAGATGCAAAGACCCCCTTCCAAGGGTGTATTCAATTCACCTAGACAACGGGAGCTCGATAGCTTGTCCCTTGCGGCCTTTACCGATCTCTTAATGGGTGCAAGTCACGCTCTCAAAGTTTCAGACAACATTGTGACCGCCATTGCAGAGGCCACACTGGTTGAAAGCCATATGCATTACGTAAGCAGCCAGGGCGCTAATTTCTCCCAATCCTGGCTACTCATAAGTCAAAATTTTCAAGCCATTGCAGCACGCGATGGCGAGGTCCAACAAAGAAGCCTCAATGGCCCAACAGCTCGTTGCTGGCAAGGTGGCCTAGAGCACTTTGAAGAAGACCATCTGCTCAAAACGTGTCAAAAGGTGGGTGAAGAAGCCTTAGCGCTTCTCGACGCCGACAATTGCCCGAACACACGCTGTGATCTCATTTTGGCACCGGATCAGATGCTGCTTCAGATTCACGAATCTATTGGTCACCCGCTTGAATTGGACAGAATCCTAGGTGATGAAAGGAACTATGCAGGTTGGAGCTTTGTAAAGCCGAAGGACTTCGGTCACCTGCAATACGGTAGCAACCTAATGAACGTCACCTATGCCCCATCCAACGAGGGACAGTTCGCTTCTTTTAAGTTCGACGACTCAGGAAATCCTGCAGAAAGAGCTTTCTTGATCAAAGAGGGGCGATTACTACGCGGCCTTGGAAGCCTAGAAAGCCAGACCCGCCTTGGACAGCCCGGGGTCGGGAACTTCAGATCTTCTGGCTGGAACCGTGCACCCATAGACCGAATGGGTAATATCAACTTGGAACCGGGTGAGTCATCACTCAACACGATGATCGAATCGGTTGAGTCTGGCATTTACATGGAGTCGAATCGTTCTTGGTCGATTGATGACTACAGAAATAAGTTTCAGTTTGGCTGCGAGTTTGGTCGACTCATTGAACAGGGACGCCTAACTAAAATCGTCAAAAATCCAAATTATAGGGGGGTCACGGTACCCTTTTGGACATCCCTTTCGGCCGTGGGAGGTGCATCGGAACATCAGGCCTTTGGTACACCTTATTGCGGGAAGGGGGAGCCCAATCAAATGATCCGGGTGGGGCACGCTTCCCCACCCTGCCTCTTCCAAAACATTGAAGTATTTGGAGCGGATGTATGAATACCGCTATGAATAAACGTTATATAGAGGTCCTCGCAGAGCAATGCATTAAAACGCTCATGGCCCTTGAAGAATTGACTTTAAATTTCTCTGGAGAGGATCAAACCTATGTCCGATTCAACGGGGGTCACATTCGTCAATCGACATCCGTTCAACAAAACCGCGTGAGCATTACGTTTCAACAGAGCAAAAGACGCGTGATCTTCGGTATCGATTTAACGGGTGAACTGACTTCTGACGTAGCCCTATGTCTATCATTGATAGAACGTGCTCGACAGGAAGTTAACATACTGCCTGAAGACCCCTACTGCAGCCCAATCGAAGTTTCTGATCAAAGTGACGAGTCACATAAAGGGGAGATACCTCAGCTCGAGGACCAATTAGCCGACATCGCAAAGGCCTCCAGTCATGCCGATCTTGCAGGGCTACTCGCAACGGGGCGCCAGTACCGAGCGATAAGAAACTCAAAAGGTGCGAGCCACTGGTTTGAAAATGAAAGCTTCTTTTTTGACTATTCACTTTATACCGTCAACGACCAAGGCGATAACAAGGCCATTAAAAGTCTTTACGCTGGGCGTGAGTGGAACTCGGGTGCTCTGAGCGATCAGATTCAGGACAACATCCATCAACTTGCGCAACTAAGACAAGCGAATCGTACAGTCTTACCTGGTTCTTATCGGGTCTTTCTTGGCCCTTCAGCCGTTGCAGCCTTGGTACAGATGTTTTCTTGGGGCGCTGTAAGCTACGGCGCTTGGCGTCGAGGTAACTCTGCTTTAAAGAAGTTGATTGAGGGAGAAATGAGCTTATCGCCACTCTTTTCTCTTACTGAGGATTTTTCGGGTGGTCTTGTACCAAGATTTAATAGCCTGGGTGAAGTCGCGAATGAGTCATTACCGATCATTGAAAAGGGTCGACTGAAGCAATTATTAACCAGTACCCGATCAAGTCGTGAATACGCTGTGCCAGCGAATGGCGCAGAAAGCTCTGAAGGTTTACGATCACCCGTCATGGATAGCGGAACGCTCGAAAGACCAGACTATTTGGAAAGGCTTGGCACAGGCCTTTACATTAACAACCTCCATTACCTCAACTGGAGCGACCTGCAATCCGCCCGCATCACAGGCATGACAAGATATGCCTGCTTTTGGGTCGAGAACGGTGACATCGTGGCGCCCATTCAAGACCTTCGTTTCGACGAAAGTCTCTTTCGTGTATTTGGCAGCGAACTAGAGGCCGTTACCCATGAACAACGAACCGTCATGAACACAGACACCTATGGTCAACGCTCACTGGGTGGCAGTAAGGTCCCGGGGATTTTGGTTAAAGACTTTAAATTCACGCTCTAAATGGGCCCCCGAAACAGACTAGTCAGGGGCCCTACTCAGAGACTCACTGGGTATCTTTAGACTTTACCCATGAAGTAGGCCACGTTGTTTGCGGAAGCCACATTTGAACGAGGGACGTAAAAATCATGATGGATGAGGCTAAACTGTAT
>Ga0316223_1002330_pt1 | contig 15592 bp, 10 predicted proteins | sample TBH18009metaG_FD_206007 | JGI IMG/M metagenome (GOLD analysis project Ga0316223, IMG submission 206007) | Freshwater microbial communities from Trout Bog Lake, Wisconsin, USA - TBH18009 | ecosystem: Environmental > Aquatic > Freshwater > Lake > Hypolimnion/Profundal zone | place: USA: Wisconsin...
AGGACCTGAACGGGGAGGTGCAGCACCTGCTCGGCCAGACGAAGGAACACTTCTACGAGTACGGCCTCGCCAGCAACCGGCTGCGCAAGGAGGCCCGGCTCCGTGCCCAGGTGGCCGCGGTCCTGGACGAACTGGTGGATCGGGTGGCCCGGCCCCCCCTTCCCACGGTCGAGGGTACCTCCGTGGCTTCGTCACCCTCCGAGGCCCCGGTCCCCTCGGCCAGCGCCTTGCCTCCACCTGCGGCGGCGCCTGCCGAGTCCCCGGTCCCTCCGGCCAGCGCTTCGCCTCCGGCGACCCGCAAACGGCTGCGCAAGGAAGCCCGGCTCCGTGCCCAGGTGGCCGAGGTCCTGGACGGACTGGTGGATCAGGTGGCCCGGCCCCCCCTTCCCACGGTCGGGGGCTCCTCCGTGGCCTCGTCGCCCTCCGAGGCCCCGGTCCCCTTTGCCAGCGCCCTGCCTCCACCTCCGGCGGCGCCGACCGAGTCCCCGGTGCCTTCCCCCAGCCCCTCGCCTCCGCCTCCGGCGGACCCGGCCGGGGCCATCCAGGATCCCCTCCTCCAGCAGCTGCTGGCCGGCCCCGAGGAGGCCCGGAAGCTCCGGCAACTGATCCTGGACGGGACGGTGTTCCCCACCAAGGCGGCCATCCGGCAATTCGCCCTGGCCCTGTTGCATTGCGACCGGGTGGACACGGTGGCGTTGTCCCATTGCACGTTCGCGGGGGACCTGAACCCGATCTTCAAGCCCATGATGTTCTACCCGAACCTGAAGCATTTTTCCCTGCCGAACATGCGGCTGTCCTCCAAGGTGGTGGATCATCTGAGCCTGGTCCTGATCACCCGCCCGTCGCTGCAGACCTTGGACCTGTCCCACAACCTTTTCACGCTGGCCGACCTGAACGAGTTCGGCCGGGTCCTCCACGAGCGGAACAGCCGGGTGGAAGCGGTGTCGTTGTCGCACAACCCGCTGGGCAGCCGGGGCGAGCGCAGTGACCTGCTGGCCTTCCTGGCGGGCAGCGCCCACCTGCGGCGGCTTGAGCTCGCCCACTGCGCCCTGGACAACTCCCTGGCCGGCGACCTCATGATGGCCCTGGCCGACGGGTCCGGACTGGAAACCCTCAACCTCGCCCACAACCACCTCACGGACCTGGGCGCCATCGCCATCGCCGCCTTCCTGGACCGCGCCAGCCACCTCCGCCGCCTGGACCTGGCGGGCAACCGGTTCACCGCGGAAGGCTGCGCCGGACTCGTGGCCGCCGTGGCCAGGCATCCTGGCCTGCGAACGGTCAACCTTCAGAGCGACGATCCCCTGTCGAGACCGTATCAGCTCCAGATCAACGAGTTGCTGGCGGGGCGGAAGTAAAGGTGCTGGCCGCGTCCGGGGCCACGCCAATGGTTCTCTCGAGCCGCCCAGGTTGGCGAACAAGCCTGTTGAGTTGGATTGAATATGTTTTATTTACATTTCAGGAAGGTGGGATGACCGATCGCAGCAGGCCATTTTTCGCCCTGAGGGCCCTGGGTTGCTGGGCGGCGATGCTGGGCTATCCCGCCGCCAGCGCCCACGCTTTTGACCGGATGAACGTCCTGGTGCACGAGGTTCCCTTGCTCGACGCGCCCCCGCCTGCCATGGAGCTCCCTTGGCAGCGCGAGGGCCACTTGCCCCTGCGGCCCTTCGGCGTTTGCGCCGCCGGGCTGGGTGAGGCGCTTCTTATGACCGATCGGGCCCGCGATCGGATTCTGAGGCTGGAGGATGGGGACATCACAGCGTTGGCCGGCAGGGCCCAGTACCAGCACCTGCTTTTCCCCAACGCCCCGCCCCAGGCCGCGTTGGGCACTCCGCAACGGCTGCTGGTCCTTCGGGATCAGTCCGTGCTGGTTTCCCATAACGTCGGCAAGGGGGGAGCGAGCGTCGTCGTCCGCATCCACCCAGGCCTCCTGCCCCAGGCAGCCGCCTTCAGCGTGTTCGCGGGGAACGGGAAGAACGGCTGGGTGATCGACCCCGCTTCGGCGCCCGGCACTTCGCTGGGTCAGGTGACCAGCATGGTCCAGGAGCGGGACGGTTCCGTCCTGCTGGCCGAGCTCCATGCCAACCGGGTTCTGCGCATCGGCCCCGATGGCCAGGTCAGGGTGCTGGCCGGAACCGGGATAGCGGGCGACCTCGTCGATCCAGCGTCCGGCGGCAACACCCAGCTATCGGATCCCCAGGGCCTGGCGGTCCTGGCGGATGGTTCGGTGCTGATCGCCGACAAGCGCCGCGTGCTGCGGGTCCGGAACCACGCCGTCACGGTCTATGCCGGCGCGGCGCCGATCGCCGAGCACGCCATTGAACTCAGATCCCCCCGCGCCATCGCCGTACTCCCGGATGGGTCGGTTTGCCTCCTGGACCATGGGTTGGCCGGTGAGTGCGCGCGTCTCCTGCGCATCACGGCGCAGGGGGTGAGCCAGATGGCCGGCCCCAACCTTGGCGGCGTCACCCTCGAGCCCGGTTATCGCCCCGATGGGAATGAGGGTGACCTGACCTTCTGCGCTTCGATGATCGCCCTGCGGGACGGTTCGCTGGTCCTGGGACCGGGCCTCCACGGGGTCCTGCTGTTCAGTCCAGCCGATGCCCTGCAGACCCGGCTGGAAGCCCTGGTCGACCAGGGCAAGGCGGCCGTGAGAGCCATGGCCGACCCGGATCAGGCGGCGGTCCGTGCGGAAAAGCTCCAGGCCTACGGGCGCGCCGAACTGGAGCTCACCTGTCTCACGGTCCCCAGCAGCAACCTGCTCCGGGCCGTCAACCGCTCCGCCCGCGATCAGCTGCGCCTGGAGCCGCCGGACCTGGAGCCCAGCCTGCATCTGGTTCCCCGCCTCGTGCAGATGGTCAGCGAGTACGCCAACAGCGACGTCGCGGAGCGTTGGCGCGCCCAACTCGCCCTCAAGGAACTGCGAAAATTCAAGAAGGACTGGCTCGGCCGATGACGCGTGGCAGACTCGGCCTCCCCGCTTGGGGTCCAAGGCATGGAACCAATCTAATAAATTAATCATTACAAGCCGAGACCCCTGTCTCCGGAAGGTCGAAGTGCCCTCGTTCAACGGTGCTTCGCGTCCCGCTGCCAGGGTCCCTATCCAGGAAATGCCATGCTGAAGCCATCAAACAAAAGCCAAAAGACCACTCCCAAGGCCCTGCTCGTGACGGCGGCGGTCACGATGCTCGGCGCCCCCCAGGCGGAGGCGATGGAGCGGGCTGCCGGCGCTTCCAGTTCCAGTTCCAGCCTCGCCACCTTTCATGCCTTTCACATCCGGAACGCCACCGTCATCGACCCGGACAGCCGTGACCTGGATGGCACGGCCATGGCGCCGGGCACCACCGAGGGGGCCGCTGACGCCACCGCCGGATCTGACGCCGCGGTCACGTCACCGTTTTCCCACGGCGGGGCGAGTTCGAGCAGCAGCAAGGTCCGTTCGCACGGCCGCTACGGAGGAGCCCCGGACACGCCTTCGCTTTCCTCCGCCACCCTGCTGAAGCAGTTCCAAAGTTTCACCTCCACCATCGCTGAAGGAGGCGAGGACGACGCGGCGGAGGCGGAGGGTCCGGCCATCGGAGCCGCGGCGTCCGTTGCCGCCCCCTTGAATGACCCGGTCATCACCATGGGCGGCGCCCCGCCCTTCACCGTCCCGAGGGTCCTCCTGGAGAGCCTGGTGGCCGCCCCCCCCGCGCCAGTCGCGGCTTCCAGCGCGAGTTCCTCCTCGGTTCCAGCCGAGGTGCTGGAGCGGTGCCTCTGGAGCATTCCCGGCACGGCCGGCAGGAACTTCACGGGGCTCGCCTGGGACCCCACCCGAGAGAAGATCGTCGCCACCGAGGGCCCGACCGACCTTCACGACCCGGCGACCGGAGCCAGGATCCGGACGGGAGGCCACACCGTGGTGCGGTTCGGCCTGGCCGGGTACGGCGACGCGGAGCTCCTCGCGGGCCGGCCCGGCCAGCAAGGGCTTGACGCGGAGGGCCTGCCCGCGGCGGCTTCCCGCCTGAACGCGCCCACCGGGGTCGTCGTCGACGCGCACGGCGTGATCTACGTCGCGGACACGGGCAACAACCGCATCTGCCGGATCGGCCTGGATCGCACCCTGACCACGGTTGCCGGGGTCCGGGTGCCGGAAGCGGCCTACGCGCTCCTTCATGCGGGCGTTGCCCTCCTGAGGGGCCAGCACGAAGCGGTCAGGCCCTACGCGGCCACGCTGGCCGACCAGACGGAACCGCCGGCCCCTCGACCTGGGGTCAGGCCGCCCTCCACGGTGCTGCTTCGGGCCTTTCTCGACGCGGTGGAGGAATGCCAGGGAGACCTGGCGCGGGCCCTGGACGATCTGCTCCACGTCAGGGCCAAGGGCCATCTGGAAGCCAATCGCGACGATCCGCAGCAGGCGCTGGCCAAATCGAATCACGGCACCCCGATGGTCCGCCCCCTGTTCAACGGGGACAACCATGCCTCCGCCACGGACGCCGAACTGAACCGACCCACCTGCATGGCGCTCGGTGCCGGCGGGAAGCTCTATTTCATCGATTCCGAAAACAGGTGCATCCGGGTCCTCGAGCCAAGGCCGGCGCCGCACCAGGACCCGTTCACCCTCCGGACGATCGCCGGCAACGGCGCCCACCGCCAGGGGGTCGCCGGCCCCGTCCGGCCGGCGACCCGCGTCGCCATCAGCCCGCTGCAACTCGCGGTCCTCCAGGACGGAAGCATCGAGTTCACGACGGACCTGGGACTGCATCTGCAGCGGCTCACCCGCTATGAAACGAAGGCCGGCGTTGAACAATGGGAATACGAGGAGGCCGTGAGCGACGGCGGGATCGCCGGCCCGGTGGGCATCGTCCGCGGCGAAGACGACGTTCGCCACATCGTCAGGCACCTGGGCGAGGTCTGCGAGGCCCATCAGGGCGAGGACGGCAGGCTGGAATCCCGGCCGTTGACCGGCAGCTCCGCGGATGACGCGGGCAACCCGGCGCGCAACGGTGTCCGGGCGATCACCGAGCCCGTGCACCCGACAGGTGTCCTGGCCGCGCTCCCGGGCGACCTGATCCTGGTCGCCACGCGCAATGCCGGCCTTCGCCTGATCGGCCCGGAGCACGGGGACGCCTCCCTCGCCGAACGGGTCAACCGCGCGAAAGCGCTTCATCCGACGACCCACCTGAACCCGGAACACCACGCCGAATTCGACCGGATCGTGGCCTCCCTGCGCCAATGGAAGGACAACCCGCAGCAACGCTGGAAGGCGGCCGTACGCAAAGGATGGCGGCTGCTCGACAACCCGGATGGCGATGATGGCCCCATGTGCTCGGTGGTCAGAAGCATGTATTACAACCGGACCCTGGCCTGGCGGGCCCAGCTTGCCCTCGGGACGATCGAGGAGACCACAGGGCCCTTGGCTTCCTACGCCGCCAGGGTCGAGGCCCGGCAAGCCCAGCACCGGCGCGAGCAACAGGCGTCGCGGGAGGCGTCCAAACGCCCCAGGCACGAGGAGGACGCCGGCGTGAGCCCAGCTACGCCGGCGCCGGTAGCCCGGACCAAAAACAGCCCCTCGTGAAAGGGGCTGGCACTGGCGGAGAGTGGGGGATTCGAACCCCCGATACGGTTGCCCGTATACACGCTTTCCAGGCGTGCTCCTTAAACCACTCGGACAACTCTCCTGGTTTAACGGCTGTCCCCATCGGCGCGGGGATTGAAAGGCTAACACGAAGTCCGGGGAACACCAAGGCTTGAATGGCGCATCCAACCGCCCCGGCCCGGGCAAGTGCGGTATGCTCACCTGAACGGAATACGCTGGAGGTACTTGTGGCGAAGCTAGATCTCGTCATGTTCGAGGAAGAGTTCAGTCAGTTGCAGGCCATCATCGGCAAGCTGCAGATCGAGTGCAGCGCCAAGGTGGTCTTCCTGGTGGACAAGAACGGCCAGCAGATCGCCGCCTCGGGGGACGTGAAGAGCATCGACGCCACCAGCCTGGCCTCCCTCACGGCCGGGAACGTCGCGGCCACGGACGGGCTGGCCAAACTGATCGGCGAAAAGGAGTTCAGCCTCCTTTTCCATGAAGGCGAAAAGGACAACCTCCACATCTCCATCGTGGGCAAGCGCGGCATCCTGGTGGTCCTCTTCGACATGAATTCCAGCCTGGCCCTGGTCCGCCTCCGGGTGAAAAAGGCCAGCCGGGAACTGCAGGAGATCTTCGAGCGGGTGGAGGAACGGGCCCAGCTTCATGCCAATGAATCGGCCCGGTTCGAAAGCCCCTTCTCCGAGATCACGGACGACGACATCGATAAGCTCTTCGGCGACTGATCCTTCATACCCTTTCGGGCAGGCCACATGACATTCATCAATTACGCCAACAGGGAAATCAACTGCAAGATCGTCTACTACGGTCCGGGGTTGTGTGGGAAGACCACCAACATCCAGTGGATCCATGAGCAGGCCAACCCCGAGAAGCGGGGCAAGCTGGTGAGCCTGGCCACGGAGACGGACCGGACGCTCTTCTTCGACTTCCTGCCCCTGGACATGGGGATGGTCAAGGGCTTCAAGGTCCGCTTCCACCTCTACACCGTGCCGGGCCAGGTGTTCTACGACGCCTCCCGCAAGCTCATCCTCCGGGGCTGCGACGGGGTCATCTTCGTCGCCGACAGCCAGCGGGCCCGGCTCGAGGCCAACATCGAGTCCATCGCCAACCTGGCCACCAACCTCAAGGAGAACGGCTTCGACATCCGCACGATCCCGTACGTCCTGCAGCTCAACAAGCGCGACATGCCCACCGCGGCGCCGGTCGCGGAGATGGAGGAGCTGCTCCGGTTCCGCGGCGAGCCCGTCATCGAGGCCGTGGCCTTCAAGGGCACCGGCGTCATCGAGACCCTCAAGGCCGCCGCCCGGCAGATCCTCATGGAGCTTCAGAAGAACTGACTTGAACCCGCCTGTCGATCCGGTAGAATGGAGGTTCGACGTTCGGGCGTAGCTCAGTGGTAGAGCAATCGGCTGTTAACCGATTGGTCGGGGGTTCAAATCCCTCCGCCCGAGCCAATCAGAAGGCCTCCTTTCCGGGGGCCTTTTCTTCGTCGGAGGCGCCCGGTTCGGGTGGGACCGGGTTCCCCCATCGCCGGGGCCCCCTTGCGCGCCGACCCAACCTTCCTGCAGGGCCGTTTTTCTGCGCGAGGCGCAGAAAAACATCGCTCCGCGAGGCAGACCCGGGGCGCGCCGCGCAAGTGATGAGCGGCAGGTTCGAGGCAGGTCCGGGGGTTCGCGGCGCAAAGTGTATTTGCCTCGCGGAGCGACGCTTCTCTGCGCTTGGCGCAGAGAAGCCGCCCTGATGCCGGCGTGGGTCCCAAGGACGAGGGGCCGGTCAGAAGAAGAGGAAGAAGCCGTTGGCGAAGTACACGATGCCCACGATGCCCACCAGCAGGCCAAGGAGCCAGACGGGCTGCTTCTTGAGGAGGGCGGCGATGGAGGAGAGGAGGATGGAGATCTGGAGGAAGATGACGGCGATGCCGAAGAAGGAACCGTGGTGCTGGAGGTCGTCGCGGTTCGTTTCGAGGGCCCGGGCCTTCGCCTGGATCTCGTTCTTCTCCTGCTCGTACTTGGCCACCTTCTTCTCGCACTCCTGGATCCGGGCGTCGTAGGCGCCGGCCGCGGCGGCCGCGGGCTTGTCGCCCAGGGCCTTGCGCTCGGCGAGCAGGTTGTCCCGGCTCGTCTCGTAGAGGTTCTGCTTGACGCTCTTGGCCTGGAAGAAGGCCCAGTTGTCCGAGGCCTGGGTCTGGCTCAGGATGGCCTTGGTGGAATAGCCGCCGCCCTTGAAGGTGGCCAGGGTCGCGCAGACCGCCAGGATGACGGTGGTCAGGGCCAGGTAGTTCAGCCAGGGTTCCTTCTTCTCTTCGCTCATGGTCTCCGCCGGGATGGGTTGAATCCTCCCAATTTAGCAGCACCGGGCCGGAGGTCCCGGCTTGATGACGGGCGGCCCGAAGGCCTCCTCGGGCACGGGCACGCCGTGCAGGGTCCGGTAGCAGCGCCAGGCCGCGTCGGCGACCACCAGGATGACGCCGGCGATGAACAGGGCCATGAGGGTGGTGTCCAGGTAGCCCTGGAAGGCGGTGGCCGGCTTGTGGGCCATGGGCCAGAAGATGGTGCGGATCCCCATCACGCCCGCGGTCAGGGTGATGGTGCCGACGAACAGCAGGGGCACGGCGGTGATCCAGGCGTACCGGGCCTTGCCCATGTTCACCAGGAAGGTCGTGCAGATGGCCAGGGCGATGGTCGCCAGGAGCTGGTTGCCCGTGCCGAACAGCGGCCAGAGGGTGGAGATGTTCCCGGTGTAGATGAGGTAGCCCCAGGAGGACACCACCACGGACGTGCAGATGAGGTTGCCCCAGAGCCAGTGCGAGTCGGCGAATTTCGGGTGCACCAGCTTGCCCAGGACCTCCTGCATGACGTAGCGCGCCACCCGGGTGCCGGTGTCGATGGTGGTCAGGATGAACAGGGCCTCGAACATGATCGCGTAGTGGTACCAGTACCCCATCAGCGCCCTCATCCCGGGCAGGCCGCGGAAGATCTGCGCCATGCCCACCGCCAGGGAGACCGCGCCGCCGCTGCGGCCCGCGAGCTGTTCCCCCACTTCCGCGGAGAACATGTCCAGGTTCGTGGTGTGCAGCCCCAGCTTGGCGAAGACCGCCGGCGCCGTGTTGATGGCGAAGTAGTCGCCCTGGGAGAGGGAACAGGCCGCGATCAGGGCCAGGACGCCCACGAGGCTCTCGGCCACCATCGCGCCGTAGCCGATGAAGCGCGCGTCGGTCTCCTTGTCGATCATCTTGGGCGTGGTGCCCGAGGACACCAGGGAATGGAAGCCGGAAATGGACCCGCAGGCGATGGTCACGAACAGGAAGGGGAACAGCTTGCCCTTGATGATGGGGCCCCCGCCGTGGATGAACGGGGTGAAGGCCGGCATCTGGATCTGGGGATGGACGATGAGCACGCCCACCACCAGGAAGAAGATGGTGCCCAGCTTCACGTAGGTGGAGAGGTAGTCCCGGGGTTCCAGCAGCAGCCACACCGGCAGGACCGAGGCGATGAACCCGTAGGCGGCCATCATGAAGGTGATCTGGTGGCCGTTGAAGGTGAGGATGGAGGCGTACGAGGTTTCGGCGAACCAGTGGCCGCCGATGACGGCCCCGATGAGGGCCACCACGCCGACGACGCTGGGCACGAGGACCTTGATCTCCCCGGCCTGCCCCGACTTGAACATGGCCAGCCCCATGAAGATGGCGATGGGCACCGTGCAGCCGATGGTGAACACGCCCCAGGGGCTCGCCGCCAGGGCGTTGACCACCACGATGCCCAGGCCCGCCAGGGTCACCAGGAGGATGAGCAGCACCGCGCCCATGGTCACGAAGCCGGCGAAGGGCGAGATCTCCGTGCGGGCCACTTCGGCCAGGGACTTGCCCTTGTGCCGCATGGAAGCGACCAGGACGATGAAATCGTGGACGCAGCCGGACAGGACGGCCCCGAACACGATCCAGAAGAAGCCCGGCGCGAAGCCGAACTGGGCGGCGAGGGTGGGCCCCACCAGGGGGCCGGCGCCGGCGATGGCGGCGAAGTGGTGGCCGAACAGCACCCACTTGGGCGAGGGCACGTAGTTGTGGCCGTCCTCGTAAAGATGCGCCGGGGTCCTGCGCGCGTCGTCAAGCACCAGGGCCTTGGCGGCGATCCAGGCGCTGTAGTAGCGATAACCGATGGCATAGATGCACAATGCCGCCAGCAGGACAGGGAAGGTATTCATGGGACCTCCGCATCGAATGAGTTAGGTAAGAGCAATCTGGATTTTAGACACAATGGCCCGGGGTCCGGAAGGTCCTAAAGAAAAAGAGTTTCCACTTCAAATGAAAGCCAATCTTCTTAACGATATTTTTCGAAACATCGCATATTGACGCGGCCCCCCCGGAAGGGATAATTGGTTTTGACTGCGAAAGGAGGTTGTGATGGCTAACAGATGCGAAAACGCTCCGGCCCTCGCCGAACCCCCTTTGCGAAGGTGGCTGCTGGCGATCGATCAGGCCTGACGGCGTCCGGTTGGTGAACCGGGTTTGGGAAGACTGAGACTTATGGGCTTCGGCCCCTTCCCTGGCGTGTCGGACCACATGCATTTTTTTTCAAGTAATGCCCCCGTGGGACCTGAATGGGTTGCCCGGCCCCCGGGGCAAGGAGGTGGCGGATGCGTCGCGAAATCCTGGACCAGATCATCGACGAAATCATCAAGAACGATGCCCGGGGCGGCCTGGTGCCGGCCCAGCGCAGGCAGGACCTCCAGGCCGGAGAGGCCGCCTGGAGCGCGTTCGTCTCCGAGATCGCCCGGAAATCCCCCCCCGAGGCCCTGGCCAGCCTGGGCTCCGACTGGTGCGGGCTGGCCGAGCCCGCCGTGCAGGAACGCCTCCGGGCCTGGGGCCCCAACCGCCAGCCTGCGGCGGCGCGCGGCCCCCGGGGCCTGGCCGGATGGCTCACCCGCTGGGCCCGGGGCCGGGTGGACCCGCAGCCGACCTGCGTGATCCGGGCCCGGGAGCGGGGCGGGCATTCCCAGTGGGTGGCACCCGACCAGCTGGCCCCCGGGGACGTGGTGCTGCTCTCCGCCGGGGAGACCGTCCCCGCCGACGTCCGGCTCCTGCGGGTGCGGGAGTTCAAGGTCGACGAGCGGATCCTCACCGGCAACGCCCGGCCCGTGGCCAAGGCCGCCCAGTGGGACAAGGCCGGCTCGGGTCCGTTCGGCATCACAGACCTCGCCTACGGCGGCACCCGGGTCGTGGGCGGCACCGCCACGGGGGTCGTGGTCGCGACGGGGGACACCATGCTCCTGGCCATCCTCGGCCGGGCCTGACCGGAACACCCCATTCCTCAAGGCGAGGCCCCCCCCGGGGGGTCCTCGCAGTTTGTCTTGCCTTTTCGGAAGAATGGTTCGATGATTTGATGGTCCTACCACCAGACCTGACAATTCCATCCCGCCTTTGCTTCCCGGAGGTTCAGATGCCATTCCAAGCGCTTGCAATGAGCGATATCGACTTCCTGGCCGGCGTCTGCGGGCCGGAGCGGGTCTGCCCCGAACTGCCGGAGCGGGTGCGGGTCGCCGTCGCCAGCGCGGACGAGATCGCCCGGATCATGACGTACGCCTTCGAGCGGGGCCTGCCGGTCTCCCAGGGCGGCCGGCCCGGCTGGCTGCGGCCCGAGGCCGCGCCCGCCGACGGCGTGATCCTGGACCTGTCGGCCATGAACCGGGTCCTGGAGCTGGACCGGGAGCACTTCGCGCTCACCGTCGAGCCGGGCGTCCTCCTGGCCGAGATCGCCGGGCTGGTGGAAGCGCGGGACTGCTACTACCCCTGGGATCCCGCCGAGACGACGGCCACCATCGCCGGCCAGATCAACGCCGACCTGGGGGCCTCGAAGCGCCGGAAGGACGGCGCGACCCGCAGCCATATCCTGGGCCTGGAAGTGGTCCTGCCCAACGGCGAGGTCATGGTGCTGGGCGGCAAGGACCCCCGGACCAGTTCCGGCCAGGCCCTGAAGGACCTCATCGTGGGATCGGGCGGCGGGCTGGGCATCGTGACCCGGGCCATCCTCAAGCTGGCGCCCCTGCCCCGCAAGGCCCTGAAGCTGCTGGTGCCCTTCCCGGGCATGGACAAGGCCATGGAGGCCGTGGCCCGCATCGTCAAGACCCGGACCATCCCCACCGCCATCGAATACATGCTCAAGGACGTACTCCTCGCCTCCGACCAGGGACTCGGCGCCGAATACCGGGACCGGCTGGCCGAGGTCTACCTGCTGCTCACCTTCGACGGGGATACCCACCGCAACCTCGACGCCGCCCACGAGCAGGTCTCCCGCCTGTGCCTGGAGGCCGGCGCCCTGGACGTCCTGCGCTTCGCCACCGAGGAACAGCGGGACGAGATCTGGAAGTCCCGCGCCGCCTGCCGCGAAACCATCCGCACCGCCCTCACCCCCGAAGCCGTCGCCCTCGGGGCCTGACCGACCCACGCGACCTCTCCAGGGCCGCCACCCTGCGCCCCGCGCAGGGCGGCGGCCCTGGAGGAACGGTGGGGCGGCGGGACGATTCGTGTAAAACTTGGCGTATCTCTTTTTCGGGAGCGGGTGTGGCGGGCGTCAGGTGGGCGGGTTGCGGGATCGCGCTGGTCGGGCTGGCGGTGCCTTGCCTGGCGCAGACCTGGACCACGTTCTACTCGGCCTACCAGGACGGACTGGATGCGCTCAGGCAGGGCGATCCGGCCCTGGCCGCCAAGGCCTTCCGCCGCGCCATCGCCCTGGCCCCGGCCCCGGGGAACCGGGTCAAGACCTACGGGCTGAACTTCCTCAACACCTACCATCCCTACCTGAAGCTCGCGGAGGCGTCCCTGGCGGCGGGGGATCTGGCCCAGGCCCAGGCCGCCCTGAAGGAAGCCGCGGCCTGGGGCGTGGAACCCCAGGCCCAGCGGGACGCCCTCCAGGCCCGCCTGGCCAGCGCCCAGAAGCCGGCCGCCGCCAGGGTCCCCGAGTCCCAGGCCCCGGTGGCGATGCAGGTCCCCGCGCCGGCCCCCCAGCCGCAACCTTCCCCGGGCGGCCTGAGCCAGCCGGCCGCCGCCGGGCAGACCGCGAGCCCCCAGGCCCGGGCGATCCCGGAGCCGCCGTCCGCCCAAGCCGGCCCCGCGAAGCCCGGCCCGCTCCAGGCCCCGGCCAAGGCCGGGCCGGCCCAGGCCTCCTTGAAGGCGCCGGCCGCCCCCCCGGATCATGCCCCTGTCGCACCCCCTCCCGCCGCCGGTCAGGTCCCCCCAGGGCAGGGCGCCGTCCCCGGACCGTCCCCCGCCGCCCAGGCCGGAGCCGGCGGAGGTCCGGCCCCCACGCCGCTGCCGCAGGCCGCGGCCCGGCCGGGGTCCCAGCCCTCCTGGCGCCTCTGGGCCGGCCTGGGGGCCCTGGCCGCCCTCGGAGGCGGGGCCGGGCTCGCCCTCGGACGCTCCCGGCGGCCCGCGCCCCCCAAGCCCCAGGGCAACCCCACCACCCCCTTCCCCATGGCCACGGCCGGCCCCACCCACCCGGCCCCTCCCCAGGCGGCCCCGGAACGCCGGGATCCCAACCTCGAGCGGGCCTTCGGCGCCTGGGTGGCCAAGCGGGTGCTGGGCAGCGGCGGGTGCGGCACCGCGTACTATGGGGTCCACGCCGTCACCGGCGCTCCCGTGGCCATCAAGGTGCCCCATCCGCATCTGCTGCAGAACCCAGAGTTCCTGGCCCGCTTCCGGCGGGAGGCGGCCATGGGGACCGTCCTGGACCACCCGGGCATCGTGGGCATCCTGGACCCCGGGCCTCCGGAAGGCGAGCCGTGGCTGGTCATGCCCTTCGTCGACGGCGTCACCCTGGAGGCCTACCTCCAGCAGTTCAGCCCGCTTTCCATCCCGGCGGCCATCCGGCTCGGCGCGGACGTGGCCGAGGCGGTGGCCTACGCCCACACCAAGGGCATCGTCCACCGGGACCTCAAGCCCGCCAACATCATGGTCTGCCCCCAGGGCGCCGTGGTCATGGACCTGGGCATCGCCCGCATCCTGGATTCGGGCAAGAACACGTCGGTCTACATGGGCACGCCCACCTACAGCGCCCCGGAGGCCATGCAGAATCCCAGCGTGGGCCCGCCGGCGGACCGCTATGCGCTGGGGATCCTCCTGTTCGAGATGCTGACCGGGGCGCCGCCCTTCCAGGGGGACAATGCCTTCAAGATCCTCGAGGCCCACGCCTTCGAACCCCTGCCCGACCTGCTCGCGCGCCGCCCCCTGGTGCCCCCGCGCCTCAACCGGCTGATCCAGCGCCTGTGTGAAAAGAAGCCTGACGAACGGCCCGAGGACGGAGAGACCCTCCAGATCCTCCGGGAATTGAAAGGGGAGTTCCCATGCGATCCAGCCTGACCTGCCTGCTCCTGTCCCTGGCCGCCGGGGCCACCCTGGGCGCGCAGACCATCACCGACCTCATCGCCGAACAATCCCGCACGGCCTTCACCATCCAGGGGGCCGGCGCGCGGGCGGTAGGCACGGGGGGCGCCTTCATCGCCGTGGCGGACGACGCGACGGCCGTCTCCTACAACCCGGCTGGCCTGGCCCTGCTCCTGAGCCCGGAAGTTTCCGCGACCGGCACCTGGCACACCCGGACCATGACCCTGAAGGGCTTTTCCGACAAGAACGCCACCACGCCCACGACCTGGGACAACTCGGGTTCCTCCGACCAGAGCACCACCCCGACCTTCCTCTCGGCCGCCGTGCCCTGGAAGCGCAACGGCCTGAACACGACCCTGCAGCTCAGCTACCAGCGCCTGTTCGACTTCGATCTGGCCGACGGCCGGAGCTACAAGGCCAGACCCGCCAGCGGCGCCGCCGTCCAGGACGTCACCCAGAGCGTCCAGCAGGAAGGCAGCATCGACCTCTATTCGGTGGCCCTCGGGGCCGAACTGACCCAGCGTCTGCTCCTGGGCGCCTCCCTCAACGTCTGGCGCGGTTCCTGGACCTTCGCGTCGGCCTCGGACACCGCGGTCGCCGGCGGCACGCGGTTCGACTCGGTGCTGGCCCAGAGCAACCAGTTCCGGGGGTTCAACGCCAACCTCGGCCTCATCTGGCGGTCCGAGCTGCTGAACGTGGGCCTGGTCTACCGCACCCCCTTCACGGCCGCCTACACCTTCGGCAACGACCGCGTCGCCCCGAACGCCAGCGGGGTCCCCGTCCAGACCACCGGCCCCCGGCAGTCCTTCAGCCTCAAATGGCCCGAGACCTTCGGCTGGGGCCTGGGCTTCCACCCGGTCCCACGGCTGCTCCTCACCGCCGACTGGAGCCGCACGCCCTGGTCCACCACCACGTTCGTCCCCAACGGGTCGGCCTACGACAACATGAACTTCTTCGACATGAAGGTCGATAGCCGAACCCCCAATTGCACCGACTTCCACACCGGCGCCGAGTGGGTGGCCTTCCTGGGCGAGTCGGTCGTCATCCCCGTTCGGGCCGGCTATTTCAAGGAGCCCCAGCCCATGGCGGACCTCCGGACCGGAGCCCAGGAGATCCTCTACGGCTGGACCGCGGGGTTCGGGGTCAAGTTCCAGGCCGTGACCGTGGACGCCGCATGCAAGGCTTCCCGCAGCACCCGCTACGTCTCCCAGCTCAACGCCAGCGCCCCCGGCGGAGGGGCCGAAGCCTACGCCTACGGCTACCAGAACATCGACGAGAAGCAGGTGATCCTCTCCGTGATCTTCCAGATGGACGCGGACAAGGTCCACAAGGCCCTGGGCTGGCTCCTGATCGGGAGTTAAAGCAGCTTGTGCGGCAGGCTTTCGGTGCGGCCCGCCGGGGAGACGTGGATGTAGTTGAGCTTGCGCTGCAGTTCCCGGATGGTGTTGGCGCCGGCGTAGGTGAGGCCGGAGCGCAGGCCGCCGACGATGTCGGCGATGATCTCCTCCTCGTCCTCCCGGTAGGGCACCTTGGTGGCCACCCCTTCGGCGGTCTTCCAGCCGGTCAGGCCGCCCAGATGGTCGTCGGCGGCCTCCTTGCTGGCCATGCCCCGGTAGACCTTGTGGGAGGGCTGGCCCTGG
>Ga0316223_1002333_pt1 | contig 15584 bp, 7 predicted proteins | sample TBH18009metaG_FD_206007 | JGI IMG/M metagenome (GOLD analysis project Ga0316223, IMG submission 206007) | Freshwater microbial communities from Trout Bog Lake, Wisconsin, USA - TBH18009 | ecosystem: Environmental > Aquatic > Freshwater > Lake > Hypolimnion/Profundal zone | place: USA: Wisconsin...
CGAGTTATTCTGTCCCAATGTTACACCGTTATACTGATTCGTTGATGGAGTTCCGTTGAATAACACGGATGTTCCGGACCCGCTGTACCCCGTGGCCGTCAATGTTTGGATGACTCCGTTTATGAATATGTTGACGTATCCGGCCGTATTTGCTTGAGCGACAAGATGGGACCAAGATCCTGTATTTATGGTACCGGAGGTTGTGAGTGCAGAGTTTTGAGTTCCGTTGTACCAATTGAGAGATACTTGGCCCGTTGTCAAAGGACCGAAAAACCAGTCTGCTCCTGCGGCTGCAGGATTTCCTTTCGAAATACACGTCGAATAGCCACCGTTTGCATAACCGTTTGAGTTTGCAAGACTTGCATAGTTGACCCACGCCTCGATGGTGAACCCCGAGTTGAGAGACGTGTTCAAAAAGGTACCCGTCTCCGAGTAATAAGACCCCACCGTCCCTGGCAGTGTCAACACGGGTCCATAGGGGCTTGTCGAGGCACCCGGGAAGTACTGGGATTGGAGCGCGAAGGTCAAGTTGGACGAGTACCCCGTACTCATACCAGTCACGTAGGTCGGGGCGGACGTGAAGGGTGCTGACTGGGGTGCGAAAGTCGCCACGGGGACAATACTCCCCGTCATGACGCGGACGTCAGCAACGTTTCCGGTGAACATAGATGTGGATAAAGTGTCTCCACCTATACAGATGTTTGCGGTGGGAGTCACGCGAGGCTGAGTACTGACCGTTCCAGTCGTTCCACCGACTCCTCCGTTTGTGAAGACGTATAAAGTACCCGAAGTCGTTCCTGTTCGCACGTATGAAAAAGCAACGTGGACCCATGAACCCGACGCTGTGATGGCTGTAGAGTTACTGGCTGCAGCCGCAGTCGCTCCGGAGGTGTTGAGAATCGATGCATTGAGCACACCAGTCGAGTCTATGAAAAAATAAAAGTCGGCCGTACCTCCCAAATTACGTTGAAGAATGGTTCTGTTTGCACCGGTAATGAGCGTTGGACTGATCCACGCCTCGATGAACAGGTTGGACAGGGCCAAGTTTGAAAGAGTTGCTGAAATTGAAGGAGGGAAATTTATAAAAGAATTCGTCGTCCCTGGTAAGCTGAGAGCCTGTGTGATGGTCCCCGTCCCCGTGTTGGCGGTTATTGTCGCCGCATTACTCAAGTAATTTTGGATCAAATATGTGGTTGTTGTCAGAGGGACTGACCCTGTGACGTATGAAGAGACCTGAAGAGCCCCGGCTGGGATGCGCCTGGAGCTTATGTACGTGTTCGAAGAAGCGTCTAAAATTTCAATGACGTTTGATTTCAATACAGAATTACCAGTAACTGTGAGGGAGTCTCCAACGTTCGAAGCAAAACCCTTCAGTTTTGGTAAAACAGCAATATTACCTGCATAATAAAGTGTTTCGCTCATACTACGTTATCACAATTTATTTATATACGGAACTAGACGATACTCTGCGGATGGGAGGGGTGTCACTGTATTGAGAACCCCAACATACTGTGACTGGTTCGGACAAAAGACTACGCGGCCATCAGTCGTCAATGACGCTCCAAAATATGCGTTGGATGTTGATACACCTTGGGGTGTGATGTTCGCGAATGTCAGTGTTGTCGGATTGAACAGACCGACATTCGAGTTTGTAAATGGTGTCAGAGCTACTTGGCCGTTCGGAAGGAGCACACCCCCCGCAAAGCCGTTCGCGCCTCCGGCCGCTGTTATATTTGAAAACACACCCGTCGTTGGATTCAGGACCACGACATTTCCGTTTGTGTACGGAACGCACACCACGTTTCCGTTGGGGGTCAAGACGCCCCCGAAAAATCCTGACGCGATTACTATGTTTGAAAACGTCAGTGTAGTTGGAGAATATTGGATTACGTTTGATGTTCCAAAGGGGATTCCAATGATATTTCCGTTTGGAAGCAGAACGCCCCCTACGAGTTTTGGAGCGGTCGTTGAAATTCTCACCATGTTTGAAAATAGGCCAGTCGAGCCGTTATACGCACACACGTTCTGAGAGTTGAAAGGAATCATCGTAATGTTCGAGTTTCCGTCGAGCACGCCCCCGGCGAAAGCACCGGATGGGCAGTTGTGTGCAAGGGCGTTCGAAAATGACATGCCCTCGGGGTCATACAGACCAATGTTTCCACTTGCGTGCGGAATACACACAATGTTACCAGAAGGCGCTTGAACACCACCAAAGTAGAGGCCGTTTCCCCACCCGCTCGTGGGCGTGAGCGCCGCCCCAGATGGTACTACTGCCGAGTATTGATTCGTTATGGAATTGAAAACGCCGAAAGTAGAAGCTCCGTACGGAATGAATACAGTCCTTCCGTCCGCCATGGCAACTGAACCAACATATGCGTTACTCGACGGGGGACCAATAGACATTGTTGAGAAAATGGGTCGTGTTGCAGGTGCCCAAAAAGAACTTTGTTGGCTTACTATGTTTGACTGAAACGAGATCCACGATTGAATCTGGGTTGCATTTGAAACGGTCGGTACTATGTGAGGCCCACGCCGACTCGTATCGTCTCCGTAATATATACTAGACGTCGAAAAGCCGTTCGACACGTACGCGTTACCAGCAACATGAAGTGATGAAGAGGGTGTCGTGATACCTATACCAACGTTAGGGTTTACACCCGAGAATAAACCAGGAGTCACGAGCGTAGAGACGTTTGCGGAAAACAAAACGTTCAAGTTGTACGTGGTCAATATGGGAATAGTAGCCGTGTCCTGGGAAAAGATGGCGTTTGTTGTATTTGAAGAAAACCCTGGAGATATCAAGTTTGTTGTAGTGACTGAATTTGATACGTACAAGTTACCTGAAACTGAAAGGTTCGCAGTTGGGTTATTTGTACCTATACCAACGTTTTGAATGTAATAAATTGGGTTTCCAGCCGTTCCTGCCCACTGAGTACTTCCAGCGCCGCCTGCCGGGATCCACGCGAGACCCGTGCCCGTTGTAGATAGAATGTACCCAGCCGTTGGCGTGGAACCCGAGACTGAGATGGACGCTACATTAAGAGTTGCTGTATTCGCAGTTGTTGATATCACGTTTGTCGCTGTTACACCGTTCGAAACGGTAACATTGCCTACGACAGCCAAGTTTGACGCCACAACACTCGTCCCTATGCCCACGTTCGACAGGTAGTAGATGTTTCCTGTACCTGTTGTCCACTGTGAAGAACCACCACCCGTTGCCCACAGAGTCCCTGCCGCCGCCTTCGTCAGCACCTGGCCTGTAGTCCCGAAACTTCCCGTTTGGTCTGCAATGTTACTGGCATACACGTTTGTCGTCGTGAGAGCGTTCGACACGTAAGCGTTGCCTACAACTGCCAAATTTGATGCAACAACACTCGTCCCTATGCCCACATTCGACAGGTAATAGATATTTCCGGTACCCGTCGTCCATTGTGAAGAACCGCCACCAGCCGCAATCCATGCAAGGCCCGTACCCGTCGTTGACAGGACGTACCCAGACGTTGGTGTAGAGCCCGGGACTGATATAGATGCTACGTTCAGGGTCGAGACGTTTGTAGTGGTTGAATATATGAAAGGAATTGTGACCGTATCATAATTGAATATGGTATTTGATGCGTTCGAGGTGAAACCGGCCGTGAAAAGGTTGGTTGTTGTAAGGGCATTCGAGGCGTAGATGTTTCCAGTCACGCTCAGGTTAGAAGTCACGAGGCTTGTCCCTATTCCCACGTTTGACAGGTAGTAGATGTTTCCGGTACCCGTTGTCCACTGTGAGCTTCCACCACCTCCCGCCGCAATCCATGCAAGGCCAGTACCTGTTGTGGACAGGACGTACCCGGACGTTGGTGTAGAGCCCGAGACTGATATAGATGATACGTTCAGAGTCGAGACGTTTGCAGTTGCAATATTTGCAACGTACAAGTTCGATATTCCTTGAACGTTAACATTTCCAGTCACAAATACGTTTGTGTGGAACGCATTTGGGGAAGTTATGGCGTTCGAGGCGTAGATGTTTCCAGTCACCTGAAGATTAGATGTAGGAGTCGACGTAGCTATACCTATGAGCCCAGAACTTAGAATTGTAAATCTGTTTACGAGACTGTTTGTGGGGCCACCAGGTGTTTTTGTATTGAAATACATATGAGCGGAGTAATTGCCGTCATCAAGAGACTCTATCTGACCACCCGCAACTGGTTCATTTGTATACGTGTAAAAATCTATACCTAGACGATTTGAAACTCCTGTAGAATTCATTATAGAAAATCGAGGACCTACACCATAGATTTCAAACAAAGAAACTGTACTCGTCGTACCGATACCAACGTTACTGCTAAAATAAGAGGTCCCAACGACTGCAAGATTGGATGGCACGGCGCTCGTCCCTATCCCCACGTTCGAGAGGTAAAAGACGTTTCCTGTACCTGTGGTCCACTGTGAACCTACAAAGCCTACGATATTTGTCGTATAAATGTTGGCTATGTTAGCTACGAAGATATTTGCCGTTTGTTGGACGTTGAGGTTTCCCGTGAGGTACAGATTCGTGGTTGTGAGAGCGTTCGAGGCGTAGATGTTGCCTGTGACGCTCAGGTTGGCCGACACCGCCCCTGTACCTATGCCCACGTTCGAGAGGTAAAAAATGTTCCCGGTACCCGTGGTCCATTGGGAACCTACAAAGCCTACTATATTTGTAGTGTAAATGTTAGCTATATTGGCAATGTATATGTTAGCCGTCTGTTGAACGTTCAAATTTCCACTCAAAAATATGTTCGAAGTTGTCAAAGAATTGGAAACGGCTAGATTCGTCAAAAAACCTACGGATGTGATGTTGGGTTGGGCCCCTTGTGACACGACAAGAGCCACGGTGGCGTTTGAGACGTTTCCCGTGACGTTCGACCCCGTCAGGTTTGAAAGGGCCGATCCGTTCGCCGATATGTTAGACACGGAGATGTATGACGGCAAGTCGGCATTCACAAGGGCTCGGAACGACGGGGCGCCAGCCGAACCTATAGAAGGACCGGCAAAGACATAGTTTTGGGTCGCCCCCGTGGCCGTCCCCGTCCCACCCGATGAGATGGCTAAAGGAGTCCCGAGGGTCAGGACGTCCATGGATATCCCACCAACAACTGATAAAGAGTACCCGTCTGAACGGGCTTGGTGAATCGCCACGTTCCCATTCGGGTCAACGACCATGGCGAGAGTCGTGTGGTCCCAAATCTCGAGAGAATTGTGTGTATGGGCCACAGACTCGTTCTGGTTCACGTACAGGGCGGTTGCAGACCCTTGATTTACGATCGAAATTGCGTTTGAGACTTGTGTGTTTGTAGCCGTGACCGTGAAGTTCCCCGTGACTGTCAAATTACTTGCGACCAAATTTCCAAAAACAGCATTACTCGTACTCGTAATGGGCCCGTAGTGATATGTCGAGCCGTTCACAACAAGTGTGCTGAGTGTCGTCGTTCCGGCGACGTTCAAGTCTCCGGCTACGTTACTGTAGCCCATATCTGGTATTTACAGAGTAAAAAAAAAGGTCCGGAAATAGCAGATGAGTTTCACAGCAAAAGGTTCGAATACAAGTAACATATATTCTTCATTTTACCTCCCAACAGTCCCCGGGTACACGTATATAAACTTTGTAAATATGCCTTCATCTTTTACATTGACTCAAACTTCTACAGGGAACGCATGGACAACTAACGTAGGCACGGGTCAAATTCGTGATGGAAATTGGGGAGGAGACCCTGTACTCACGCTGGTTCCGAGTCAACCGAGTGATATTTATTCAGCTCGTAATCCAGGAATTTGGTACAGACTTGCTGGAAGTGGAAACTACGTAAGACACTCTGGATACGTCATGTGGACCCAGGGGTACTCGGCGGGTAGTTTTGATTTTGCATGGGCATTTTTCCTTAAAAATGGAACGAATAATCAAGTAATAGTCTGGAACCCTTTCCCTGGTGACGGTGTTGGGAACTGGGTTCAGTCTGGTACATATACACCAGGTCGTATAGCTATTAATACACAAAATCCAGCACTCGCGTACGTATACACTATATCGACTCCTGTACCATTGACACAAATGAGTGGTACGTCTCTCTTTTCTCAACTTTCGACAAGTGCCAGTGCCTCGGCGGTCGGCGCGTTTTCCCTAAGAGCTATTAACGGGACGACGGCGAGGGCTGTTCAGGTCCAGCGTTCGAGTGACAACGCGACCCAGGACTTTTGGGCCGACCGACTCGGCAACCTCTTAACAGCGCCAGTGACGGGGCAAACACTCGCTAACTGGCTTGGAAGCGCAACGGGTAATGTTACGACGTGGTACGACCAATCGGGACAAGGGAAAGACATGTCCCAGCCAACCGCCGCGTACCAACCCGCAATAAACTTAACAACGAGCCCGTACTCGCTCACATTTAACGGGTCAACTTCAAATATGTACAACACAAATTTTACTTTTAATTTCGGAACGAGTTATCAATATACTATACGAGCCGTTATAAATAACACAACGGGCGGGTGTCTTTTGTACAAGGGTTCAAGTGGAGCTCCATGGTCACTCTCGGGAATGAAAAAATGGTGGCTTGGATCTCTTAACGGCGGAGAGGCGTCAACTGGAGGGTACCCAAACCTTGTAGGGTATAGTGAAGGATACGTGTTTGGACAAAGCGCCATCACATCTACAAAGTCAAGCGTTACATGGGTATCATCTGCGTTCAGTTCCGTTACATTATATGAAAATGCAGCGGGTGTGACTGTTTCATATGCCAGGAACAGTCAAAACGCAGATCCTGGTACATATTTATATATGGGTGTGGGCGGTAATTCAGCATACTATGCTGGAAACATTTACGAAATTGAAATATTCTCAACACCTCTCAGTGCGTCCGACGTGACTATTATGGGGTGAAAAATTTTTTCACAGCCTATAGTACCAAATGTCCAAGGTTGCTTGCTTCGTCCTCTTCTTTCTTGTTGCCAACCCCATGACCTATGACCTGACGAGCATGCTCCCTCTGGTCGGCGATTACATCACCGACGCTCAGGGCCGCCCAACCCAGGTGGGTGTGCTGATCCACGCCCTGGTCTTCTGCCTGCTGATGCACTACGTGTACAAGATGATGAAGTAAACGTCCCGCGCCCGCACATAATCTAATAATGTGTTTATTATATATAGATGAGTAGTAATATAGCATTCTCTGCAGCACCTAGTTTGTACTCGATGACTCTTCCGTTTACGTTTACAAACATGGGCGCTACGAGTAACGTAGGTCCCGCGAGTATAACGTATGGAACATCTACTCCAGGAAACGCAACTCCATACGTTTTGACTCTTACCGGTGGTATTCAGTACTGGACTGTTCCGTACACAAAAGTATGGTCTTTCACCGTTGCAGGAGCTGGATGTACAGATACAACCTTCCCAAGCTCACCTGCGAGCGGTGTGGTTATGACCGACTCGTACTTTTTACCAAGGGGAACTGTCGTGGCAATACTCGTAGGCCAATCTGGTATATCCACCTCGGGTTGTTGTGGCGGCGGCGGTGCCACGTATGTAGCACGAGTGAACGCTCCGGGCGTTTTGTTCGGTGCTCTTCCACTCTTTATAGCTGGAGGTGCAGGCGGGCCTGGAAACCAGGGAACGAGTGTTAATTCAAACGCGTCTATAACAGTCACGTCAAATGCCTCGGCGTCTGGAGAGACGGGTGTCGCTGGACCCAATGGAGGAAAATCTGGAAACCGTGGAGACGGCGGCGGCGGATGGAGTGGAAACGGAACATTGAACAGTGGTAATATAGTAACTATCGTTCCAAGCTCGTTTTTAAACGGCGGGTCTGGCGGTGTGTGGATTTCAGGAGGCGAAATAGGTGGTTCGGTTGGCGCTTTTAACGGAGGGTTTGGGGGTGGAGGTGCTGGCTCGGGGGGGGGGGGCGGGGGGGGGGGGGGGGGGGGTGGTGGAGCAGGAGCAGATAGGAGCGGCTCTGGTGCAGCCGGTGGCGGTGGAAGTTCATATACAATAAATAACCCAGCTGGTCCCGTCACATCCCCGGGTACCTTTAACACAGGTATGGGATATGTCACAGTTTCTTAAGAAAATTGATCAAGGACTGACCTAATAGCCCCGTAAAAAGCCTTTTTGACATTGTCAAGACCTCTGTACTCCGAAAGGTGCGCCAGAAGCGCGGTACACAAGTCTTGAGCGTTTTGCTCTTCCTGGTGACTCATGGACCAGAGGTACATGTGCTGTTCGGGAGTCAAAGAGTCCCAGGACTGTTCGGCCCGGACCCATAGGTCGTCTGGGTCCGAGTCAGGTGTCCAGTGGGTCTTGACCCATCCACACATGTGTTTGTAGGCTGCGCGGGAAAGAGTCACTTCTCCGTTCGCCCGCTCAGCCCCGGGACCGGAGTTCTGCGAACTCCTCGTCCACACATGTATGATATCGTGATTTTCATCCAAAATATGAAGCTCGCCATCAATTTCGTCGAGGTGCATATTTACTCTGAAATAGTTTTTTAATTCGTCGCAGATGCCTCACTTACCCTAAGGGTGATAATAGTTGTGAATTACCATGAATGTATTGGCGAGTGTTGTATCCACTGATGTTACTTTGAAATTACAAAGCTTTTGCCAGCTGTAATATCCAGAGGAACTATCATATGCGTTTGCCGAGAGGATGTTGTTCACACTGATGGTTCCACATGTCAGGTATCCCCATGGCGCTGAACCAGGGACTACAGGTGGAGGAGATCCGTCGAAGACGATGAAGACACTCACTTCCTTTGCAGGGGTGGGGTTTGTTATTGTCACGGCAACTCCAGTTCCTGGAAACCCATGGCAGTGAATGAAAGCATTTGAACTTGAGAGATCGACAGTAAGAGCCGTCACAGTGGGTTTGGACGGAAGGACGTTTGAAGTCGGCTTGATATACGCATTACTCTGAGTCAGTCCATCCGAGTATATAACCGCGTTTGCTTTCACCGCTGACACGTTGCTAAAAGTCACCACCTTATTCGTCACGTTCATTGTCGCTGCGTAAGTCGTGACGGGGTCTATGAATGCAACGTTGCCCGTTCTGATTGACTGGACACCATCCAAAAGAAGCGTTCCGGCGTATACTGATATACCAACCTGTGTATAGGGAGGCGCCTGATCTTGCATGTAAATTGTTCCAGGTCCCATCTGAAGGTTCGCCCACCGAAACGCTGGCGTCCCGAGGTTATACAGGTTATCCACCGTCGGCAAGACGTTGCCCATCTGACTCTGTCCGGTGACTGTAAGGTTGTAGCCGGGTGTCGGAGCCCCGCCGACGCCAATAGCATTCGGGAAGTAAATGTTCGAACTCGAAGAGATCCATTGGGTTCCCGGTGTTCCACCCGGTCCTCCCGTGGCGAGCCCACCACCCGTTAAAGGTGTTATTGTCAGGTACGTCCCACCGCTCGTGTTGCTTGAAGAGTATATCGTCCCCTGATCCACCTTGAAAAGGTCGAGGTAGTAGTACAGTGACGTATTTGTAACGTTAATAGGAATCGTGATAACCTCGGTCGGGTTCTGGGACACGAATGTCGTGTATCGGTACAAGTACCCTTGGTCCTGACCATGGATATCAGCAACGTTCGAGCCGACGGCAAGACCCGTGACATTGTCTGAACTGTTAAACACGGCGTTCAAAATGTACGGACCAGCCTGAGAAAACGTGAAGTTTCCATTTGAAGTGATTGTGATCAATGTGCTTGTACCGTTGATGGTGAACCCGTTCGAGAGGCCTATACTCAAGGGGTATGTAGCTCCATATACAGGGCCGTTGTACCCCGTCTGAACGGCAATACTCGTCGGAAGACTGAGATAGTACCCACCACCAACCCCGAGCTCCCCGAGACTCGAGTAGACGTTCCCCGAGACGACCACGTTCCCTTGGACGTATGTGTTTCCCTGGTTCACGGGTATGATGTTTCCCGAGACGCTCAGGTTTCCCGTGGTTTCAAGTGACGAGACGTTCAGAGTCGTGACGTTTGCTACAGAGGCTACGAGGTTTCCCAAGAACGTTCCCCCTTGAAATGATGATGCGTTTATGGTACCAGCTACGTTGAGAGTCGAGAATGATACGTTTCCGAAGATTTGACCCTCCACAAGTAAGTTTCCTGTAAAAGTTCCGTCCCCTGAGATGATATTTCCACACAGGACGTTCCCGTTTGTACTCAGGACGTTTGATGCGATGATGACGTTGGCTGGAGGACACGAGCCCCCTCCACCGCCACCACCACTTGTGGCGATGGATATGGGTCCCCCATTCGTTATGCTATCGCACATATCTATTACTCTCAACTATTTTTTCATAAAAATTGCAAGTATCAGACCAAAAACGGCAATTGCAATTATGATGTACACCTTGGTCTTTTCACCAGAGTCCCATGGGACGGGTGGCGGGAGGCTGTCTGGTCTGTCTGGCTCCTCTGGAACTGGTATTGTTTCGAAACGAAGCAAGAACATGTTGCGTCCAAGGTCTTGACCTATGAAAGTATCGTAAAACAGAGCACCCGTACCTGCATTTCGCCATGAAATTGTTAACCGGTCAATACTGTCTATACGGGAAGGGTACTCGGTCGCAATCTTGTAATTTTGGGAGTAAAATTCGTTGTTGTATGTGAAACTCGTGTTTGAAAAGGTCTGGACGTTCGAGGCGAGGGACGTGGCCGCCTTGATGGGTACAAAAGCAAAAGCCCCGGAAAAGGCGTTAGAGTTTGTGACTGCTATTGTATTGGCCTTTGTAGAAAGGGCCGAGGCAACGAGAGTCTGGGTCGACCGAAGTTCTTGAATATCCAAAGTCAGATACTGGGAACTGTAGACGTTCGGCAACATGGCCGAAAGGACCTCAACTTTAGAGATGTTTCGAAGAGGGGTCGACAGATACAGAGTATATGAATTTGAATTTGGAAACAAATTTGAATCCCTGTTGTTGGAATCTACATAGACGACGTAGTCCATTTCTATTAAGTTCGCAGAACTTAATTACGAGCGCGTTAGCGCTCGTGTTGAAACAATGACAAGAGTGTCGGATCACAAGGGAGTTCCTGTGGAACTCTCGCCCTTGGTCTCTTAGGCCTGGGCCTCGGACCAGAACAGGTTCACTTGAATTACGTTTGAACCTCCAGATGTTGCGAGATTCTGACAGAAAATCACAAGCGTATCGGGTCCGTCTGGGAAGTTTTGGTTTCCACCAATGACCGAGTTGGACATTTCCTTGAGTGCGCTCAGATCCAAATTGTTCTGGTTATTTGCTTGGACGATGGTTGAGAAGATGCGTTCGCCTGGTTGAGGCACGCCCGTTATGAAGGCACCAGGGTAGTACTGGACAAAACTTGGTTGAGTTCCGTTCGAGGGTGTGTTCACGTTGACCCAATTGGCCGTATTGAAAGTGATACCCGTTGGGTTCAGGAACCCTACAGTCTGCACGTTGACGGGGGATGTCACCTCGAGTTTTTGAAGCAAAAGCTGGGCCCTATTCAAAAGTTCTTTTTGACCGATATCACCTGAAAGACCGTTGGTCACAGAGGGTGCCAAGCGAATAGCAAAAGCACACGCGTTCGATCCCGACGCTGGATTCGCACCTCCTCCAAAGGCATTTAGGTTCACTGTCACATTGGAATAATTGAAATAATAGCCACGCTCCGTATCAAACTGACCGTCTGTCAGGAAAGATGAGCCCCAGTGGGTCAGAGTCGGGGTCGCCGAACAACTTATGAGGTTTACTGAAGTTCCCGTGTAGTGAGTCGTGTTCGCCGACCCCGTAAACGTGCGCGGAGCATCGTTCACAACATAGGTCAGAGGGTACGCACGGGTCAGACCGGTAAAGCCGTACGGGGTCAGGTTCGAGTAGTTGATAAACTCACTGTCAATCAAAAGTGTTCCGGAAGATGGGAAATAGGTCGTAGCATCATTCACGTAGATTGTGTCCGTGCTTTGGGTCGTAGATGCGGATGTACCGAGGATGTTTGACACGGGCGCGGCGAGACTTGTGACTGCCGCCCGCCCCTCCACGGAGAGCTCGTAGCGTACAGGCAAGTTGCCCGAACGCATATACGCCTCGTCATTCACGTTGTTGTTGCGAATACGGTGGGCGTATAGCCAGTTTCCGTCAGGGCCACGCATCATAAAGTCTATGAAACCGGCACCGTACCACGTGTATTGAATGCCGATCATTTGCATACGGGACAGGTCCACCTTGTACCCGGACGCGCCCTTGCCATCCATAGTGTCACGGTTAAACTGGCTCTGGGGGATGCGGAGTTCCTTAATCTTACAGGCTTTAACAGCATGCGCCGCGTCGATAACCGATGCGCCTCTGTACGGAGGGTTGAACGTGAGTATACCCTGACCCTGTATGGACGTCACCTGGTGGGTCATACCACGGATCGTGAAACGATCATTCACCTTGAGTTGATCCTGGAACCGGGTCGTTGGGAGAACAAAGTTCACCGTGCCCGCAGAAATGGTCACGGGCGTCTGGGCCGGCAAGAAACCAATTTGCACTTGGAAATAGTCGGGCACACCAATGACCCAGACTGTTCCGAGACCGGTGATGGTCGAGTACATGGACTGTGTGACCGTATGTGGAGACCCGAGGAGGATGGCTGTCGTGTCACCTTGATTCACGTTAACTGCACTCGTCGATATTGACCCCGTGGAACCTGAAGGAGACCCTATGAGTGTTTGAGACCCGGGACTAGTGGTCACGTAGCCTGCACACTGGAAGGTGGACTGCCGGCGAACAACGTACAAGTTCTGACCATCGTATTCCCAAAACATACCGTTCGGGTCATCAAAGATACCCGCGCGAACAGAGGCGCCGTGCCATCCCGTCACGACCAAACGAGGCTGGTCGCCATAAGAAAGCGCCGTTGTTGTGATGGTACTCTGAGACTGAACGTTGACCGTGTGCGAGTCGATAACACCTGTGATTGTGTACCCAGTTCCGTTAATGTTCGATGAGGCGACGTTTCGGACCGTGACCGTAGCACCGGTCGTTGGGATACCGTGAGATATGTCGGTCACAATCTGAATGTTCGAACCGGGTGGGAGGGTCGTCACGGTCGTACCGTTTGGTATACCGTTCGGGGGGAACGAGCCCGTGTATCCAAGAGTTACCTGTGCATTCCCCGTGACTGTCTGAGTCCCTGTAATTGTGACGTTTCCAAGGTTCAGACCCAGATATGAAGCGACCACTTGTCCGTTACTGAAGATTTGAGATCCAGAAATGTTTGCAGTGATTGGACCGGGTCCAGTGATGGTGACGGGTGTTCCGGAAATGGTCGTGTACTGTGCAATTGTCTGTGCAGTATTTGCCGTTCCAGAGAAAACAAGACCAAGTGTGGTCGATGCGTTCGACACAACAGACAGTGTACCCAGTGCTGGCACGGTCGGGTTCAGAGTCACAGTCTCGCTAAGAATAAAACCATTTGTACTCGCGACCGACAAATTCAGGGGGGACGTCGCAGACGAAATAGATGTATTTGAAGCAGAACCTTGGGTAAAAGTTGTGCCAAGTGGAACTGAATACGGGTACGTAGAAAAAATGAGGTTCGCATACGCGGGATTCGTTGATTGAAGACCGGTCGTGTACGTGACTGTTGTTCCTGTAGGTACAGTAGTTGGCCCTGAATAAGGATTCAGGGTAAGTGAAGTTGATGGCGTCACAGACGTAACTGTGAATGTTCCGAAGCTCCCTACACTCACAACGAAAGGCACCGTGGGAAGCCCGACGGTGTTGGAGTATTGAAGCGCGATTGTTGATCCAGAAGATGTTGAGGTGGCGGTTGTCACGTTTGAAATTGAATACGTTACAGTAGTACCTTGAGGCACTGTCGCATTAATAGATGGACTGATCGAAAGAGCTGCACCAGAGTTGTTTGAGGATACGGTATATGTTCCAAAATTACCCAGCGTTACATTGAAAGGGAAAGCAGATGGCAGAGCAGTCGGGTACGTATAGGGTATAACTGAAGCCGAGTTTACGGTGGACACCTGAAAGGAACCAAGTGAACCAACTGTCGTGCTTCCAGTTGTGAACCCGGAAACGTTTGCCATTTGAATAGTGACAGACGCCGGGGTATAGAGAGTTGTGGAAACTACATTTTGAGTCACGGTTGTTGGTAAGTAATTTGTGAACGTGTTGGAGTAGACGAAAGTTATGTTCGAGCCGGAGACGGCCGACACGTTTGCAGTGACGAAACAGTTTGTGGTTGCTGGGCTAAAGGTCACATTCTGGTTCAGACCAAGGAGGGCTGGCTGGGACACGGCGAGCGTCACACCCGTAAGACCGTTCGAGTTAGAGGTCAGAGTCGTTGTGATACCGTAGAGGTTCATGGATGCAATATCAAGGTTCGGACAGAACAGGGTACCTGAAGAAAACAGGATACCTTTCCCGGACTGATACCGGAACGCCTTCTTGGACTGACGGAGGACAGTCGAGCCGTGGGCGGGCGCCAGGGTCGAGAGGAGGACACCGCCGTCATAAGGGCGGTGTTGGGTCGACCCAAAAGGGTTCACAAACAGTTGCGTATTCGTCGGAGTTGCTGCTGAGAGAGATGTAAACGTGAGAGTATTTGAAACAATATTGAATGTATTCGACGAGCTCACATTACACACGAAATACGTGCCGTTTGCGGTCCATCCACCAGTTGCCGCTGTAAGGTAAGTTGTCTGAAGAGTCATGGGGGTTCCAGGGAGAATACCGTGTGCGTTGGACGTAAAGACTTGGATATTCGAGCTGCCATCCGTCTTGAGGCTCGAGAACTGGAGGTTCATGGTCCCACTGTTGTAGATGCCACCACGCTTGGAAAAGGTCAAGTTGGTCTGTACGTTTGCGTAGGTTCCTGCGGGGACCCACCCCTTGGCGATATAGTTGGCCGTATTTGCAGTTGCGTTGTTTGAAGTAACGATATAGTACCCTTCGGCCCGATCAGCATTCTTGGTCGGGTTTGAAAGGCCAAAGATGGAGATGGGGTTGCCCGTCACTTGGGGCTGGGAATAGACGTTGTTGTAGTACACGGTAATGTTGGAATACGGGGCGGTACCATCGGACACGACGTTTGAGAGGGTCGCATCTGTTCCTGGAATCTCGAAAAAGGTGGGGAATTTGCGAATATCATAGAAGGATTGCCACTTGGTTGCCTGGAGACCGTACTCGAAATCAGCATCCATCATAGCCTGACCGAGGGACACGCGCTGGCGTTCAATAGCGTCTGTCCCGAAATCATAGGGACGCGTCTGGGTAAGGCCCTGGTAAGGGCTCCCCTGCGTCGCGTTCAAGTTCATTACTTTAGTAGTGTATTTTTTTACGTGTCGGATTCAACCTCGAGTGTAAACGTCCAATCGATTCCGTTATTATTGAGCACGTTTCCAAACCGATCTATGACTGTTATGATGAGACGGTCAAGACGGTTCGACCGGTCGGTCACGACAATCTTCTGTTCCCATGCGCTCCCCTCTGTGTACTGGATGATACTTCCCGAGCCTGTGTTGTTTGGAATTTTGTATGTAATTTGCTGACCATCCAAGGAGGACGTCCCCAGATTTTGGATCCAAATATAGAAGCA
>Ga0316223_1002347_pt1 | contig 15519 bp, 8 predicted proteins | sample TBH18009metaG_FD_206007 | JGI IMG/M metagenome (GOLD analysis project Ga0316223, IMG submission 206007) | Freshwater microbial communities from Trout Bog Lake, Wisconsin, USA - TBH18009 | ecosystem: Environmental > Aquatic > Freshwater > Lake > Hypolimnion/Profundal zone | place: USA: Wisconsin...
CGAAACGTGCCAATTGATTCCTACATCGCCGCCCCCGTGTTTTTAAGATCTAAGAAGGCGACATCTATTGTGACGCGGGGGGGAACTATGTCGGGTCTGACGACACGCTCACAACGTACTTCTACTTTGGAGCATTCAAGTTTGGGCCAATTGATTACCCACTGTTTTACATCCCAGTAACGGTAAAGGCCGAATCAGATGGCACAGGCTACGTCTTATCGCTGGATCCACGCTTGTATATCCACAAGGCGGCAATTGAGTACATCGTTGGCGAAATGCGCAGCCAAGCAGAACGGGTTAGCGTTGCCATTATTCCAGAGCGAATCATCCACCTCGGCGAAAAGGAAACTGCTCTGGAGCGGATAGAGCGAGTCATGAAAACCCTCGCGCTCACTTTCGATGTGGCGGCAAAGGTGGATTTTCACGAGCATAAGCCTCAAACAGCCCGCTCTCCCCAGCTGCGACTGTCCAATGCGGCGTACTTCTCCGCCTTTGACCGCAGTGATGAGTCACTGGTCAATGACTATGAGACGCTGCTATCGAGTCTGGAGGAAGATCATAAAGAGGCCCACACGATGTTCAATGACATCGTCAAATCGATGCTCTTTGAAGATCCGCCAAGTGTTACAGCATCGGTTCGGGATGAGTGGTCGGCGATGACGCCGGCACAGCATTTAGTAACCAGTTCACCAATCCCGCTGAATGAAGAGCAGATTCGCATCGATAACGCCCGCAGGAAGCCCGGTTGCCGCTTCATTGCCGTCGAAGGGCCGCCTGGCACAGGTAAGTCTCACACTATCACAGCGTTGGCTTTTAACGCCATCATGGATCATCAGACGGTGCTCATCGTTTCAGACAAGAACGAGGCGTTGAACGTGGTACAGGATAAGCTCACGCAGGCCCTTCTATCGGTTCGACATGGGGATGACTTTCCGAATCCCATCTTGCGTTTGGGTAAAGACGGAACTTATCGAAGCTTGATTGCAGGTGCTGCACGGGTGCGGATTCAGAATCATCACGCTGCGCAAGCTTCGAACATGCCAGCACTGGAAAAAGAACTTGATGCGAAAACGCAGGCGCTTTCTTCGAGCATTGGGATCGCAGTCTCCGTCATGAGCAATGTGGATATGGCAAAGGTGGCCAAGCTCCATGACTTAGAGAACACCCTTGAAGCAGCAAGTCCGGGTTTATGTCCAATTCTCATGAGGACTATAAAGTCGGGTGGGACTACGAAGCTTTCGGTGCATTTTTTACAGTGGTCAGTTGAGCAGCGCCAAGAATATGTTTCATTGGAATCCGATTCCCAAAGTCTGACTGATTTGGTGTCGCGTGCCAGGCTTAGATCGCTGGCCAATGATGTACGCGCCACGATCTCAGCCAAGGACATAGAAGCACTCGCGCTCTTTCAATCGATGCCTGCAAGTAAAGCGACGGTGTTGTTGCGTTACGTTTCAAGAGTGCAGGCACTAAAGATGCCGCTGTTTGGATTCCTCTTTCGCGGAAGTGCTTTGGCAGCGTTGGACTTAGCAATTGCTGACGACTTCCCCGTTGCGAATCCAGTTGGTATCTCACGCAAATTGGATGACCTAAAGCGTGTAGTGACTGTGATGGGGTCTATAAGGGTTAAGGCTGAAGAAATTGACCTCGCAGATCATGACACAGCTATTGCTTACAAGCTGATTCAGGCAGGGACATTTTCCAAGGTCGGTGATGACGCGCTGCCAGCCATCGTTGAATTTCAAAAGCTGTTGACGTTCGAACCTGAGGCGATCGTTCGCCTAGAAAGTGCCAAATCCGGGAACTTGGCAAGCATTTTGCTGCAAGCCCTTGAATACCTGCTGCTGGCGAAGCAGCTCAACGTCCATTTCAGCCAGATGCCAGATATTGACTTTGTACACGATAAGGCAAGGCTTGAGGCCCTAAACACGGCCCGTCTTGCGCATCGACTAGATAGCCGCTTCTTGGACTTTGTTGAAAACAAAAAAGCAACTGCACAAGCGCTGGGCGGCGTGATCAAGCAGCGGGCCCAGTTTCCTGTAGATCAGTTCAAAACGCTCCGGGACGCTTTTCCATGCGTAATAGCGGGGATTAGGGAGTTGGGTGAATTTGTCCCCCTCAAAACCGGCGTCTTTGACCTACTGATCATCGATGAGGGATCCCAGGTATCAGTGGCGCAAGCCATGCCGGCCATGCTACGGGCCAAACAAGTCGTGATATTTGGTGACCGCCGCCAGTTCAGCAATGTCAAGAGCCACCAAGCTTCAAATGTCACCAATTCTGGCTACTTGTCTGCCCTACAGGACAACTTCCGGCAAAACGTCACCAGTGCAGTCGACAAGATCGATCGGCTGCAACGCTTCGACGTGAAACGTTCCGTGCTTGAATTCGTCTCACTTGTTGCCAACCACGAGGAAATGCTTAGAAAGCGTTTCCGAGGTTACCCTGAACTTATCAGCTATTCATCAAAGAATTTCTACGATGGCGCATTGCAAGCCATCAAGGTTCGGCCGGTGCCGCTGAAGGATGTGATTCAGTTTGAAGTGGTCGTGCATGACGGCCATCCTGAAGCAAAGCGCAATACCAACACCGTTGAAGCTGAGCACATCATCAAAATCCTAGAGGAAATGGCCGAACTGGAAAATCCTCCAACTGCTGCCGTTATCACTCCGCACACTGAACAGGTTGCGTTGATAAGCGGCATGGCTTCACGCCATGCGATGGGTCAGACATTTGAAGAGAAATTGCGACTCAAGGTGTTTTCATTCGATACTTGCCAGGGCGAAGAACGCGACATGATCATTTATTCGATGGTGGCCACGCGCGAACGTGATGTTCTCAATTACATCTTCCCCGTTAGTCTCGGGATCAACGAAGACGAAAACGACAACCTCAAGGCTCAGCGACTAAATGTCGGCTTTTCGCGGGCCAAAGAGGGAATGATCTTTGTCTTGTCAAAAGAGCCCGAAGAATTCAAAGGCTCGATCGGCCAGGCCTTAATGCATTACAAGGGGCTATTGACTGAGAAGAAAATAGCTGAAGAGTCTGATACGGATCCATCCTCTCCGATGGAAAAGAAGCTGCTGAACTGGTTGAAAGCAACTCCATTTTACCAAGTTCATTCAGATCATATTGAACTTATTGCCCAATTTCCAGTCGGCGATTACCTACGGCAGCTCGATGACACTTATAAGCACCCTGCCTACAAGACGGATTTCTTGCTAAGGTATATGGGCTCTGAGATTTCCAACATCGTGATCGAATACGATGGCTTTGAGCACCATTTTGTGAGCAAGGAAAAAGTAAACTCGGCAAATTTCGAGCTTTACTACAAACCTGAAGATGTCGAACGTCAATTTGTGCTGGAGTCCTATGGCTACCGCTTCATGCGCGTAAATCGGTTCAACCTTGGGGACGATCCTGTTTCTACGTTGGACAAGCGACTCAACGAAATGATAGATCCCAATCGAACCGATACTGAATCGTCAGGATCAGAATCAGTTGATCGGACAAAGGCCTTAGCTCAGGCACTTGACGATAAAGAAGCAAAGCATTGCAGCAAGTGCCACACAGTCAAGGATCGCGTGGCGTTTTTTGATAAGAACCTTGGTAATGGTACGGGCGGCTATGGACGGGTCTGCCTTGAGTGCAAGACTCCCATTGTTAATGAGGCTTTTGTCAATACGTCTAAGGGTGGTCTCAGCGCCAAGCGACGACGCAATTACGGTGGATATCGATGGCGGTAACCGCACAATTTGACTAAACGCCAATGACTGGTCTGGAGCATGCAAATCATAATCCGCTATGGCTGCTCTCAGCCCGGAACTGAAGTTCAGCCAGGTAAAGGTGTTGCACCTCAATATCTGGCAGGTGTAGGCTGGAAGCCGACTTCAGGCTAACCACTCCCAGGCATGAGGTTTGCTCCGAAAAAACCTGTCACTCGCCGAAACAGGCACATTACCGCTAGGCGATGTCTCGCTGCCGCCGGGGAACGCCATCCAGTCCATGCACCAGCGACTGCCCCAAAGTCAGCCCGAACGAAAACCCCCCGTATGCCTTGGTGCAGTCAGCCAGTCAGGCTCTACCCCGGCTAAATAATTGCGCACTATTGGGGGGCAGCGCCTTCAAACCACCTTAGACTTTGCTGAAGTTTTATTGCGGCACAGCTTGGTCTGCGCCAACCGGAACTGGTGGTGCGTTGCTGCAATGGATTGCGGGAATTGCATCCGAGCAACAAAAATACTTGCAGGTAGACACATGGTGCACACATCAAACCACGCGACAGGCCATACGCCTGCGAGTGACACGGGTTACGGCTCCTCTTTTTGGTCCGCTGGCGTGCGATTTATGAGCCGGTACAACTTTGCGGTCAAGGCACTGATCATCTCCCTGCTGTTCCTGGTTCCTCTGGTTTTGATTGGGTATTTCTACGCTTCTTCCGAGCTGGAGCAGCTGCGATTCAGTCAGTTGGAGCGGACCGGGGTGGCTACCCTGCAAAAGTTCAGTCCGATCTTGCAGGGGGTGCTCAAGACCCGCAATGCAACCCGGGCCACCCTGGGCAACTTTGATGGTCTGGCCAAATATGCCGAAGGCAGAAAGCAGACCGACGAGGCCTTGGCCGGTTTCGAAAGCCTGTTGAACCAAAACGGCGACCGCCTGGGTGTGCGCCCTGAATTCAACAAACTCAAAGATGCCTGGATCGCCACGACGAAGTCAAAAAATGGGGTGGATGGAAGTGGCCGCACCGTTTTTGGCCCGGTGACGGCATCGATCCTGGCGCTGCTGAACAAGATTGGCGACAACTCCAATCTGGTGCTCGACCCTGACCTGGATTCCTTCTATTTGGTGGACACCATGGTGCTGTCCATACCGCCGCTGGCTGAGGACCTGGGGCAACTCTGGGGCTGGGGCACCTACGCGGTCTCCAGACCTGGCCTGTCTGTGGATGAAGAGAAGCGCTACTCGGTATGGGTTGCCGGCGCAGAAAATGGCATCAAGAGCAGCAGAGCCTATCTGCAACGTGCCGTCGATGCGAATGCTGATCTCAAGAGCAAATTGAGCATCAAGGTGTTTGATGAAGCGCTGGCATTTCAGAAATTTGCCAGTGACCCGGATGCATTGATCCAGATGACAGAAATGACCCCGCAACAGTACTTTGCCAAAGGCGAAGCGGCGGTGGTCAACTTGATGGGTTTTTATGACTCCGGTCTGCCCGCATTGGATGAGCTGCTGCTCAATCGCATCGGCAAGATGAAGTCGCGCATGCTTATTGTGGGTGTGTCCGCGTTCATCACGCTGTTGCTGGCGGGCTACTTTTTTTACAGCTTTTTTCTCCTGACGCGCGGCGGCATGCATCTGGTCAGCCGCCATTTGCAGGAGGTCGCCAATGGCGATCTCAGCCATGTTCCCGCCGAGCCCATGGGGCAGGACGAACTGGCCGAAGTGGTGTTATCCCTGATCCGCATGCATGCCGTGCTGGGAAACTTCCAGAGCGAACAATTGGAAATGGCAAGCCAGCATGCGGCGGGTCTGGTGGACCACCAGATGGCGACAGCGGCCCTGCCTGGCAATTACGCCAACATGGCTCAGGGTATCAACGCCCTGGTGCAGGGGCATACCCAGGTGATCATGCGCCTGGTGGACTTGCTTGGGCAGTACGCCAGCGGCGACTTTCGGCAGGAGGTCGCACTGTTGCCGGGGCAGATGCGGCGCGTCACCGACGCCGTTGGCGACGCACGCAAGGCCATGCAAGAGGCCGCCGTGGCGGCCAACCACAATGCCCGCGTCAAAGCGGCTTTAGACAATGTCAGCTTGCCGGTACTGATTGCAGATAACCAAGGCAGCATCGTTTATCTGAATACCGCCTTGCAGGAAACCCTGCGCCGCGACCGCCAGGGATTTGCCAGAACCAGGCCACAGTTCGATCCGGAACAGGTGATCCACACCAGTGTGGGGCTTTTCTATCACAACCCGCAAGCCGAGTTGGATCGCTTGCAAGGCCTGCATGGAACGGTGCAGACCCGGCAAAACTTCGGCAGCCGGACCTATGACCTGACGACCACGGCGGTGGTTTCGGCCACGGGCGAGAAGCTGGGAACCATTGGCCAATGGCTGGATGTGACCGAGCAGCTCGCAGCGGAGACCGAGGTGGACGAGTTGGTCCAGTCCGCTGCCTCGGGCGACTTCAGTCAGAGGCTGTCGAGTGATGGAAAAACCGGCTTTTTTGCCAATCTGTCCACTGGCATGAACCAGTTGATGGCAACCAGCGAGGGTGGGCTGAGCGACATAGCCCAACTGCTGACGGCCTTTTCCAACGGTGACCTGACTCAGCGCATCGAGCGCAACTACGCCGGCCTGTTTGGCCAAGTGAAGGAGCGGGCCAACCAGACGGCGGACAACCTGACGCGTGTTCTGGGCGAAGTGCGCGAGGCCGCCAACGCACTCACCGGCGCATCCAGCCAGGTTAGCTCCACTGCGGCTTCGCTGTCGCAGGCGGCCAGTGAACAGGCCGCCAACGTGGAGGAAACCAGTACGCAGATTGAATCAATCTCGGCGTCCATCGGGCGCAACAGCGATAACGCCAAAGTTACCGACGGCATGGCAACCAGGGCCAGTCGGGAAGCCAGCGATGGTGGTGCCGCCGTGGCGCAGACCGTCGCCGCCATGAAGCAGATCGCAGCCAAGATTGGCATCGTCGATGACATCGCGTACCAGACCAATCTGCTGGCCCTGAATGCCGCCATCGAAGCCGCGCGCGCCGGCGAGCATGGCAAGGGTTTTGCCGTGGTGGCCGCCGAGGTGCGCAAACTCGCCGAGCGCAGCCAGGACGCAGCGCGCGAAATCAGCGCACTGGCCAGTAACAGCGTGACTACCGCAGAGCGGGCCGGAAAACTGCTGGACGAAATCGTTCCCAGCATCCATAAGACCAGCGAACTGGTTCAGGAAATTGCCGTCGCAAGCGCCGAGCAAAGCGAGTCGGTGGCTCAAATCGGTGGCGCCATGGGGCAGCTCACCAGTGTCACACAGCAAAATGCGGCGGCGGCGGAAGAGTTGGCAGCCACCAGTGAGGAGCTCTCCAACCAGGCTGAACAATTGCAGAGCAGTATTGCGTTCTTCCAAACGGGTGACTTGCCGAGAAGCAATGCCAAACTCTTGCCTGCGGCAAGTTCGGAGCGCCGCCCCGCAGCACACCGGATTTCGTCGTTGGCCTCCGCAACCGGTTCGAACTTCAAGCCCTACTGACCTCGGTAGTTGCTCTTGGCTGCGGTATGAATGCGCGCCTGTAAGGCGGTTTTTCGCACCGGGATGGAGTACTTTGCTTTCATGCAAGTGTGCAATGTTCGTATGCTCGGGATTGGCTAGTGCCAATTCTGGTGGAGTGATAAATTCCTCGTCTAGTATGCGGCGATGGACTTTCACTGGACAGTGTTTTTCAGCCTTGACCGATCACACAAGCGATCAGGTCGTGTGGCCGCTCCTTGTGCCTGACCGGACCAAGTTGCCACCGCCGCCAAAGCGAAATACCTTCAAATCAATTACCGGCGAACGTCCGCTGCCAGGAAATAAAGGCTGGCTGTGACCGGAATGGGGAAGAAAAATTACCGGGCAGTCTCCGATAGACTGAATGGTTGTCTGCGCTACACCTCAAGCCATTCCTTGCGAATGCTCGCTTTGCCCAGCAGTTCGGCGGGCCTGCCGTCAAAAACGACCTGTCCATGCCCCATCACCTGGCAGCGATCCGATATTTGCATGGCAATCGTGAGCTTTTGCTCTATGAGCAAGACGGATATGCCGCGATTGCGCAGCTCGGTCAGGTAGTGAGCCACAAGTTCCACGATTTTGGGCGCCAGGCCTTCTGTGGGTTCATCGATGATGATCAGGTCCGGGTCTCCCATCAGTGTGCGGCAGAGTGTCAGCATCTGCTGCTCTCCGCCCGACATCACGCCGGCCTCGATTTGGGAGCGCTCCTCCAGACGCGGGAACATGCGGTACATGTCTCCAAAGGACCAGCGAGGATTCTTATGCCCGCGCTTCTGTCCCAGCAACAGGTTCTGGTGAACCGTCAGTTTGGGAAATATGTCGCGGCTTTCGGGCACATAGCCGATGCCCAGGTGCGCAATTTCATAGGTCTTGTGGCCCAACACTTCCCGGCCTTTCCAACGTATCGAGCCGGAGCAATCTACCAGACCCATGATGGACTTGGCAGTGGTGGATCGGCCGGAGCCATTACGTCCCAGCAGGGCGACAATCTCGCCCTCGCCGATGGAAAGATGGACTCCCTGCAGCACATGGCTCTTGCCATAGTAGGCGTGCAGATCGGTAACTTGCAACATCGCTAATGTCCTTGCGTCTGAGCGTCTGCAATCGCAGAGCCTAGATAGGCTTCCTGCACCTTCGGGTCGGCACGCACCGCATCCGGTGTATCAAAGGCGATGACTTCGCCGTACACGACAACCGCGATCTTGTCGGCCAGACCAAAGACCACACCCATGTCGTGCTCCACGGTCAATAGCGTCTTGCCTTCGGTGACCTCACGGATCAGCGCGATAAAGCGCGTCGTCTCGCTGCTGCTCATGCCTGCAGTGGGCTCGTCCAGCAGAATGACATGCGCGCCACCGGCAATGGTGACGCCGATTTCCAGCGCACGCTGCTCTGCATAGGTCAGGTTCATGGCCAACACATCGCGTTTTTTGTCGAGCCGGATACGCTGCATGAGTTCTGTGGCGCGGGTATTGGCATCGTGCAGATTGCCAAGGAACTTGAACAAGGAATATTTGTAGCCCAGGCTCCACAGAAGGCCACAGCGGATGTTTTCAAACACGCTGAGCTTGGGAAATATATTGGTGATCTGAAAGCTGCGCGCCAATCCCAGGTGGTTAATCTCATTGGGAGACATGCCCAGAATTTGTACGCCGTTCAACAAGACCTCACCACTGCTTGCGCCAAAACGTCCGCTGATCAGATTGAACAGCGTGGACTTTCCCGCACCATTGGGTCCGATGATGGCCACGTGCTCGCCATGGCAGACCGCGAGGTTGAGGCCGCGAATGATTTCCGTCTTGCCAAAGGACTTGCGCAAATTCTTTACTTGCAGTGCGTACGGACTGGCAGCTGTCATAGCGTCTCCCCGGAATGGCCTCGCACTTCAATCGCTGTTTGTACTTCCTTCCATTGGTGAACGAAACGGCGCCGCACCCACTCAAAGAGCGCAAAGCCCACGACCATGCAGCTGCCTGCAGTGGCCCAGCTTTGCAGGCTATGCACGTTCAGAGTCAAGCCCATGTAGCGCATCACATCGCCCTCGGAGGCACTGAGCTGCAAGCGGTAAACCATTTCAATGAGGGCCGATGCACCCAACAAGGCCAGCAATAGAAACAGGGCCAGCAAGCCATACGTTCCCAGCAGGGGCTTGAGCTTGCCGTGCGATGCCACCCGAGCATTCACCATGATCAGACTGGCTATGCCGCCCGGGGCATACATCACCATCAGCATGAAAATAAGTCCCAGATAGAGCAGCCAGGCCTTGGTGAATTCACTAAAGAGCACAAGGGCCAGCACCATCAGGACTGCGCCTAGGATGGGGCCGAAAAAATACGTGGATCCACCCAAAAAGGTGAACAAAAGATAGCCTGCCGAACGTCCCGCACCGAGCACCTCTGCGGTGACAATTTCAAAGTTCAAGGCGGCCAAACCTCCGGAAATGCCGGCGAAAAATCCCGCGATGACGAATGCGATATAGCGCACCCGCTGGGTGTCATAACCAATGAAGGTCACGCGCTCGGGGTTGTCCCTCACCGCATTGAGCATGCGCCCCAGCGGTGTTTGGGTGAACGCATACATGAGTACGACCGAGGCAAAGGTGTAGATGGCGATCAGGTAGTAGACCTGAATGGCCGGCCCGAAGCTGATGCCCATGACCGCGTTGCCCACCACCCGGTTGCCTGACACACCGCTCTCGCCCCCAAAGAACTCGGGCACCATCAGTGACATGGAGAAGACCAGTTCGCCCATGCCCAGAGTGATCATGGCAAAGGTGGTGCCGGATTTTCGGGTGGTGACATAACCCAGCAACACGGCGAAACCCATGCCTGCCAATCCGCCAACGAGCGGAATCAGCGATACCGGCACCGGAACAGCGCCGCTGCTGGCGGCGTTGAGCGCATGCATGGCCACATAAGCACCCAGGCCCGAATAAACCGCATGGCCAAAGCTCAGCATGCCACCCTGGCCCATCAGCATGTTGTAGGACAGGCAGGCAATGATCGCTATGCCGATTTGGGATAGCACGGAAATCCCCAGTCCGCTGCTGAAAACTGACGGAGCCGCCAAAAGCAAGGCCGCGAATAATCCCCAGGGAAGCCAGCGCAATGCGTTGCGCGGCTTGTTTGCGATGTTGTTTTCCATGCACCTAGTCTTCGCGTGTACCCAACAGACCCTTAGGCCTGAAGATCAGGATGAGAACCAAAAACAGATACGGCAGAATCGGCGCGACCTGCGACAGGGTCAGGTTGAAAAGGGAGTTGCTGCTCAGCTCCACCCCGGCCAGCCTGGCAAGCGAAGCCATGGAAAAATCAAAGGCAACGGCAAACGTCTGGACCACACCAATCAGAAGCGAAGCCAAAAAGGCCCCGGCCAGCGAACCCATGCCGCCAACCACCACGACCACGAAGATGACCGAGCCCACCGTTGCAGCCATGGCCGGTTCAGTCAGAAAGGTGCTGCCGCCAATGACGCCCGCCAGCCCCGCCAATGCGGCACCGGCGCCAAATACCAGCATGAAGATTCTGGGCACGTTATGACCCAGCGCTTCCACGGCCTCGGGATGCGTCAAGGCCGACTGGATCACCAATCCGATGCGGCTCCGGGTGAGCAGCAGCCAGACGCCGAGCAGCATCACCAGTGCCACCAGCATCATGAAGCCGCGCGTTGCAGGAAAGGGGGAGCAGACGATGCGCACCAGCGCCTCACTGGTCGTGCAGAGAGCCGGTGGTGCAGCACCCCACAGCACGCTCAAACCGTGGCGTGAATCATTGATCAAGGTGATGGCCGGGCCCCTCAAGGCATCAGGCGGTGGGAACTGCACCGCAATGCGGCCCCACACCAGTTGCACCAATTCCAGCACCACATAGGACAGGCCAAAGGTGATGAGTAGTTCTGCCACATGGCCGTATCGGTGCACCCGGCGCAGACAGAAGCGCTCAAACGCGGCGCCCATGGTGCCCACGATCAACGGCGCGATGAACAGTGCTGGCCAGAATCCCACATAAAGTGAAACCGAATAACCGACATAGGCGCCCAGCATATAAAAGCTGGCATGGGCAAAGTTCAGCACACCCATCATGCTGAAGATCAGCGTAAGTCCCGAACTCAGCATGAATAGAAGCAGGCCATAGCTAAGGCCATTCAACAGGGAGAGAATGAAAAATTCCATGCAAATGCCTCTATAAATGCCGGGCAATGCAGGGGGCCGCACCCATCAAGATAGCCGCCCTGTACTTACAGAACACAGCGGCGCACAACTATCTGCGTGCCTTTAGAGCGCATGTTGCTTTGCAATTGCGATCAGGGGCGCTTCATCTGGCAGCTAGTGGGAGTGCTGGAGACGTAATTGGGATACTCCGTGAGCGCTGCCACCGTCATTCCCGTACCTTCAGCGTTGTAGCTGTACTTGCTGTCCAGCTTCTGCCATCTGCTCATGTAGAGCGGCTGCTGCAATTGGTGGTCGGTCTTGCGCATTTCGGTTTCGCCGTTAAAGGTCTTGACCTTGATGCCTTCCATTGCGGCGGCAACCTTGACCGGGTCTGTGGATTTGGCAGCAGCCATTGCTGCACTCAAGGTTTCAAAGACATGCACAAAGTTCACACTGGTCAAATCGTCGTTGTACTTTGTGTGGAACTCGCTCATCCACTTTGCCATTTGCCCACCCATGTTCGAGTGTCCGGTACCAATCTGGTAGATGCGTCCGTCAGCACCTGTTCCCAGCGCCGACGGCGTTCCCGAAAATTGCAGGTAATAGGTAAAGAACTTGCCTGTGTAACCGTTTTCGTTGGCGGCCTTGACCAGAAGTCCAAGGTCAGAGCCCCAGTTGCCGGTGATCACGGTGTCTGCGCCAGAGGCCTTGATCTTGGCAATATAGGGAGCGAAATCGCGCACCTGCGCCAGGGGGTGCAAGTCTTCACCGACTATTTCGATATCGGGGCGCTTGCGGCGCAATGTTTCTTTGGCGTACTTTGCAACCTGAATGCCGTGGGCGTAATTCTGGTTCAGCAGGTAAACCTTCTTCACATCCTTTTGTTCAACCATAAAGCTGGAGAGTGCCTCCATTTTCATCGAGGTATCCGCATCAAAGCGGAAGTGCCAGTAGCTGCACTTGCTGTTGGTGAGGTCGGGGTCCACTGCAGAGTCATTGAGGTAAATGACTTCCTTGCCGGGATTGCGCTCGTTGTATTTGCTGACTGCATCCGTCAAGGCGGCAGCTACCGAGGAGCCATCCCCCTGGACAATATAGCGCGCACCTTGGTCAATAGCTGCCTTCAGTGCATTCAAGCTTTCAGTTGGGGAGAGCTTGTTGTCAAGAAAGCTCATTTCAAATTTTACGCCGGCAGGATTGCTGGCATTAAATTTTTCGATAATGAACTGGTAAGTCTTTTGCTGATTGATACCCACCGGACCCAGTAGGCCAGTCAAGGGATCGATACGAACCATCTTGACGGTCTCACCCTTTTGGGCAACGGCTGCAGTGGCCCAGGCCAGGCTCAGGCAGACCAGGCTTATTTTGAGTCCCTTTTTCATGCCAAATCTCCAATGTATGTTTTAGAGCCGTGACCTATTTCCAATAGCAATTATTTTTCACAAATATTACGCTCAAATGCAAAAATTGGGTTGAAGATTGATTGGGGTTAACCCGACTGGCAAACAAAGTATTCAATGGTTGGTGGACAAAAAGCGCTCAAAGTTCTCCAGCGGCAAGGGCCGGCTAAAGAAGTAACCCTGGTAAGCGTGGCAGCCGCAGCGGTGCAGAAAGTCACGCTGACCCTGGGTTTCCACGCCTTCGGCAATGACTGCCAGCCGCAGGCTTTGACCCAGGGCGATGACGGTGCGGGCAATGGCGGCGTCATTGGGGTCGGTGAGGATGTCGCAGACAAAAGACTGGTCAATTTTCAGTTGGTCCAGCGGCAGCCGCTTCAGGTAGGCCAATGAGGAATAGCCCGTGCCAAAGTCGTCGAGTGAAAAGCCAATGCCTTGGTCCTTAAGCAGCTGCATGGTGGCAATCACGCGCTCGGTGTTTTCCAGCAGCAAACTCTCGGTGAGCTCAAGCTTCAGGCGATCGGGCCGGGCGCCGGTTTGCGCCAGCAGTTGCAACAAATTTTCGACAAAATTCGCCTGCTTGATCTGGTAGGCACTGACGTTGACGGCCAGCACCAGATGCGCCAGGGCGGGATTGCCGGCCCAGGCAGCGAGCTGGCTGCAGGCGGTTTGCAGCACCCAATCACCCAGTGGCACGATCAGTCCGGTCTCCTCTGCCAATGGAATGAACGCGGCGGGCGACACCAGACCGCGCAGCGGGTGCTGCCAGCGCACCAAGGCCTCGGCCCCGGTCACCCGATCGTCGGCGTCGACCTGGGCCTGGTAGTGCAACAGCAATTGCCCCTGCTCGATGGCAATGCGCAAATCAGCCACCAGCCCGGAACGCGCCTTGACGGCTGCCTGCATGGCGGGGTCGAAGAAACGCATGGTGTTGCGGCTGGCCTTTTTGGCCTGGTACATCGCGGTGTCGACACGAATCATCAGCTCGCCGCAGCTCACCGTCTCCTGAAGAAACAGCGTGATGCCAATGCTTGCCGTGCAACGGTAAGGGTGCCGGCGCTGGGTCGGGTCGTCCAGCAGGCTGCTCAGCTGGTACGGCAAGCTAAGCTGTTCGAGGATCTTGCGGGCTACGCCTTCCACCTGAACGGCGGCAAGCCCGCCCTCGTCCAGGTCTTCCAGGATGACCACAAACTCATCACCCCCCAGGCGCGCCACGGTGTCGTCGTCACGGATACAGCGCGCGATGCGCGCCGCCACCTCCACCAGCAGCTGGTCACCCGCGGCATGCCCCAGACTGTCGTTCAGGGTCTTAAAGTCATCCATGTCGATCAGCAATAGGGCGCCGTGGCGCGCATGGCGCTGGCTGCGGGTCAGGGCGCGCGCCAGCCGGTCCAGCATCAGCCGGCGGTTGGGCAAATTGGTCAAGACATCATGCGATGCCAGGTGTTCGATCTGCTCTTCGGCCCGCTTGCGCTGCGTCAGCTCATTGGAAGTGCCCACATAGTTGCAGACCAAACCGTCGCTGCCCCGCACGGCGGTGATGTGGAGCCACTCAGGATAGACCTCGCCGTTCTTGCGCCGGTTCCAGATCTCGCCCTGCCACATGCCGGTGCTGCGGATGCTGTGCCACAGGCCGTGGTAGAAGGCCGCGTCCTGGCGACCTGAGCGCAGAATGCGCGGGCTTTGCCCAATCACCTCTGCCGCGCTGTAGCCGGTGGTCCGGCTAAAGGCCAGGTTCACCCGCAGTATCGTGCCCAGCACGTCGGTAATCATCTTTCCCTCGGGTGATTCAAAAGCAGTGAACAGAATGCGGTTGCTGTGCTCTGTGCGCTTGTGCTCGGTAATGTCCAGCACAATGCCCAGAAAGCGTTCCACCAGGCCTTGCCCGTTGATCACCGGATAGCCACATGCACGGTGCCAACGCTCCTGCCCATCGACCTGCAAGCGGTATTCCAGTTCAAACTGGCATCCCTTGCGGGAGGCCTCACGGGCCTGGCCGCTAAAGCTCAGCTGGTCGTCCGGGTGCACTGTCGCCTTCCAGAGCGCTTTGGTGCTGCCCAGCCGATGGTCTACGTCACCGTGCAGGCGCCAAAGCTGGTCCGACCAATGGTTGACCTTGCTTTGCGGATGCCACTCCCAGGTGGCGGCATCAGATGCCAACAGCGCCAGGCGCAACCATTCCCTCTGCTGCTGCAGCCGCTCGTCAGACTGCCGATTCATCTTCACCACCTTGTAACGCAAGGTAGCGGCCAGCACACACAGCATGACACACAGCGACGCAGCCACCGCGTCCAGCTGCACACGCCACCAGAGTGCCACCGTGGCACCCAGAAACACCACCAGCACCGCGCCGCGCTGCCGCGCGTCAAGGGCCGATGCGAGCGGCACGCTGCGGGTCGGCGGGGGATAGCGAAGTTCTGTGCTCATGGTGGATGGCTGGCTTCGTTCGGTATCGGCAGGTTCACTCGGCGGCATGCAGTGCCGCATCGATACTCATGGCAACTTCCAACAAGGCCTGGGTGGCACTTTCGATCTGTGCGCGTATCTGCATCACCAGCAATTGCGCATCTTCCTGCGACAGTGCGTGCTTGAAGCGGGCTTCGGCATGGGCGGCAAGGCGTGACAATTCCAGCGCCCCTACGGTCCTGGCAAGGCCCTTGAGCGTATGCAACACGCGCACGGCGTCGCTTTGTTCATCACGCTCGAAATGGGTCT
>Ga0316223_1002352_pt1 | contig 15495 bp, 11 predicted proteins | sample TBH18009metaG_FD_206007 | JGI IMG/M metagenome (GOLD analysis project Ga0316223, IMG submission 206007) | Freshwater microbial communities from Trout Bog Lake, Wisconsin, USA - TBH18009 | ecosystem: Environmental > Aquatic > Freshwater > Lake > Hypolimnion/Profundal zone | place: USA: Wisconsin...
GGTCGCCAGTGAGACGGTCCACTTCAAGGACTGATTGGTCGTGTTAAAGTTGTTAAACCAGAAATGGGCCGGATAGACTGAGGGGCCGGAGTTGAACAAGGTCAAGCTGTCGCTGTACTCGGCCGCAGCGGCCATGAGGACCACCAGGTTGTCATTCGTGGCCGTCTGGTCGAAGACCATGGGGTTGGGCGCGGCCTGCGGGATCACACCGGCGGGCGCCACGAGCACGGTGGCGCTCACCGCCAATCCCAGGACGAGCGCCTTAAGGCGGACTATCGCATCTCGGCTCACGTGCATTAGGTGATCATACGGGCCGAGTTGCGTGAGATCCACGTTATTTGCGAGGAAGTTCAGCGCCAGTTTCACCGCTCGTTCCCAGGCCGAAAGGCCTCGTCGCTCTTTCCCATCCTGTCCAGCGTCAGTGCCAGGTGGTGGCGGGCGTCGATATGCTCCGGGTATTGCGCGAATGGCTCAGCGGGGCTCTGGTCCCTATTTGCCTCGTTTAGCGGGAGGAGAAGCCCCGTCTCGCTCGGAGTGCGATCCCGCCTGCTGGTTCCCTTCCAAGTCCTCGATCAGCCGCAGCATCCGCTTGATGTTCGAAGCATAGTCGCGCAGCAGGAGCTTACCGCTCGCGTCGAGCGGGACGACGGGGTTGGGTATCGTGGACGCCAACACCGTCAATAGGCGCATGACCTCCGAGGGGCGGAGCGTTTTCAACTGCACCGTCCGCATCATGAAGGAGCCAGAATCCGGGAGCGCCTGCCAGGGAAGGGAGATCTCGGGCGGGGATGCGGCCGGCGCCTGCGCCACGGGCACGGCCTTGACGGCCAGGTCCCCTGACAGCACCATCACGATGCCGTTCTGCGCCAGGACGGTATCGAGCAGTTGCAGGGCCTGCACCCGGTTCAGGGGAGTCTGATTGCGCAGCGAGATCGCCGGGGCCGGCAGGGCGGACGGGCGAATAACCGTCCGTTGCGAGATTTCCTGGTAAATTTGCAGCACCTGCCCCATGTCAGCCTGCTGGAAATTCAGCCCCCCGGATTGGAATTCCATGTGTGCGTCACTACTGCTGGGCGCATCAAAACTGGAAAAAGTCGGCGGCCCGCGCTTCGCCGGTTTGGGGGACGAAGGGCTTGCGCAGCCGGCCAATCCGAGGCAGAGCAACGCGGTCAGGGAAATGGATCCAGCGGTTCTAAATGGGTTTGCTTGCATAGTCGACATGGCCTTTCTGTGGCGGCGGCAGGTTGTCACAACCTCCCTTGCACGGCAAGCGCCGGATAGTTCATGACCGCTTGGGTCTTTCACAGGATCGGGGAGCAAAGCCGTACCGCTGCTGCTGCTCAACAATCAACTCGGCCAACTGGCGAAAGTCGCTCACGTTCTTCAGCGCCAACGGTCCATGGTAGAATAGCCCGCCTATCCAGCCCGCTCCGCACAACAACACGCCGACAATGATGAGCTCGGCCACGCTGGCACTGCTCCCGACCACCATCAAGAGCCACCCCATGAGGCAGATCAGGCCGGTCAAAGCGCCCCCGAACCAACCGGCAAAGACAAAAGGCAACCCGCCGGGACACAGCCGGGCAATCTCGTTCTGAAACACCTTCGGCCACTTTCGCAGCACGGGTTCCAAGGTCGTCGACGGCCGTAGGTCGTCTGGCACGCCCGCCTGAAGGAGGAGGGAGCGAACGGCGAGAAAAACCCCGGCGGCGGCGCACTCGTGTCCCAGCAGTTTCGCCGGCGGCACCAGCGGCCGTTTGGCCTGGCTGGCGAGCAAGTCGCAAACCCCTCGCAGGGTCTTCTTACGGGACGGTTCGAGCACTTCACGCCATTGTTGCCGCGAGAAGTTGGTGCCCCAGGCCTCATTGAGAGCACGACCCAATCGACTCCAATCCACCAAATCCAGGAGGTCCCGCCATTGTGCGATGGTCGTGGTAAACGTGGGCAGTTCGCGCTCCTCCTGGGCGTCGGGCAAGGCGATCTGCCGCCATTCCTCCTGGAAGCTGGCCAGGATGTACTCCGGTGTCACCGGCACCCATTGGATGGAATAGACCGCGTTCATTCGATCGAGGCATCGGGCTTGGCCGGAACGGCAACTGGTCCGTCCGCCAAGGCCAGCCGCCCCCGTGAAGCGCAGAGACCGATAACCCGGAAGGGTGCGTGGCACCAAACCAACACACCAGCAACCCGTGGTCGTGTGATTGCTTTCATACTGAAAACATAGCGCGGAATCGCAGAAGCACCAAATCGAAAAAAGTGGAGGCAGCATCAATGGGAGTGATGTGGCCGGCGCTTGAAGGTCCTTACGGTGAAACCAAAGGCGGTAACCATTTAGCTGGCAATCACGGTGGCGTGGCGCACTGTCGCCCCTCCGGTGTCTTGGATGGCTTGGCCGGAAGTAACGGCTCAGGTTGCGCATCGGAGCGCGGATGCCCTCATCCGCGAGGCGCTTGCCTTTCGTACCACCCAGATTCGTCAGATAATCGTCCGATTTTCAGCGGAAATCGTCCGATCTACGGCCCGGAACTGTTGTCCGACGCCGTCCCCTCGCCGCCTGCCGGGCCGTGACACCCACAAGCCCCATGGATAATCATCAACATGTCTAGCCACACGATCGCTCGCCGCCCAGCCCCTCCTGCCTGGACCCCGGCGTGCCGACCGCGCCGATACCGGCCGCATCGGTCTCCCGCAATCGTAAACCTCACCACCCCAGAATCGGTTGTTTCATTAACGCTCCATCGAACGTCTATGGGCGCCTTCAGCCTTCAACTGGAACCAACTCCTCGGTGCCCTCCTGGGGGCTGCCGCGGTGGTTGCCGTCATCTTCGGCCTGTTCTACCTTCAGCGCCGCCGCCGTGAAGCCCGCAAAGAGCGCCCGCCTCAAAACGAAAAGCTTCTTCGCCCGCCGGGATACTCCGCCATGCTCAGGCGCGGCGGACTGGCGGACAATATTCCACCCTCGCAATCGTCGGCGTGAAATACTACTGGAGGCAGCAGTTCAGCCGCAAAAAGGCGCAGAAGGCGCAGAAGGCGCAAGACTGGAAGCAGTTCTGACTCCCGCTACTTCGGCCGCTGGGAGGGGATTACCCAACCGCTGCACCAATAATAATTCCAGAGCGATTCCAGCCGGGCGGTTTCCACGTGGCCGTCGAAGAGGCACATATCAATCGCGCCGGGCAGCGGGGCGCCGGCGGGGACACTGCGCGGAGCGCCCGAGGGCGAGGTGATGCGGTGCCGGGCGATCGTGATGCGACCGATGGGACCATCGTTGGCGCCGTTGGACATCTCGCCGTTAAATAAATCGCGGGCCGGAGTGTCGGTCGCGCGCGGCCAAAAGTCCACCCAGATGGAGTCGGCGAACAGCGGTGTCTGGCTGGGGCGCTGCACGCTGGTGTCGAGCGGGTAATAGCGCGCCTTCTCCCCGAGGGCGGTATCGTCATAGGGGCTGCCTTCATAGAGCCAGCCATTGTAGCAATAGCTCCCGGTGAGCACTGGAGTCGAGCCCCAGGTCCACGCGCCGGCCGCGGTGCCGACGCCGGCGGCGAGCGGGTTGTTGGTGGGGGCGAAGGGGCAGAGCCGAACGGCGTTCACTTGGGCGTGGTAGCGAATCAGGGTGCCCATCCAGAGCGTCCCGTAATAGCTGGGGTCGTCGGGATAATACGGCAGGCCGTGGCCGCGAAAATCTCCGGTGTACATGGTGTACGAGATCCCCAATTGCTTGAGGTTGTTGACGCACTGGACCTGCTTGGCTTTGGCCTTGGCGCGGGCGAGGGCGGGCAGGAGCATGGCCGCCAGGATGGCGATGATGGCGATGACGACCAGCAGTTCGATGAGCGTGAACGCCCGGTGGGCAAGCGGCTCCGGTTTTCGGCGCGGCGCCCGAGCGGCCTTAGACATGCGTTGATTGCCTGGGTTGATAGATGGGGCAATGTGGCGCTGGGCGGTCGCGGTGTCAAATCGAGGGATTGGCCTGGGGTTTGAGGGGGGCACCTTTCGGAGAGCCTCCGCGACGCTTCTCGTTCCACTGCCCCGTTGATTGGCTTCGCCGTCCCATCAGACGACCCGGCGCATCGGAAGCCGAATTGAAGCGGCACGGTGGCGGACTCGCCTGGGAAAAGCTTTAGGCGGACTAAATCAATACCCCTAACACGTTTGGAGGTTCCCTCAATTGCCCGCCCCCCGAGGAGGCTTTAGGCTGACCCCGATGAGATTAATTCTGAGGCAACCTGAAGATGCGCGGATCCATCGGACGCGGCCGCAAGCATCCGCGAAGACCTCCGGCGGCGATACGAACAACCGCATCCGACGTCCTGGATTCATGGAGGATTGAATGAGTAAGCGTGGACCGATCATTGAACTGTGGCGTGACGACGTTGCTCGCAGAGCTGTGCAGCTTTGGCAAGCTGCGGGCCAACCGAGGGGCCGGGATCTGGGCTACTGGCTTCAGGCAGAGGTGGAACTGCTGTCAGAGCGCCAGCCGCGTCGGCATCGGGCGCCCTTTGACACCTCCTTGCGCTCTCAAGCGGGAAGCGGTTTTCCCGACGAGAGTGCGAAGACATAAGCACTTCAAGAATCCGCAGTTCCCGCTATGACAACCCAGAAAAAGAAAACTAGGAGGACGTTGCCCGCAGCCCACCAACCGCGTCGCACGGCGACCACGGCTAGCATTCTGGGCCGCCCAGGGGTGAAACGCCGGAACGGTGAGGTGACGGTCAGCGCGCAATGGGGCAAGTTCTACCAGAGGCTGGGGGAGTTGCATGACCAACTCATCCGCCAGATGAACGGATTGGCCAAGGAATCCGCCCAGGAAATGCCTGGCTACAGCTTGCACATGGCAGATTCCGGGACCGATAACTTCGACCGCGACTTCGCGTTGAGCCTCGTCTCTTCAGCCCAGGACGCCGTTTATGAAATCGAGGAGGCGCTCAAACGGATTGAGAAGAACACCTATGGCATCTGCGAACTGACACGGAAGCCCATCCCCCGCAGCCGGCTGGAGGCGATCCCCTGGACCCGTTTTACCGCACAGGCCCAGGCCCAATTAGAACGCGAAGGCGCCTTGCGTCAGCGCCGCCTCGGCGCGCTGGGCACCGTCGAAGCCGTCGGTTTGGCCGAAGCTGAGCCCGAAAGAGAGGAGCCCGAAGAGAAAGAGTAGTTTATCAGGCGAAGGGCCGCCGGCCCGCCAAGTCATGATTCGCGTGGGGTGTGGCCGGCTTAAACGATGCCGGGACCGCGACCTTGCTGAACTTGTTCACCCACTAATTCCGGTCGCTGGCCTTGAGGGGTCCTGGGATGCTGAGACGTTCCCCCGCTCACGGCGGCTCTGGTCGCCCGGTCGCCACAGGCGATCGCGAAGCCGAGCCACCCGCCGCGACGGGCGGCGCTCGACCTGGCTCACCGCCTGGGTCACTCGCGTAGAGTGGCCTATGTCCAGCTGCTCCCCCGCCCCCCATCGTCACAAAAAGAATCGCCGCGCCGCCGCTCGTTTGGCATGTTCACCCCAGCACAATCAATCGAATGAAAACGGCCGCACCTACCTCCAAACCCCCGGCCAGCGTGACCACGCTGGCGCCCATGGTCTTCCTGTGGTTCCTGATCAGCCTGGCGGTGGCGCCGGCAGCGCCGGCGGGGGTGAAGACCAACATCGTCTTCATGCTCATCGATGATATGGGCTGGGCGGACGGCGGGTGTTTTGGCAGCAAGTTCTACCAGACCCCGCGGATGGATCGGTTGGCGGCGGCGGGGATGCGCTTCACGCAGGCTTATGCGGCGTGCGCCGTCTGCTCCCCCACACGCGCGGCGCTCATGACCGGCAAATACCCCGCCCGGCTCCACATCACGGACTGGATCCCGGGCGAGGGCGCGCCCCCGAATAGCCGTTTCCGCCTCCCCGAATGGCAGCAACACCTGCCGCTCGAGGAGCGCACGCTCGCGTCCCAGCTCAAAGAACTCGGCTACGCCACCGGCCATTTCGGCAAGTGGCATCTGGGCGGTCCCGCCTTCTACCCGGAGCACCAGGGCTTCGAGGTGAACGTGGCGGGAAGCGACACGGGCCAGCCAGGCTCCTACTTCTGGCCTTATGGCGCGCCCGAGAATGTCCACCGCGTCCCCGGCCTCGCCGAGCACGGCGGCAAGACCGGGGAGTATCTCACCGACCGGCTCACCGACGAGGCGCTCCAATTTATCGAGGCCAACCGCGATCGGCCCTTCTACCTCAACTTTGCCCACTACGCCGTTCACGCCCCCCTCCAGGGCAAGCGGGAGCTCATCGAGTTGGCCAGTGAACGGCCGGGCGCCGACGGTCAGAGCAACACCGTCTATGCCGCCATGCTCAAGAGCGTGGATGAAAGCCTCGGGCGCATTCTGGATAAGCTCGACGAACTCCACCTGGCCGACCATACGATCGTGGTGTTCACCTCCGACAACGGCGGCGCGGTGCATTTCGGCAAACCGCCCGCCACGGCGAACGGGTTGCTGCGCCTGGGCAAGGGCTACGCCTACGAAGGCGGTCTGCGCGTGCCGCTGCTGGTCAAAGTGCCCGGCCTCACGCGTGCCGGCACCGTATGCCCCGCACCGGTGATCTCGATGGATTTCTTCCCGACCCTGTTGGAGTTGGTGGGCGCCGCTCCCGGCGCCGCCCGCACCGCGGTGGACGGGGTGAGCCTGGTGCCACTCCTCCGCGGCGCGGACCGCCTGCCCCGCCGCGAACTCTTCTGGCATTACCCCCATTACTGGAATGGCGGCAAGGTATCGCCGTATAGCGTGGCCCGGCGGGACGACTGGAAGCTCATCCGCTTCTACGAGAGCGGCCGCGAGGAACTCTACAACCTCAAGACCGATGAATCCGAATCACACGACGAAGCGTTGGCCAAGCCCGAGGTGCGCCAGGCCCTGGCCGCCCGCCTCGACGCCTGGCTCCGCGAGGTGGGCGCCCAGATGCCGATCGAACGCGCCGCCGCCGCCAATAGTGGCTCTAAGGCGGGCAGCAAAGCAGGCAAAGAATAGAGCAGCGCCCTGGGGCGCGCCTCACCTGGGTCGACCGGCTCCCCTGCTCAACGGCTTGCGACCCGGTAGAAGCGCGTGGGGTGGCCCTTCGCCTCGGCATCGCGGAAGGACCCAATTCCGTTGGCATCGGCCTGGCTGGTGCTGATGGTTTTCCACTCCGCCTCGGCCAGCGAGTCCTTGGCCTGGAGCAGATACGCGTGGTTCGCGCTCCCTTGGAAGCGGATGGAAGCCCCGTCGCTCTGGAAGTTGATCGCCGTGATCAGGATCGTCTCCACGGGGCCCTCGGGCGCTTCGGCGGCGACACCGGCGTGGACTCCGACGCCAGAGGCCGCCGCCAGTTGGTGAACCGGAAAGCGAATGGCGTTTAACGCTTCCAGACTCAGGAAGGGAGGCTTGAAGGTCGTGTCGAGCGAGCCGTCGGGATTCAAACGTGCGAGGTGCTGGCATTTGACCCCGTTGACGCTGGTGAAAAAGCCGCAGATGATAATCCGGCCATCGGCCTGGACGGCGACATCCATCACCCGGCCTGGCCACGAGTCGCCCGTATCACAGTGGAAGCTCCGGTCGATTTGGCCGTCCTCGTTCAAGCGCGCCAGCCCGGGAAAGGCCTCGCCGCTCATTTGGCCGATGATCCCAGCTACCAGGAACTTTCCGTCCGGTTGGCGCTTGAGGGTGATGGCACTGCGGGCGTCCGCTTCATAGCGGTTGGTAAAAGTGAAATCAGGCCGCCAGTCTTGGTCAAAGCGCATGAAGCGGCCCGGCGCGGTGGCGCCGTTGATGGCTCGGTCGCGGATGGCGAGCACCATGCCTCCGTCCGGCAGCCGCACCGCGTAGCGGCAAAGTTCCACCGGTACCTCCTCAAACAAACCGCGCAGCACCACGGCGGCATCCGCCGCTGAGGGAGCCTCGGTCCAGCGCTCGAACGGCAGGTCAGCTACCGGTCCGCCGGCAGGCAGATCCGAGCGCGGCTTACCGGCGGAAAACGGAGGGCGGCGGGCGGCGGGGGTAGCGCGCGTCCAATGGATCTCTTTGCGCGCCGAAAAGCCTCCCGGCGTGAGGGTCAGGATCAGCCCCGAGGGACGCGAGAACTCGCCCCCGGCCAAGGTAGTCTGCGCCGGCGCCAGCCATTTGCCGGAGGCGTCGAGCCGATACACGGTCCACGGGTAGGGGGCCCGGGGCCCTTCGACCGCGCCGCTCATTACGGCCACGGACCCGTCGCTCAGCACCGCCGCCGGGTAGGTGCCCCCGGGGAGATAAGTTCGCGCCGGCGCGTTGGTCGAACCGCGCCACGGGACGAAGGCCTCGTCCACGCGGCCGTTCGCCAGCAGGCTCGCGTAACCCGGCCGTGGTTGGCCTTCCACCGCGTCGAATAGTCCGGACAGAAACACCCGGCCATCCGGTTGGACCAGCACATGCGCCCGTTGCGCATCCGAGCCGGGAAACTCGGCCCGCGAGCTGAAACTGCGGTCCAGGGACCCGTCCGGATTCAGCCGGAACGCGCCGCGCTCAAACTGTCCTAGCCGGCCGGATTGGGGATCGATATAGCAACCCCCCAGGCTGGCGGCGACCAGGATCTTCCCGTCCGGTTGCACCGCCAAGCCTCCCGGCGGGGTGTCCAGAGCCAAGAACGTGCCCTCCGACAGCAGTTCGCGCGGGCCGGCGACGGGGTCCTCGGCCAGCGGCCCACCGGGTGAAGGAATCCTCTGCGCCGCGACTGGTTCCGTCGCCGTCACCCGCGAACCGTCGCCACGGGGCCAGAGAGAAACCGCCAGCGGGATGCTCACCAGCACCACCCCAGCGCCCAGGCCCAGGACAACCTTGAGTTTCACCCAGGCCATCAACCTCAAGGTCCCTTCCGCCAGGGCGGCGATGGATGCCGCCACGGATGCTCCCCCGGCCGCGGTCCATGCAGTGGTCGCCGCCAACCCGGCCGGCGCGGCTTGCACCGAGCTCGCGGCCAACGCGCCCGCGATGACCACCGCCGACAGCCTCACCCCGCGTCGGGCGAAAAACCGGCGCAACTTTTCCAGCGCGCGGCTCACGCGCTTATGCGCCGCCCCCTCCTTCAGCTTCAGCGCCGCAGCGACTTCCTGCGCAGTCCGGTTCTGGAAGAAGCGGAGCACGATGGCGTTGCGGTCGGTCTCGCCTAACCGCCCCATGGCTTCCTCCAGCAACGGCGCGATTTGATCCCAGGCCCCCGAGCCTGGTTCCGATTCGGTCAGGGTGGATTGCATGAAGGCCTCCTGCTCGCGGCGTTGGCGGCGGATTTCGCTTTTCACGAAGTTGGCCGCGGTCAGCCGCGCGGTTTGATAGAGCCAGCCCGACAAGACCACGCTGGGCTGCAGGCGCCCAGCCTTGCGCGCCAGGACCATGAAGACGGCCTGCGTGATCTCCTGGGCGTGATGCGGGTTGCCCGTAAAGCGCAGCGCCGCGGAATAAACCAGGTTCACATAGCGCGCCACGAGGCTTTCAAACGCCGCCTCCGATCGACCTTGGGCGTACCGCGCGAGCAATTCATGATCATCCAGTTCGGTCATCTAGAGGTAAGATGTCCACCCGGCGGCAAACTGGACAGAATAATTGAATTGGGCGGAACGGGGTCAATGGGGGTGCGCAAAAAAAGGTGATGAATTAGCAATTCTCGCACAGCCAAGTGGACTTGTGCTGATAATTTATTCTACGGGAATGGGCCGATGCCGCCCGCAACCGAACGATCGCGTCGGCGGAAGACCCCCTCCCACACCGAGCGATATGATTGCGACGCTAGCAGATAAAAAACAAAATCGGCTGCCCAAAATTCTGGAGCACGCCAGCGGCGACAAGCGCTTCAAGATTCTCGAGGCGCACATGAAGAAGCACCTGTTCAAACAGGACGCGCTCATCGAGGTGCTGCACAAGGCGCAGGAGCTCTTCGGTTTCCTCGAGGACGACCTGTTGCTCTTTGTCGCCTACAAGCTCAAGCTGCCCGCCAGCCGGGTGTATGGCGTGGCGACCTTTTACCATTTCTTCACGCTCAAACCCCAGGGCCAGCACACCTGCGTGGTCTGCATGGGCACGGCCTGCTACGTGAAAGGTTCTGACAAGGTGCTCGCCGCCGTCGAGGAGAAGGCCCGGATCAAGGCCGGCGAAACCACGCCGGACAACCAGCTTTCGCTCCTCACGGCGCGCTGCATCGGCGCCTGCGGCATCGCCCCCGCCGTGGTCTATGACGGCACCGTGACCCCGCGGCAGACGCCGGCATTGGCCCTCGAACATTTGAAAGGATGGATCGACCATGGTAATTGACGACCTGATTGAAATCGCTGAGAAGGAACGCGCCTCGCGCAAGAAACATGTGGTGCGCTGCTGCATGGCCGCGGGCTGCATGTCCTCCAACTCCAAGGGAGTGAAGGAAAGCCTCGAGAAGGCCGTCCGGGAGGCCGGCCTCCAGGACCAGGTCGAGGTGCGCGGGGTCGGCTGCATGAAGCTCTGCTGCCAGGGTCCCCTGGTCCAGATCGACAGCCTGCCCGAGGGCGACGGCGCCACGGTGCGCATCGATAGCCCCAACCAGAGCCCCCTTTACGAGCGAGTCACGCCCGAGGACGCGGCGTCGGTCATCAGCACGCTCACGGGCGGCAAGACCAACGTCCAGGCCGGCGACCCCCGACACCCGTTCTTTACCGACCAGATGTCCATCGTGCTGGCCAACAGCGGGCAGGTGGACCCGGAGCGTGTCGAGTCCTACATCGCCGTCGAGGGCTACCAGGCCCTCCACGATGTCCTGCGGGAAATGACGCCCAAGGACGTGGTGGATACCCTCATCAAGAGCGGTCTCCGCGGCCGCGGCGGCGCCGGCTACCCGACCGGCCTGAAATGGGCCACAGTCGCCAAGACTGTCAGCACGCACAAATACGTGATCTGCAACGCCGACGAAGGCGATCCGGGAGCGTTCATGGACCGGAGTGTGCTCGAGAGCGATCCGCACAGTGTGCTCGAGGGCATGGCCATCGCCGCGCATGCGGTGGGCGCCAGTCAGGGCTTTATCTATGTCCGGGCGGAATACCCGCTGGCCATCAGCCGGCTCCAGACCGCCATCAAACAGGCCAAGCAACTCGGTCTCCTGGGCAGCGGCATCTTCGAGTCCCCGTTTAATTTCAATGTCGATCTCCGGATCGGCGCGGGCGCTTTTGTTTGCGGCGAGGAAACCGCGCTGATGGCCTCGGTTGAGGGCAAGCGAGGCACCCCACGGCCACGCCCACCGTTCCCGGCCGAAAGCGGCCTGTGGAACAGCCCCACCCTCATCAACAATGTCGAGACCTTCGCCAATGTGCCGACCATCCTGCGCAAAGGGGCGGACTGGTTCGCCGGCATCGGCACCGAGAAGAGCAAAGGCACCAAAGTGTTCGCCCTGGCCGGCAAGATCACCAACACCGGCTTGATCGAGGTTCCGATGGGTACGCCCTTGCGTCAAATCGTCGAGAAGATGGGCGGCGGCGCCCCCGATGGCGGCCGCATCAAGGCCGTCCAGACCGGCGGCCCCTCCGGCGGGTGCATTCCGGCCGAGGCCCTCGACACTCCCGTCGATTACGATTCGCTCACCAAGCTCGGCTCGATCATGGGCTCCGGCGGCATGATCGTCATGGACGAAACCACGCGCATGGTGGACGTGGCGCGATTCTTCATGGAGTTCTGCATGGATGAGTCGTGTGGCAAGTGCATTCCCTGCCGCGCGGGAACCGCGCAGATGCATAACCTGCTCACCAAGATCCTGGCCCGGAAAGCCACGGCGCGCGACCTGGCGAAGCTCGAGGAACTGTGCGACATGGTGCGCAGCACGAGCCTGTGCGGCCTCGGGCAGACGGCCCCCAATCCCGTGCTCAGCACCCTGCGGTTCTTCCGCAAGGAGTACACCGACCTGCTGGTCGAGGACACCTTCGGGGCCAACGGTCACGGCGCCCCGCCCACCAGCACCGCCCGGGCATAACCCTTTGTTGAATCCCATCCCTCTTGCCTATGGCTGCCAAAACATTAACCATCGACGGTAAGCAAATCAGCGCCGAAGAGGGCGCCACGATCCTCCAAGCCGCCAGCGAGGCCGGGATCCAGATCCCCACCCTCTGTCACTTGGACGGCGTCTATGACCTCGGGGCTTGCCGCCTCTGCCTGGTCGAACTCGCCGGCGTACCCAAGCTCCTGCCCGCCTGCACCACCCGCGTCAGTGAGGGCATGGATATCAAGACCGACAGCGAACGGCTGCGCAAGTACCGCCGGATGACGCTCGAGTTGCTGCTGGCCGAGCGCAACCATGTCTGCGCGGTCTGCGTGGCCAATGGCCATTGCGAACTCCAGACCCTCGCCTACTCCCTGGGCATCGAGCACGTCCGTTACGAGTACATCTTCCCGAAATGGGAGGTGGACAATACCCATGCGCTGTTTGGCATGGACCATAACCGGTGCGTGCTCTGCGCCCGCTGCGTGCGGGTCTGCTGGCATATCGAAGGCGCCGGCACCAAAAACGTCTCCGGCCGCGGCGCCACCGCCCGCGTCATCACTGATCTCAACCAACCGTGGGGCACATCCGACACCTGCACCAAATGCGGGAAATGCGTGATGTCCTGCCCCACCGGCGCGCTGTTCTATAAAGGCTCGACGGTGTCTGAAATGGAACGCGACCGCTATAAACTCGAATTCATCGTCACCGCTCGGGAGAAAAAACAATGGATCGCCTCAGAGTAGCCACAGTTTGGTTAGGCGGCTGTGCCGGCTGCCACATGTCCTTCTTGGACCTCGACGAGTTCCTCATCGATCTCGCCGATAAAATCGAGCTCGTTTATAGCCCCGTCATCGACGTGAAGGAATATCCCGAGAACGTGGATGTGTGCCTGATCGAGGGCGCGGTCTGCAACGAGGACAACCTCGATATCCTGCACCAAATCCGTCGGCGCACCAAGGTCCTGGTCTCCTTCGGTGATTGCGCGGTCACGGCCAACGTCCCGGCCATCCGCAACCAACTCGGCTTGGGCAACGCCGAGAGCGTCCTCCAGCGGGCCTACGTCGAGGGCGCCCAGGCCAACCCGGGCATCCCCAAAGAACCCGGCATCGTCCCCAGCCTCCTCCCGCGCGTACTGCCCGTCCACGAGGCGGTCTATGTCGAATATTTCCTGCCAGGCTGCCCGCCGCCGGCCGACCGCATCAAGGCCTTCATGGTCCAGGTGCTCAGTGGCGCGACGCCCAAACTCGAAGGGCCGCAGCTCAAGTTCGGGTGAACCCCTCCGGCGCCTCCCTGCCCAACTACCTAACCGCTTAACAATCTTGCTCCATGGCTAAACGCATCATCATTGACCCGGTCACACGCATCGAGGGCCACGCCAAAATCAGCATCTACCTCGACGACGAGGGCAATGTGTCCGACGCCGAGTTCCACGTCGTCGAGTTCCGCGGCTTCGAGAAATTTTGCGAAGGCCGGCCCTATTCCGAAATGCCCGGCATCACGCCCCGCATCTGCGGCATCTGCCCGGTAAGCCATCTGTTGGCCTCGGCTAAAGCGGGCGACGCCATTATGGCGGTCAACATCCCCCCCGCCGCTGACAAGTTGCGCCGTTTGATGAACCTGGGCCAGATGGTCCAAAGCCACGCCCTGAGCTTCTTCCATCTGAGCGCCCCCGACTTCCTTCTGGGATGGGACACCCCGGTCGCACAGCGGAACGTGTTTGGCCTGATTGCCGCGAACAAGGACCTCGCCCGCGCCGGCATCCGCCTCCGCCAATTCGGCCAGGAGGTCATCGAAATTCTCGGCGGGAAAAAAATCCACCCCGCCTGGGCCGTGCCCGGTGGCGTCCGCTCGCCCCTCACCGAGGAAGGTCGCGCCCGCATCCGCGCCTGGCTCCCCGAGGCCTACGCCACGACCAAGATCGCCTTCGACCTCTTTAAGAAAACCCTCGATACCCACAAGAAAGAAATCGAGATCTTCGGCAATTTCTCGTCGCTCTTCATGGGGTTGGTCGATGCCGACGGCAACTGGGAGCACCACGGCGGCAAGATCCGTTTCGTCGACAGCAGCGGCAGCGTCATTGCCGACCAACTCGATCCGCAGAAATATTTCGAGTTCATTGCCGAAGCCGTCCATCCGGGCTCTTATCTCAAGTCCCCCTATTACCTGCCGATGGGGATGCCGGATGGGATGTACCGCGTGGGCCCGCTGGCTCGGCTGAATGTGGCCGAGGCGATCGGCACCCCCAAGGCCGATGTGGAACTCAAGAAGTTCAAGAAATTTGGCCATCACGGCGCGGTTAACTCCTCGTTCCTTTATCACTACGCGCGACTCATCGAGATCCTGGCCTCGCTCGAACGCATCGAGCTTTACCTGGACGATCCGGAGTTGCTGAGTGATGACTTGCGCGCGGATGCCGGCATCAACAGCCTGCGTGGCGTAGGTGCCAGCGAGGCCCCCCGCGGCACCTTGTTCCACGATTACACCGTGGACCGCCAGGGTTTGCTGCGCAAGGTCAACCTCATCGTGGCGACCGGCCAGAACAACCTGGCCATGAACCAGACCGTGGCCCAGATCGCCAAGCACTACCTCCGCGGCAACAAGATCCCCGAGCCGATGCTCAACCGCATCGAACACGGCATCCGCTGCTACGACCCCTGCTTGAGCTGCTCCACCCATGCGGTGGGCCAGATGCCCTTGGAAGTCCGCCTCCTCAGTCCCGACGGCACGCTCCTCGACGAAGTCGCGCGCGGGTAGTTGGACTCAGAAACCTGGTTCATACCCGCCGGTGGCACCCTCCGCACGGGGGCTTTTGCCCGGTGGCTGCCTGTGCCATCGACCCACGAGCTGTTTCAGAAGCTTCTGTTTCGTGGGCTCCCCTGCTCGGCTCAGGTTGAAATGGCTGAAGAGTCGACACGACTCAACCACACCGGGGTGAAGCGCCGGTGTGTGAATGAAGGGAACCCAAAAGACCTACGGAAACTCCGGGCTCAGCCATAGGACCCGAGGCTCCCCGAATTCGGGGAGCTGACGCCCTCACCAGCGTCTCAGTTGGTTCGCGGTGAGCCTTGCCAGCGGTCTAAATACTGCTCGGCTCCGGGCTCTCGGGGGCGGGAGTCGGCGGCGGGGCGGCTGGTGTCTCGGCAACCGGCGCGGGCGCCGCCGGCGTCACGACCGCTTCCTGCAAGACGGGCGCAGGCTCGACGGCGGCCACCGGCGTTTCCACCGGCGTGACTTCAGCGACCGGGGCCGCGGGGGCCGGAGTCGCTGGCTCGCTGGCGGCGGCCGGGGTTTCAGTCCCAGTCACTTCGCCTGCCACCGGGGCGGCCTCAACCGCTGGCGCAGCTTGCGCCGCGGGGGCAGCAGGCTTCACCACCGGCCTAGGCTCGGGCCGAGGCGGCTTGACCACCGGTTTCTTGGCGGTCTCGAGGATGCCATTGGCAAACTCGATGACGTGTCCCTGGTGGATCAGCCAATGCAGATCGGCGATCACGAGGGTTTGTTCGGGCGTCGGCTGGTTT
>Ga0316223_1002356_pt1 | contig 15466 bp, 26 predicted proteins | sample TBH18009metaG_FD_206007 | JGI IMG/M metagenome (GOLD analysis project Ga0316223, IMG submission 206007) | Freshwater microbial communities from Trout Bog Lake, Wisconsin, USA - TBH18009 | ecosystem: Environmental > Aquatic > Freshwater > Lake > Hypolimnion/Profundal zone | place: USA: Wisconsin...
ACTTGGATAAATAATAGTTCTATAACTATTCCATGGTTCGGCGGACAAGGATATACTCTGTATAAAACCGATGCTCAACAGTATGGCAAGTATTTGGGGATGACTGTGACATCAACCTATCCGAACTTTGTTTTAAATGGATTTGAATACGAACACGAATTGAGAGTGAGGTTTTAAATGACTATTCCGTACACCTTTGCCGGTGCCACAACCGCTATTCCTTTAGCGCAATTAGATGCTAACTTTGCGTCTCCCATTACTTTAGGTAATGTGGCAATGACGCTTTCCAATACTTATACCAGTATCGGTAATTTGACATTAACTAATGTGACCGTATCAAGCGGTAATGTGGCAGTTACTAATGCCAATGTAACAACATTAATCGCTACTAATGATGCTTCTATATCAGGTCTTACTGTTGGTAGGGGTAACAGTTCTTTATCAGCTAATACTGCGTTAGGTGCTAGTGCTTTAAGTTCTGCAACAACTGGAAATTATGCAACTGCTGTAGGTTATCAAGCTGGTATTGCACAAACAACAGGCAGTAATGAATATTTTGGCGCAAAAGCTGGATTTAGCACAACAACGGCTAGTGGAAGCGTTTATTTAGGAAGCACGGCTGGATACACTAATACAACAGGAGCAAATAATGTTGCAGTCGGTAATTCTGCACTTTATTCAAACACCACCGCATCTAATAACACAGCAGTAGGTTATCAGGCTGGGTATAGTAATACAACAGGCACTCAACAAACTTTATTAGGTTATCAAGCAGGATTTAACCTAACAACGCAAGGTTACAACACTTTAATTGGTTATCAAGCTGGATTAAATATAAACGGCACTTTTGGTCAAAATTGCTTTGTAGGTACATCTTCTGGTCAATCAATAACTAGCGGATACAACAATACAATTATTGGTTCTTATTCAGGAAACCAAGGCGGTTTAGATATCCGTACAGCAAGTAACTACATTGTGTTATCTGATGGTGCTGGTAATCCTAGGGGTATTTTTGATAGCGGTGGTACTTTTTTAGTTGGAATAACAAGCAGTATTTATTCTGGCAAACAATGTATTCAATATGCTTCAAATACAGGTCGTGGTTTAGTTATTTATGATTCAACAATTCAAAATAACTCTACTTTTGCAGCATTTATGTCTGGCACATCTACATCTATTGGTTCTATTACTGCAAACGGAACAACCGCTGTTCTTTACAATACTACTTCTGACTATCGTTTAAAAACTGATGTAACGCCAATTCAAAATGCGCTTACCACTATACAAGCTCTTAATCCAGTTAGCTTTACATGGATTGATGGTCGTAAAGATGATGGTTTTTTAGCGCATGAATTACAAGCAATTATTCCTAATTGTGTAACTGGTGAAAAAGATGCAATAAACGAAGATGGAACACCTAAATATCAGCAATTAGATAATAGCGGTGTAATTCCATTTTTAGTAAAAGCAATCCAAGAACTTAAAGCAGAAATTGACCAATTAAAGGCTAAATAATGGAATTAACTAAAGAAGAACAAGCAGCACAAGACTATAAAGCAGCTATGGATTCTGTATCCCTTTTAGAAGCTGGAAAACCTGCTGATATGACTGATGCTGATTGGGCAGATTGCAAACAGCGCAATATTGACCATCTCAAAATTCAGCTTGAAAAGGGAGCTGAGTATTACGGTAGTAATGATTTAACACCTTTTGAAAACGCAGTAAAACTTTAACTTAACTAGGGGATACCTATGAAAACTTTTACATTAGAAGATAACGAGGCGCAATTTATTATTCAAGTTATTGGAGAGCTTCCGAGCAAGACTGGAGCTTCACCATTATTTGAAAAATTAGCCAATCAATTTAATGCTCAAAATGCTCCAGTAGTAGAGGACGCTCAACCTGAAGCAGAGCAACCAGCACAAGGATAATCATGTCAGTTAATGCGCCATTTACCCCAACTGGAAACACAGTCGTTATTACGGCTGCTAATCCATCACCAACGCCTGTACAAATTTCAGGAAACAATGGTGGTAGCTGCCAATATCGCGTTTTAAATGCGGGTTCAAATACCGTATTTTTGGGATTTGGCGCATCTGCGGCAACTGCAACGGCGGGGGCTAACACCCCCAATCCGTCTCTTGGTAACTGCATACCATTGCTAGCTGGTACCGATGAAATTTTGACATTTCAACCTAACGCTTATTTCACAGCTAATGCTTCAGTAAGCACCGTTATTTACATCACTCCGGGCGATGGTAGCTAATGCTCAAGACGGTCAGCGCTTTCCAAAATGCAATAGGAGCCTTGAATTACAAAGGCTCTTGGAACGCCTCGACCAATAATCCAACGCTGGTATCAGGCGTAGGAAACAAGGGAGATTACTATGTTGTCTCTGTTGGAGGAACAACAAACCTTGATGGAACTGCTCTTTGGTCTGCTGGCGATTGGGCTGTTTTTAATGGTTCTATTTGGCAAAAAGTAGATGGCTCAACTAATGAAGCATTTACTGGTATCACCGTTACTAGCCTTACTGGGTATATGTTTGCAAATAACACTAGCCCTGTTACTGCTAGCACAACTATTCCTGTTGCAAATGTTAGTGGCGCAGTTCCGAACACAGTTAATGTTCTCGCTGGTGGTTTGCTTTCTGGCGGTGGCGCCCTTACTGGCAATGTCACTATCTCATTGACCAATGTACCAGTCGCTAATGTGACCGGTCTTGGAACAATTGCAACTCAAAACGCCAATGCAGTAGCCATTACTGGCGGCACAATCAATACTGTCACTTTTTATAGCGCCAATATTCAATCAGTAGCAGCAACCTTTCCTAACAGCTTTCTTGCTAATAGCACAATCACTATTAACGGCAACTCTGTTGCATTAGGAAGCAGTACAACCGTTACTGCCTCAACCACAGGAACCTTAACTCTAGGTACTGGTTTAACAGGCACCAGTTTTAATGGCTCGGTCAATGTCACCGCTGCAATTGATACAACCGTAGTCGCTACGCTTACTGGCAGTCAAATTTTGACAAATAAGACCATTAGCGGAGCAAGCAATACTTTAAGCAACATCCCTAATTCAGCATTGTCCAATAGCTCAGTAACGATTGGCTCTAGCTCGTTGTCATTAGGTGGCACGCTCACAACCTTTGCTGGCGTATCTATTAGCGGCTCAACAAACACTTTGACCAATATTGGTAACGGAAGCCTTGTAAATAGCTCTGTAACCATTAACGGTTCATCCGTTAGCTTAGGTGGTAGCGTAACAATTAGCGCTGCTCCATCAGGTTCTGCTGGCGGAGACTTAACTGGTACTTACCCTAACCCAACACTTAATACTTCTGGTGTTGTTGCAGCAACTTACGGTAACGCAGCCACAGTAGCTCAGGTAACTTTTGATGCTAAAGGTAGAGCAACATCGGCATCGAATGTGTCTATTAGCATTGCTCCAAGCCAGATTAATGCAGCCATTCCTAACAGTAGCCTTGCTAACAGCTCGCTCACAATTGGTAATGTCACCATCTCTTTAGGCGGTACTGCTGCTTCTATTGGCAACCTGACCTTATCGAATGTGACAATTACTAGCGGCTCAATCAGCAACATTGCTATTGGCGCAGCAATTACCACTAAAAACACCGCATACACCGCTATTGCAAGTGATGAAACCATCCTAGCCAATGTGTCTGCTGGTGCCTTTGCAATTACTTTGCCAACTGCCGTAGGTGCAACTGGAAAGACTTATTGCATTAAGAAAATTGATAGCTCTGCCAACGCGGTAACGGTAAATACGACTTCCGCACAAACCATTGACGGAGCAACAAGCAGATTATTAACCAACCAATATGATGCAATTCAAGTTCAGGGCGATGGCTCTAACTGGTTCATCATTGCCAATACTTTCGGAAGAAATGGAACTGCGGGAACCTTCTAATGGATAGTCAAACACTAATAAACATCGCTTTTTCTGCTTTTGGTACGGTAGCTGGATGGCTTTTTAAAGTTATCTGGGATGCTATTAAAGATTTGCAGACTGACCAACGCGAAATTGAACGCGAGCTGACCGATGTTTATGTCCGTAAAGACGATTACCGCATAGATATTGCTGAAATTAAAGGTATGTTGGGTCGTATTTTTGACCGCTTAGACCGACAGGCAGACAATAAATGAACTTTGACACTCTCTCTATAGTTAAATTTGGGGATGTAGATTCTCTGGGAGAGTTTTTGTTTGAAAACGGCATACAACACAAGTTATTTCAAGAAACATTCATGGACCAAGGCATTTCGGTGCCTATTTACCCCATTATTGACGCAAATACAGAAAATTTGGATGACTGGTTATTGGCTCATCAGGTCGAACATCAGGCTTTTGCCGGCTTGCTAGGGCTTAATAACCCCTTTAATATGCTGGATGTGGACTTTAATAATGAGTCAGATTTCTATGATTGGATAGCTTCTCATCTGTACATTCACGAACAGATTGCTGCTGCCCTCAATTTGAGTTCTTAGACTATGAAAAAAGTTCTCTCCGCCCCAAGAAAAAATGGTTTTTTGAAATTGTGCAACGCAACACAAACAGAGGTGATTTATGGCAATAGCTGAACCAAACGCTCCTATTGAGCCAAAGATTGATAATCAAAAACAGATGGATACAGATGTGATGAGCGCTGTTAAAAAACAGCGTCAACCTGAAGTCTCTCCTGAAGTAGAAAAAGCAAAAACCAATCTTTTAAGAATCATCAAGCAAGTTGGCATTGACCCTCAGCGCGTTATTCAAGCCGGAAAATATGCTGAAGCTGCGTTGCAAAGACCTGAAATGTATCCAATGGCTATTGATAATGCTGTAAAAGCAGGGTTATTGACGCCAGACCAAGTTCCGAAAGGACCGGGCATTGACTTCCAATTGTTAGGTAACGGCGTTACCGCTGGAAGATTGACCGAGCAATTGATAAAAGAAGGGAAACTATAATGGGTGGCGCTGCTCCAGTAATCATTACCGTAGTCGCTGTTGCTGCTTCTATTGTTGCCGGACCTGAAATGGGCGCGGCGATTATTGCTGCAACTGATTCAACCGTTGGCGCTGCGATGGCTGCCGATGCAACTTTAACTGCTACTGCCGCCGTTGCTAATGCTGGCTATGCCGCTACAACCGTAGCCGCCGTTGGTGGAGCTGCCACAGGCGCAGCAAGTAGCGCTATCAATGCTGCGGTTCAAGGCAAGAATGTTGAAGGCGTATTAAAAGCTGCTGGTACTGGTGCCGTAACTGGCGCAGCTAGCGGTGCCGTTGGCTCTGAAGTAGCTAGCGGTGCAACTGACGCTTTAGGAAAAACGGGCGCTGCTGTTGCCGGAGGCGCTGCTTCAGGTGCTACAAGCGGATTTACTGGCGCAGAATTATCTGGAAGCAACCTACAACAAGCAATTAAGCAAGGTGAAATTGGTGGCGCTACTGGCGCAATTACCGCTGGTATTGGACAAGCATTGCAAGGCGCCGATGTTTCACCAGAAACAAGTAGAGCCGTAACCGCTGCTGGAGCGCCTTTTATTCGTCAAGATGTAGCTAATTTATTCGGTGGTACAACTCCAGCCGGAACTACAAATGTTGCTAGCGCAGGAGGCACACCAACTGCTGCTCCAACTTATAGTTCATTGACTGGTGGTGCCGGCTCAAGTCCGGGCAGCTCTGCATTAGCTCAGGCATTAAATTTAGGTGGTGGGGATATTAGCCCTCCAGTTAATATCGGAGGTGGAGAGAAAACTACACCTAATGTTTGGAATCAGGCTTCTTTAAGAACTAAAGACGAAACCGGAGCTTAATATGGCTAAAGCGTTAATTGAATCATTACAACTTGATTTGCCAGCATTGGCAAAAATCATTCAATCTAAGGGTAGAAAAGGCGATACCATCCTCGCTCACATCAACCCTAGAGAGGCAGCGCTTCTTAAAAAGCGTGGCGGTAGTGGAACAATTAACCCTGAGACTGGTCTTCCTCAATTTGATGATTATGGTCCTACTTATTCTGAAATGGGATATACCCCTCCTCCAGAACAAGCTGGTCCTCCAGTTCAATTTGCCGCGCCTGATGTTCAAGCAAGCTATACCGGTTCACAATATGGTGGTCAAACGGCTGCCCCTGTAAGCGCAGAAGCTCCTGCTGTAAACGCACAATCTCCTGCTGTAAACGCACAATCTCAAGCCGGTCAATTTAATTTGCCTAGCTTTTATGACCCAAGCACTTCAGGACTTAGCGTTGCAGAAATGCAAGCTGGCTCACAACCAAACGCTGCTCAATTAGCGGATTACAGAGCTAGCATTGCTCAACAGCCAGCTTTGACGGCTCAACAACAATCTGATTTATTGGCATCATCCACACCTACTTACGGTACACAACCAATACCCGGTGACCAAACCACTAAAGACCAAACAGGAAAAATTTTGGGAATGTCTCCAGATACTCTTGCTCGTCTTGGTTTAGCTGGTGGATTAGGTTTATATGGCGCTGGACAATACAGAAAAGGCGTAAATCAAATTGGTCAATCTACTCAACAACAACAAGCTATTGCTCAACCGTATCAAACGGCTGGTCAAAACTTAATTCGAGCTGCCGGAGCTGGTGAATTAACTCCACAATCCGTTCAGTCTTACAAGGCTGCACAAGCTCAATTGGCTCAAGGTGTAGCTAATCGTGGTGGTGTTGGCGCTGAACAAGCTGCCACTCAACTTGAAGCCTTCCGTCAAACATTGCTAACAAACCAATACAACTACGGATTGCAAGTAAGCCAGATTGGTGACCAGATTGCTCTTGGCGCTATCCGTACCGGTATGCAGCTTGACCAACAATTGAATCAAGCAAGCACTAACTTCTACACAAGTCTTGCCGGAATAGCGGCTGGATTACCAATGGCGAGGACCGTCTAATGGCTGACCCAATTAACCCAGTTACCCCTCAAGAATCGGCTAATTTAAAGCCGTTCACATTACCGGCTGCGCCTACTGAGCAAGCAATTAAGACTCAGTTTGGTGGCGTTCCCGGCATTGACATGACAAAGGCACCTAAGTCTTTGGGCGGCGTTCAACAAGAAGAAGCTAGAGTGTTGCAGCGTCAACAACAATTAGGTCAAGAGATTGGCGCTACTGAATTGGCTCAAAAACAATATCAAGCCGATGTACAAGCCTCTATTGCAACTCAAGAGCGTGAAAGAACACAAGCTATTGAAGCTAAAGTGGACCAAGTTCGTAAAGATTTTCCTTATCCCGAGCTTCATCCAACCAAAGAAAACATCCCTGAACTAGCTACTTTGTTTAGCTTGATTGGCGTTATTGGTATGGCAGTCGGTGGCGCTGGCAAAATGTCCGCTATTGGCTCTATGAACTCTATGTCTGGAATGATGAAAGGCTGGCAGCAAGGTCGTTCAGATTTATGGAATCGTGAAAAGCAAGAGTTTGACAAAGAGATGACCAAGGTCAAATCTATTATTGATGATGCTTACAAGGATGCTGACCGAGCCTACAAGATGATGGCAACCGATAGACGCGAAGCTGAAGCATTAGCAAACCAGTCCGCAGCGAAGATGGGTGGTCAAATTGGTAAACAGATTCTTGAAAAGCAAGGTTTAGAGCCGTACTTCAAGTATCTGCAAGAAATTAAAGGTGACATCAATAAGGTATTAGACCGCTCTGTTAAGACTTCCAAGAGCGCTGAAGGTGCGCTGCCTAAAGATTCTAAGACTCGCGATGAGTTCCGCGCTCGTTATCAGTCAATTAAGAATGTGGAAGACATCCAGAGCTTATTGGATAACCCTAAATACTCTAAATTTATCAATCCAACAACTCAATTTACGCCGGCTGTTCTTAACAACTTGCGTGAAAACTTCCCTGAGCTGTCATCTAAATTGGCTCGTATTCAGGCTATTGAGTTCCAGCTTGGCGGTAAAGCGCTTACTGCAAACGAACAAAAAATTCTTGAGCCTTTATATGGTTGGCGTGGTCTTACTGCTGGTGCGCTTAGAGAGCGTCTCAAAGAAGTTAAAGACAATTTTACTAAAACCAACTCGCTTGTTGAGATTGATTATCCCGGTCTCAAGTCATTGCGTGGAAAATATGACCAATACTATGAGCAGACTGGAAAGGTTCCTGAGGTTCCTGCTCCTGAATCTGCTATTTACAGCGTTGGTGACATTGTTCAAAAAGGTGAAAAGCGCTACAAAGTTACTGGCGTCATCAAGGATGGACAAGGCAATATTGTTGACTACGATGTAGAAGAGGTAAAAGCCAAATGACAAAGCTATCTGAGATTACCGGAGATACAAGTTCAGGCGGAGGTATGCGTCTATCTCAAGTGGATGCTGGACCTAGAGGTGATGAACCTACTGCAATGGAAAAGACTGGCGCAGTTGCTCGCGGTGTTGCCGCTGGCACGCTTGGCGGTCCCGGTGATATTGAATACTTTGCTACCACTACCGTTCCTAAATTCTTTGGCGGAGAAGGTGAAACTGGTACCTTTATGGGTTCACCAACATTCTTTCCTCGCTCTGAAGATGTGGAAAAAGGATTTCAGCAAGTTGAAAAGGTTGTTGGCGCAAAACCCGGTGTTCGTCCCGAGCTAGAAGGCTATCGTACAGGCGGCGAAGTTGTCGGTGGATTTGTTACTCCCGGTCAAATTGTTAAGAATGTAATCAAAAAGCCGCTTGAAAAAGGCATGGAGATTGTCTCTAAAGCTAGGGGAAAACCACTAGAAAAAGCATTAAGCGAGATGACAACCACCGCTGAAGAGCTTGGACAGAAAGCTGGCACCCGCATTAAAGAAACTGAAAAAGTCGGTCAAGAAAAGATTTACACCGACCAACAACGCCAAGAAATCAATCTTCGTGATGCTGCAAAGCGTTTTGATGCCGATGCTCAATTAGCCAAAGCTGAAAGCCAAAGCACTTTAAACAAGATTGGCAGACCTACTAACGAATATCAAGTCGGAGAAGGTCTTAGAGGCGTTGCTAAAGGCGTTGAAAAGCAATTAGATGTTGCTAGAGGTAGAGCTGCAGATGTTCTTAAAGACGCTTATTTTGCAGAAGGCAAAGCAAGTGAGGCTGCTGGCAAGTTTTGGTCTCAATCTCAAACCGGTCAAGCGTTTTTAAAAAACCTTAAAGATATTGCGTCTCCTGCTAACGCTGGAAAATACACCGCATCTGAGCAATTAGCCGCTAAAGACTTGATGGAAACCCTATCTGGCGTACAAGTTCAAGGAAAAATTGTTCGTTCTCAAATTGAAAAGATTGAGAAAGTTATCAGAGAAACAAAAAAAATAGCCAACAAACCGACAATGACAGGCGCGGACGCTATGAAACAGCAGTACATGGGTAAGCTAGCAGAAAAGCTAGAAGACTCTGTGTATGGCTATGTCAGCGAAAGCGGTAAACCAATTGCGGGATTTGCTCCTACCGGCAGAACCTTTAGAGAGGTTTATGCCAAGATGAGCCAGCCTTTAAATACCTACGAATCTCAGGTTGGCAAAGTGTTGACCCAAGAAATTGAAGGATTAAAGGGCGTATTTCAAGCTGATGCTACTCAAATTCCAGATAAAGTATTCCAATCTCCAGAGCAGATTCGTATTTTGGAAAAGATGGACATTAGCAAAAAAGCATTAGAACCATTTGCTGCTCAACACGCTGTTAATGAGTTGTCTAAATTAAATACTGCTGAAGCCGTTGACGCTTGGATTAACTCATCTAAAGGCGCCTATCTTCAAGAGTTCCCTGCCGTTGCTGCAAAGGTAAAAGAATATGCACAAACGCTTGCGCGTAATGAAGTCAAAGCTGCCGAGAAATCTGCGGGCGCCAAGGCTCTGTCTCAGCGCGCTAAAGAGATATCTCAACGCGCACAAGGCAAAGCTGAAAAACTCTCAGATTTAACTAAAGAAAATCAACGGTTTGTAAGCGAATCTTCAAGAGATATATTCTATGCAACGACTACTGACCGCAGCATTAGCGCTGCTGAAACTTATGTCAAAGGCTTGGAGAGAAGAGGTCTTGCTACCCGCGAAGAAACCATTGAAATGCTAGACAAAATCCGTGATGTCAAAGCTAAAGAAGTAGATAAAGCAAAAGCCGTAACCGCCCTTAAAGGTATTTTGCCTTGGGTTGGCGCAATCGGATTGGGTAGTGCCGTTACTGGTTACAGCTTAAACAAAGCCATTGGAGGTTTGTGATGCCATTGAAAGAAGGTACTAGCAAAAAGACCATTAGCAAAAATATCAGCAAAATGGTTCGTGAAGGGTATCCGCAGAAGCAAGCGGTTGCCGCAGCTTTAAACCAATCTCGTAAATCGCAAAAAAAAGCAAAGCGAAAGCTAAGAAAGGTGCGGCGTGGCTAAGAAGCAAAAGGGGATAAACGGCGCTTTAGAAGAAGCTATTTCATCAATGTTGACTCAGGTGATGGCTGACCCTATGGCGAGCATTACAGATAAAACTAAGGTGTTAGACCGAGCATTGAAGCTAGAAGCAATCAAGCTAAAAATGAACGATGACGAATGGGGAAGTGGTTTTGCTGTTGATGATGACGATGAGTAAGGTTAGAATATGAGTATCTTTAATCGAATAGGGGATATTCATGGACGCAATTACTGTCATCAAAGTAGCATTAACGGTCATCTCAGACCGGCTCATAACGATTATGGCACTCTCAATGTCATGCGGTCTAGCGTGTTGGGTGATGTGGGGTCCGGAATGGGACCGAGTAGCAACACTAGCAATATTTGTAGTATTCAGCTATCTTGTGATAAACGCAAAGGAAAGGAAACAACATGAAAACCAGACCACACCAGAGGGAACATGAGCAAAATCAGCAGGTAGCTACCGCGATTCGCCCACAGTTACCGAGAGATGGAAGCCCCGGAATGACTAAATGGAAGACCGGTGAACTGCCAAAGGGCGGCTATCGCTCCACTTTTGATTTTGCCGAAGGTGCTTTCAGCACAAAACTAAGTCCATCTGGAGCCAAAGAGAAGAAGGTGTACTAAATGGCTACTCAATCTACCTTCTCAATGACCCAACATGGAAGGACAGAACCTTTTGATTTGCAAGTAGCAAGAGGTCAGATTCCCTACCATAGCGTAGTCAATATTTATGGTTATCAATCAACTGTAGGTGCTTCATTTATTCCTATTTGGGAAAACAATACCGCTTACACTTATCCAGCATCAGCCATTTCAATGCTAATGACCGGTACTGGTAGCGATACTGCTAAAGTTCAAATTAACGGTCTAGACGCTAATTACAACCCAATTACTGAAACCGTAACTTTGAATGGTTCCACTGGAGTAGCTACCACTAACAATTATTTTCGAGTTAATAATCTTGTGGTGGTGTCCGGTAATCCAGCAGCCAATGTAACCTTGACCAGTTCAGACGGAAATACCTCTAATACCTATGCCAAGATTGTTACCGGCATTGGAAAATCTCAAAATAGTTGGTACACCGTTCCAGCTAATAACACTTTTTATTTGACTCGTTCACAAGTATTTTCTACTGCTACAGCTATTGCTTCTACTGCATATAACAGTTATCAAGTTGTAACTATAAGCTCTACTGGAGTTCAGCAAGTTTTAACAAAAAGACCTTTTACTGCAAACTTTGAAATTAGGCGTGTAGCGCCAACGGTTTATGCTGCCGGTACTGACATTCAATGGCAAGCAAATACCAATAGCGGTAACTCAACAGTAGCGGTTTCTTTGGAGGGTTACTTAGTTAAAAATGATGGAACCTCAACAGGATATTAAAATGACAGACATTCAAGATGTAACACCAGTAGTAGAAGTCCCTAATGTACCTGAGCCAGCACCAGCTCCAGAGCCAATCGTGCCTCCTGAAGTTGTTGTTGAAGTAGCGGGTGACGCTCCTAAATCATTAGGCGAAAATATCAGCGTGGTCAATATTTATACACCGCAGTAAGGCTTTAAATGAGCGAGCAATCAAATATTGAATCCGCAAAGGAAGTTGCCGGTAAGTCCATTGGAAAACATGGGCTTGCCTACATTACGGCAATCATTGTAATCAGCGTTGCTGCAAGTATTTTCTTAGATGCTTCTAAAATTGCCGCAGTTATTGGTATGGCTGGCGGTGCAATTATGGCTATCATCAACATGATGAACGCAGTATCAGGCACCACAGAAAAAGAAGAGCGACCTGAATTTCAAGTTATTCAAAATTTAATTGGAAAGTTAGACCATCTTGCTGACAAAGAGCCTCCAATGTCCGTTACTGTTGACGGAGATAAGGTGACTGTCACTAAGGGTTCAGACACTATTACGACTAAAAAATGAAGTTATTAAAAGATATTCTGACTGAAGACAACAATGAGACTTATTGTGCTGCTAGGGTTTGTGCTATTGCTGCTCTGTTTGGCTTCTTGGGAATTGCTTTTGTTCATGTTTTACATGGTAATCCCATTGATTTCTCGCAATTAGGCATTGGTTTTGGCACCGTTTTAGGTGGTTCTGGTGTGATGATTGGAGCTAAAGCCGCCACTCAAAAGGATGGTAGCGATGTTTCCCCTTCCAATTAGTTTTTATATTTATGCTGCGTTGACTGTAATTGCTTTAGCTGGTGTTGGCTACGGCAGACATGAGCATAATGTTTTTGAAGAGTACAAAGCAGAAGAGATTGCCAATGCTAGAGAAAAAGAACATCAGCTTCAAGATGCTACCGACCAGATTAGAAAGGACAAAGATGCTCAAATTGACGCTATTAACAATCAGCTCGCTAATGCTCTTATCGAGTTGCGGAACCGCCCCAGTAGGGCAAATAAAGTATCCAGCAATGGACAAAGTGGAACTGGGACAACCCTTTTTGCCGAGGATGCAGAATTTCTTATCGGGGAAGCTGCCAGAGCAGACAAGCTCAGAACAGCCCTCTCAGCCTGTTACGCCCAATACGACCAAGTAACAGGAGCTAAATGATGCAATACTCTAAAGACGGATTACATCTTACAGAACAATTTGAAAGCGTTAGGCTTACTGCTTATCCTGACCCTGCTACTGGTGGAGACCCTTGGACTATTGGTTATGGTCATACCGGTCCTGAAGTCCATTCAGGTATGACAATTACTCAAGAGCAAGCTGAAAACTATTTGATGCAAGATGTGGCTAAAGCTGCCGCAGATGTTAATGCCAAGGTGACCGTAGAGATTACTCAGGGCGAGTTTGATGCCTTAGTAGATTTTGCTTTTAATTGTGGATGCGGCAATCTTAACGGCTCTACATTGCTCAAAAAACTAAATGCCGGAGACTATGAAGGTGCCGCGCATGAGTTTGAAAAATGGGATATGGCTGCTGGCAAACACATGGCTGGACTATTGCGCCGCAGACAAGCTGAAGAGCTTTTATTTCTGAAAGACATTCATGGCTAAAGACACTAATCTTTCCGTTGGTCGTGGCGAGAAGTTGCCCGTATCTCGAGGCGGAGGATTAACAGCCAAAGGAAGAAAGAAGTACAACCGAGCAACAGGAAGCAAATTAAAAGCACCAACAAAATCAGGACCAAGACATAAATCATTTTGTGCGCGTTCTAAGAATTGGAAGGGTGAGCGAGGCAAAGCAGCTAGACGCAGATGGGGATGCCGTTAATGGATTCACACTACAAGTCGTTATTGAAGGCGGTCACTTGGCGTATTACAGGAAGCCTTGATACTTTTGTGTTGTCTTGGATTATCACAGGACACGCTTCTCTTGCCTTCTCTATTGCGTTTGTAGAGCTATTTACCAAGATAGCGCTTTATTGGTTACATGAGCGTATTTGGCTAAAGGTGAAACTATGAATCATTGGGTGCTTGGGGAAGCCGGAGCCTCCCCTCCAAAACATTAAGGCGAAGGAATTAGCTGTCCTTCAAACAAATAGCTACCCATGTGTCCTAAGCTGACCCAAGGTGCAGCCCATACTTTGATGCCGTTATCTCTAGCGAGCTTACAAAAGTGATAATCCTCTGAAAGCAAAGTGTTATTGATTGGTTCAATGCTGGTCGTAAAATATTCCTTAATCTCATCTGCTTTAAGAGTACCCGCTAAGTCCAGTACATTGTTGGTATAGGAAGGTACTTTATCTGCAAGCTGCTCAAATACTTGACGCTTAATCAACATAAATCCTGTACCGCCATTCCAGATTTCTACTGGCTCATTGACTGGTACCGTTACCGAACCTGAATAATCTACTAGATTCACAACAAAAGAGCCGGTGTAATACTTGAGGTTATCGTCAGGAACATTATTGTCCATAGCCTGTTTAACGCTGCCCCAGTTGATTTCCTTCTTAGGGTAGATACCGCAAATAATGTCTTTGTCCACCTCAATCATGCGCGGCATTTGAGCAGGGTTAAAACGAATGTCTGCATCAATAAACATCAAGTGAGTTGCGTTACTGGCTAGGAACCCTTTAACCAAGGCGTTACGGGCGCGAGTAATCAAAGACTCATTGAACATAAAAGAGAAGGTGACATCAACGCCAATCTCGTTTAAATGCTTTTGCATCAGCACAATGCTCTGAGTATAAAAACCAGCGCACATACCACCGTACATTGGAGTCGCAATAAATAAATGCGGTCTTTGCTTTTCTTCTTTAACTTCTTCAGTCATTACGTTCTCTCTATCTTCTGTTGTAAAAGTTGTCATTTTTCTATCCATTTCCAACCGAGCAATTCTTCGGTGTTTTTAATTTGTTCATCCGTTGGTCTTTCTAAAACATAAATTGTCCAATTACCGCCTATCTGCCAACCTCCTTCATATTTTGGTTCTGGCATAAATGCAACAATGCTGTCATTTGGTATGTATGGTGAATAAGTCATATTTATTCCTTGTAGATGGGGCTACCTGAAAACTCTGCCCCGTAAGTGTCCTAACTGTCCGCTGAGGGACTCTCATTCAGGCTTGAGGAGGTCTCTTCAATGGTCTCAATCATCACTCTGATTCCGCCGCCTTTAACCGTCTTGCCCCTTATGATTTCTAAGTGGTCAACCTGAAAATCATTGTTGAATACTCCAGCATCTTCAAGCGCATCTAGGACTGCTTTGATGCGATTATCAATATCTATCTTGCGCTTGTCTCTTGGAAACAGCACCATCGTTACTTTCAATTTACTATCTCCGAGTTTGGGTACTCTGTACTCAACAACATAATCTGCAACAGCCGCCTTGAACGCCCGTCCTTCCTTGGTAATCCCCATCCTTCCCCTGTAAACAGTCCGGTAGGAATTAACGCTAGGAGGGAGCGGAAGCGCCAAAATAATCATTAGCAGCTTATTGGCTTAAAAGGACCATCTGTATTAGTATCCCAACAGCACATACCGCCGCGTCCGTCAGGTTCACATTTAGTGGCTGCAAAACAATTTGCGCTCAACAAAACAAACAATACAATCGCAGTCAATTTTTTCATATCTATTCTCCTTAGAAGGGTACATCTCCGGCATCGGGGGTAACATCTCTTGG
>Ga0316223_1002361_pt1 | contig 15431 bp, 15 predicted proteins | sample TBH18009metaG_FD_206007 | JGI IMG/M metagenome (GOLD analysis project Ga0316223, IMG submission 206007) | Freshwater microbial communities from Trout Bog Lake, Wisconsin, USA - TBH18009 | ecosystem: Environmental > Aquatic > Freshwater > Lake > Hypolimnion/Profundal zone | place: USA: Wisconsin...
CAGTTTTTTTGTAAATGTAATAAGTAAAAAGTATTACTCGAAGTTTTCTGGAGCGGTAGTTCAGTTGGTTAGAATATCTGCCTGTCACGCAGAGGGTCGCGGGTTCGAGTCCCGTCCGTTCCGCCAAGTATATAAAGTCCTTGTAAATCAAGGGCTTATGAGATTAGAGGGAAGAAGTTTTCCCCCTAACTTTCCCCCTAGATGTTCCCCCTGCAGCTCTATCATGATAGGGGCATAGGGAAGATAGAGTGATCATCAGGTTAAGTACTGATGTTGAATCTATGACACCCCCTTCAGCCTAAAAACCATTCTCAGCATTCTCTCTTTCTTCTTCTTCGTAAAACTCCTTGATCTCCTTACGCCACTCGCCAATTAGAGAGGGCACTAAGTCTTGAGAGTAATACTGAAGGGCAAGTGCAGCAATGCTCGGCTGTGATGATAGTTTTGTCCCAAATGTTGTATGTAGCCGCTGTGCCCACACTTTTGCTTGTTTAATCTCCCATTCCTCATCAAATTCTTTCTCTTCTTTGCCCTCCGCCATTGCTTGCTTCCAAGTTAGTCGAAACACTTCCTCCCTCCATGTTTGAGGAAACTTTTCTTGATATTCAGAAAGGCTTGTTCTCATTCTCGAGATCGTAGCGCTACCAATTCCACAAACATTAGCTGTTTCTCTAATTGTGTAGCTTTCAAGGCATACAAGCTTCCATGCACGGTCAAACTTATCATCCTCAGTCATTGCAAGCTTATCCTTGGAGTTAAGCTTTGTTGCTTCAAGGAGGGCATCTTTAAGAGATCCCTCAAATAACTGAACTGGGATCGAAGGTAGTTTGATACTCCCAGCTTTATTTACTTGTCTATAAGCCTCCAGCCGATGATGACCATCAATCACTCGATAGTGAGAGCCGCTCCACCAAATTGTTATTGGATCTAAGGTGTGAGAGGGCTTGTTCTGCTCGATAGCCTTAACCAAAACTTTAATATGCTCTTCGGATGCGGATATATCATTCAAGCCTCTTGGTTGTAAAACCGATTGCGCAGTGTTGATATGTTTGATTGGAATTGCTTGAGGATTATTAAAGAGAGGCTCCTTAGCGGCTGCAAGCTCCTCCTCAAGCTGTTTGTAAGCCACTTCAAAACTTACTAGGTTTATTTGGATCATGTAATCCCCAACAGCGCTGTTCTCATGCGTTTATCCAATTCATCTTTAGAATCTTTTCTCTTGGTAATTGCTTTGCTGAATTGATAGCCTGATACACCGAAGACCTGATTGAGAAGGTCATATACCGTATTCACCTCAGGCACTCCCATTTCAATTACGTACTTAACTATTGGCTTACCAGTTCTCTTATTGATCAGGGCAGGGTCAACAAAATGACTGATGCGTCTTACGTGTTTGACCAGTTGATGCTTGTAAGACCTCTGGTTAACAAATATCCCCGGGGTATTGTCCTCGAACCTCTGGAAGGAAGCCCACAGTAGCAACACCTCATCCATGGGAACATTCTTAAGTAAGCTCTGGAGCACCTGGTAGCCCTTGCGCTGACCTTTGATACCCGCTAGTCCGTCCGCTTGTTGCTTAAGGTATTTATCCACAGATTTCCCAAGGATCACCCAGCGTTCCCCCAAGGCTAACTTGAGGTCGTGAAGAGAGGGGTTACTCTTGTTTGCCTCAAGTAACTCTTGGATTTCCTGGGTGGATCTTTGGAGACTGCTGATCTTAATTGAGACTTGCATCGGATCACCTTTAAGGTGGAACCCATGTTCATGTTTACTGCAGTATTTTTTGCCACTCTTTCTTAGGAGGGTGCACCCAGCAATCTGGCAGCCACGACCATAGACCTGGGACATCTTTGCTTCACGTAAGGAGACTGGTGGTTGAGCCATGGTTACCTAGTGGTTGCTGCAGGTAGTCAACTCAAGATCCTGGTTGGATTCTTAATAGCTCTTGCCAATAACCCATATTAAGGCATGGAAGGGGCAGGATATTCCAATATCTAAAAGAAAATAATCTAATAAAAGTGTTTTAAGTGACTAAACTGATAATTAATCTAATAACTATTCGTTTGAAGGTTTTAAATGCCACTTAAAGAATCCATTGAATTTGTTCTTGGAAGTTATCTTAAGGCTTCTCAAGAAGACTTCAAGGCAAACCCCGTTGCTAACTTTCTACGTCATGATTTCCCCGATTCTTTGGTGAGCGTGGCTGGTGAGCATGACCGACTTATCTACAAGGGTAGCGCAGGACAAGGTGTTTGGGCTAAGGGTCCCTGGGTGGGAATCTTTGATCCCCTCATAACAACCACACCTCAAAGTGGCTATTACCCTGTTTACTTATTTTGTGAAGATATGCATGGGGTGTACTTGAGTCTTAACCAGGGCATGACTGAGGCGAAGGCTTTGTATAAGTCAGATGCGAAGACTGCACTTCGTGCCAGAGCTGCAAACTACCGAGCCATGTTGGGATCCCAGATTACGCAGTTTCCCGATCTCACGATTGACTTATCACCCTCAGCACAGTCTAACGATACCGCCTTTTATGAAGCAGGAAATATCTGCGCAAAGTTCTACCCAGCAGGTCAGGTTCCCAATGAAGCTGTCCTTATCTCTGATCTTGCCAATATGCTCCAGCTGTATCAATCCTTGTTGGAAGGCGAGACAAGCGATGCTTCTAGCGTTCCTAGCGAGGGGGATGAGCCAGTTGAACTTCATTATGAGGATGCAACCAAGTTTCGTATTCATAAGCGGATAGAGCGTAACTCCAACCTATCAAAAGAAGTCAAGAAGAGACAGGGATACGTTTGCCAGGTATGCAGCACCAACTTTGAAAAGACTTATGGGGAGATCGGAAAAGAGTACATTGAAGCCCATCACCTCAAGCCCATCTCTTCTCTCAAGGGAACTAAGGTTGCCTTAGATCCAGTTAAAGACTTTGCTGTGCTTTGTGCCAATTGCCATCGCATGATTCACCGCTCGGGATGCTTAGACGATATTGAGAAATTTAAAGCAGAGCATTACCAGGGATGATCATCTATCAGTCTAGTAAGGGCGGGTTTTTAGAAGACGTTCGGTCCAATGAGATACATAACATTATTGCGGAAACTTATTTAGCAAAGACAGGGCATAAAGTAGCCCCCAATGAGTTTCGCTCTTGGCAAGAGTCTATGCGCTTTATGGGCGCTATTCTTGAAGACCAAGAGATCCCAGAGGATGCTGGGGTGAGTGTGGAGTTTCATATTCCCCAGACCTCCAAGAGGGTCGACTTTATTCTGAGCGGTCAAAATGATGCCAAGGAAGACCAGATCATCATTGTTGAACTCAAACAGTGGGAGTCTGCTGAATTAACAACAAAAGATGCAATTGTTAAGACCCGTTTTCAATATGGTATGGCTGAGACCAGTCACCCCTCCTATCAAGCTTGGTCCTACAGTGAGTTACTCAATCAACTCAATGAAACGGTCTACACAGATGGAATTCAGTTAACGCCTTGTGCTTACCTTCATAACTACATAGATGACTCCGTTATCCGCAACCCTTTTTATCAATCCTACCTTGATAAGGCTCCAGTTTTTTTAAAGGGGAGGGAAGAGAAGGAAAGACTTAAAGCTTTCATTAAGAAATTTGTAAAATATGGTGACAAGACTAACTTGATGCTACGGATTGAGAATGGCAAGATAAAGCCTTCAAAAAGTTTGGCTGACGCTCTTGCGAAGATGCTCCAGGGAAATCCCGAGTTCATCATGCTAGATGAACAAAAGTTAGTCTATGAGACAGCGCTGCAGTTAGCTAGGAACTCCACTAGTGAGAATAAGAATGTCTTAATTGTGGAAGGCGGTCCCGGTACTGGCAAGTCAGTTGTGGCTGTTAACCTTTTAGTTGATCTAATTAAAAAGCAAGAAGTCGTGGCACAGTACGTCACCAAGAATGCAGCGCCTAGAGCGGTCTATGAAGCCAAGCTCACAGGTACGATGACACATACGGCAATCTCTAATCTCTTTACCGGGTCAGGTTCTTTCCATACTGCTGAACCTAACTCTTTTCAGGTTTTACTTGTAGATGAAGCTCATCGTCTTAATGCAAAATCTGGAATGTTTAAGCACCTTGGTGAGAATCAGATTAAGGAAATTATTGAGGCTACGCCCCTTGCCATCTTCTTTATTGATGAGAATCAGAAGGTTACCTTTAGTGATATTGGTAGCAAAGAGGAGATTGAGAAATGGGCGTCCCTATCTGGTGCAACGGTTCATAACCTAGCCCTTGAATCACAGTTTAGATGCAATGGTTCTGACGGTTATCTCGCCTGGCTTGATAACATTCTTGGGATTCGGGATACAGCAAATATTACGTTGGCGGGATTAGATTACGACTTCCGGGTTCTCTCAGACCCCAATGAACTAAGAGACTTAATTTATGAAAAAAATAAACTCAACAACAAGGCAAGAATAGTTGCTGGTTATTGCTGGAATTGGATTAGCAAGAAGTCTCCAGACTCTTACGATATTACATTCCCCGAATTAGGTTTTGAGATTAAATGGAACTTAACTCAAGACGGCTCCTTATGGATTCAATCTCCCACCTCAGTTTCTGAAATTGGATGTATTCATACTTGTCAGGGTTTAGAGGTTGACTACGTTGGTGTAATCATTGGTGGCGATTTTATTGTTCGTGATGGGGTGCCGTTAACAAATCCAGATGCAAGAGCTAAGACTGATAAATCATTGAGTGGATATAAGAAGCAATTGAAGACAGATCCTGAGCTAGCCAAAAAGAGGGCAGATGAGATCATTAGGAATACCTACAGGACCTTAATGACTAGGGGGATGAGGGGTTGCTATATCTACTGCACAGATCCTGAGACGCAAACTTACTTCGAGAGTATGTTGAAACTCACAGCTTAAATTTCGTTGTATTTCTTGGATGAACCCCTGGCTTTATCTACGGGGTACTTTAGGTTGTTCTTTTTGATTTTTTCTTCAACGATCCTAGTCACATCTAGATTACATGAGTGAGCCAAAAGCAGCGCATAGGCTAAGACGTCAGCGAGCTCTTCCTTAATTTTTTCTTGGCTAGCTTCTTCGGGCGACTTCCAGAGAAAGGCCTCTAGTAGCTCCGAGGCTTCGATGGAAAGGGCTATTGCTAGATCCTTAGGGTTATGAAATTGCTCCCAATCTCGGTCATCTCTGAAGGCAATCAGTTTCTGAGTTAATTCATTAATATTTGACATGCTCCAATCCTACTATATTTAGAGTGCTTATCACTGTCTGCTTGGGGTTTGAATGGAGCCCCTAACGCTGATTAGCCCTTGGAGGCTCTATCCGACCCTTAGGAGATATTCCTAAAAGGATGAAACCGTTTCTGGATTGGCATACATTTTAGTAGATGCTTGAAAAATACCATCTATATATGATGAAAATTCATAGTCGCAGAAATCATCACACGCATTTAGATCGCCCTCCAAATACAGTGCCCTAGCTCTACATGAACCTCCACATAAAAGCCTAATGGGGCATTCCGCACATTCTGCCCTAGCGTATATGCTTAAATTTCGTGCAGAAAGCAATGCTGGGCTACTGTTATAGATATCAACAATAGACTGTTCACGAATATTCCCAGCTTTAAACTCTTCCAGGTGCACCAAGTGACATGGGAAAACATCTCCATTATGAGAAATACTAATCTCAACGCCACCTATGGCACACCTAGTTGTTCCATTGTTTTTAAGCTTCATTAGTGAATCACCAATGTTTGCCATAGCCGATACATTCTCAGCGTCAGCTAAGGCTTTGTAATACTCGTCGCCAGAAATTGCTAGCTCAGCATTCAACTTAGCATTGCCAGCATTAAATAGCGGTTGAAATGTTAAACGACCACCATATATTTTCGCCATCTCTCCAATATTCGATATATTTTTCTTAGTTACAGTCATTGCCAAGAGGACTTCAGCGCCATGCTTATCAAGCAAGTCAATTGCAGAGGTAATCTTGTCGTAAGTATCTTGACCGCGATGAAAATCATTTAACTCAGCAAAACTGCCATCTATGGAAATTCTAATTTGATCAAAAGCTCCGGCAATATATTGAGCATTTTTAGAATTTATAGGTGTTGCATTCGTTAATAACTGCGTATGAAACCCTTTGCTACGGCAATACTCTGAGATTTTAGGTGTTGATTTATTTAATAAAGGCTCTCCACCAGTTAAGGCTATATGAATCCCTTTTGATATTCCATATAAGTCATCAATTAATGACTCGTATTCCAAATAGGATAATGACCTTCCTGAGGGAGATCGCTCCTCCGCATAGCAGTAATTACATTTCAAATTGCAATCAGGGTGAACATTCAGATGCACAGAGCGCAGTATCGGTTTGTATACGGCTTGGTATTTTTCCTCCTCATTGGAGGGATTAAAAAAACCATTAGAGATTTGCAAGCTTATGAAAATATTCGCTTCATTTACACTTAATCCTTGCTGACCTACGGACTCAAGAATTTGATCTACTGAGCGGATTCCGTCGCATAATGAAAGCACGTAAGCACCATTTGCATTCGTAACCAACCAATCGGGCTTTGAAGGGACCAGAAATAAGAATTTCCCACTTCTTTCTATCATGACTGAATCAGCCGGCAGTTTTAGGTTCATATATATTTTGAGTTGGAAAATAAAAACGCCGAACAGAAATTAAATCTTGCTCGGCGTTAATTACACTACAAAAATACTTTACGACTATTGACCTGCACAGTTATAGGACTGACCACACTTCCCACCACCACCGCTACAGTTATAGGACTGACCACATGCTGCAGTAGCTTTTGACACATCAACACTAACGCTTAAACCGGGTATAGAGGAATCAAAACCTGATGCCTTCTGAACTTTAACTTCAAGCCCATAAGCAGCTACAGCAACTGCAGCAATCAATCCATACTTTATTGCTCTACGAGTTGTTAAAGAATTCATATTCACTCCTTATGTTAGCTATTTACTACTGTTTCATCCTATTCCTCTAATTCATTTGCGTGTCGCTAGTTAATTGATCCATGTCAAATAAAGGCATAGAATTTATAAGTTTTGAATATTGATCTTTTTTATATACCAAAATCCAATGGATAAAACTCTTTGTAAATGACCTTTTTTGGCCGTTTTCAGCCGTTAAACCCCAAAACTCGCCATGGACTCAATCCGACCCATGAGAGGCGGTCGCAGATAACACAATCAGTTGAAGATATTTGAAGTGTTTCTTGCCGAGCCCACTAGGACTTGAACCTGGGACCAAAGGATTATGAGAGCAGAAGCCCATGATAGACCTATATAAACAGTTGGTCTGCGGGTGGTAAGTGTCGGTGTGTAAGCAAATTCACGCTTTTACTAGAAGAGCTCTCTCACTCTTTGGTTTTCAAAACCACAGGATTTTTGGAACAACCGTCTAGCACCTCATTGCTTCAGAGTACTTTTTTAAATAAGGATTTTTTTATTATCTATTCAGAAAATTTTCAACTGATGCTCGATGCTCCACAGAACTAAAACACATTCCTAGAGCCATATTACTTTGAGAAAAAATATCCTCAAGCGAAGACTCTAGGCTTTTATTAATAATATGCTTGCTCAGCATGAAGGCAGGCTTGGCTGTGTCATTAAATGTATTAGCCAATTGTTTAGCATTCTCGAGTAAATCGCCAGGATCTGAGCGGCGATCTATGATGCCGATTGTCATTGCCTCTTCAGATTTGACCCTTCTTCCTGAGAAGATTAAATCTTTAGCCAAGCTCATTCCAACTCGTCGAGGTAAAAAATACATCCCACCTCCATCTGGGATCACAGCCCTGTCAATGTATGACCAGCAAAACAACGCATTTTCACTGCCAATAATGAAATCACATGCTAGCGCTAAATCAGCGCCCAATCCAAATGCTGAGCCATTTACTGCAGCGATAATAGGTTTTGGCATATTGTGAATCAGGGTAATCATTCGCTGAATTTCTTGATGCCGCTTCCATCCCTTGATAGCTATTTCGCCAGCTGGAATCTCAAGCCTTTTTGCCATCGCCTCAATATCACCACCCGCACAAAAACTAGCCCCATTTCCACTCAAAATAACAGCATAAATTTTCTCATCGTTTGATATTGACTCAAGAGCATTGAGAAGCTCATGTCTCATCAGATCGTTTAAGGCATTATGCTTGCTTGGTCTATTTAGAAAAAGAAATGCCACGCCATCATCAACTCTTAAATCAATATATTCATAGTGCATAGAAAGACCCCTTTAAGGATTATTTTTTTGTAAAGCTCTTAATATTTTCTGCTGATAAAAATTCTTCCACTATCCTTTTCAATATTATGTTTTGCTTCAAATAAATGGGGAATAATAAATTGATGGATCTCTTGCTGAGAAAGCTTTGAACCACTGAGAGTGCAATTTAGTGCAATAGTTGGATCATCACTACTTCCAACTCTAAGCGGGACTGATACAGCACATACATTTGGCTCCCAATCCCCAAGACTCAGGCAGTACGAATTTTTTTCATAAAAAACTTTATCTCGATTAAAGTGGTGTAAGTCTTTACGATACTGGGCCGGGTAAGTAACCTTTATTCTATTAAGGATAGCATTCTGATCTTTTTCCGAAGAGGCGAGCAAAAGGGCGCGCCCTATCGAAGTAGTTAAAAGCGGCCTACTACTGCCAATATCGGGCTTTAAAAAATTCCGACGATCAAGTCGCATTGCGTCTATATATACAACTTCAAGACGCCCAAGCATTCCTAAATTAACCGTCCACTTTGTTTTAGTAGCTAACTGCTCCATATGAGGGCGAGCTAAATGTCGAATTTCTAGGCCAGCCAACATGGGATAACCTAACATTAAAACTCCAGGTCCAAGGCGATATTTTTGCAATCGATCCACCTTCAGTAAGTAACCCAATTTTTCAAGTGTATAAGTTAGACGTGAAACTGTTGCCTTAGGGAGCAAAGTTCGTTCACATAACTCTTTATTGCCTAACAATTGATCAGCAGGATTAAACGCCCTCAGCACTTCTAGACCCCTACTTAGATTTATTGCAAACTGACGATCGATCATGCCTTTTAGTCCCTTTCAAGGTCTATAGATCCTGATTCTTTTCCTAGTGGATAGCAATCTATTCTAACAAGTGTTTCGCTAGGCGAAACACACTGATACCCCTGATTTTCTCTGATTCAATAGAATTTCCTACTAAAATTCGACCAAAAAAATATGGGTACACCTGAAACACCAAGCAGTAATAAAGGCCCTTTATCTGGCGTACGTATTCTGGATATGGCCACTGTAATTGCCGGTCCATTTGCAGCAACGCTTTGCGCTGACTTAGGCGCAGAAGTCACCAAACTCGAGCTACCTGCCAGCAATGATCCCTTAAGAACTTTTGCCCCCATGAAGGACCATCATTCTTTATATTGGAAAGTTACTAATAGAGGTAAAAAAGGCATTACCTTAGATGTGCGAAAGCCTGAGGGAAAAGAAATTTTTTTAAGAATGCTGCCCTCTTTTGATGTGTTGGTGGAAAATTTTAGGACTGGCACCCTTGATCAATGGGGCCTTGATATCAACACCCTGCATCAAGCCAATCCTCAGCTTATCGTTCTTCGTCTTACTGGGTTCGGTCAGACCGGACCCTATGCCAGAAGGCCAGGCTTTGCGCGCATATTTGAGGCAATGAGTGGCTTTACAAACTTAACTGGAATGGCGGATGGGCCCCCTCAGCATATAAATTATCCTTTAGGAGATGTAGTTTCTGGATTATTTGGCGCGTTCTCTATAGCGGCAGCTTTAGTTGAGAGCTCTCGATCAAAAGATATGGTCGGAAGAGAAATCGACCTATCCGCAACCGAAGCCATGATGCGTCTACTTGATCCACTCGCAGTTGAGTTTGATCAACTAAATTATGTTCGTGGGCGAACTGGATCAAGGGCAACATATACAGCCCCCTCTAATATTTACAAAACATCTGATGGGGTTTGGATTAGCGTAGTTGGCTCTTCTGAACCAATATTTAAGCGGTTTTGTTCTGCAATGGGAATGGAAGACTTGGCAAACAATCCTAAATTTTCCAACAATCAGTCGCGCCTAAAGAATTTGGATGAAATAGACCAAATTATCTCTAACTGGTGCTCTTCGCTAAATTTTGAAAATTTAGCAATCGCCTTTAACCAACATGATGTACCTTTTACAAAGGTTTATGACATTAATGATGTCTTAAATGATCCCCATTTTCAAGAACGCAAGGCAATCATCAGACTGCCTGATGAAGATTTGGGTAGCATTCCAGCCCCTTGTATTGTGCCGCGCTTTTCTGGTATTCCCGAATATATTCCTCATAGCGGATCCAAAACTGGTGCCCATACTATTTCTTTTTATTCTGAACTTGGTTTAAGTGATGAGGAAATTTCCAAACTAAAAGCTAGCAACGTTATATAAAAGGAGTACTGCATGCACAAAATTACACTTAGCTCTCTTAACGAACTAAAAAACTGGGTTGGTAAACAGCTCCCACCCTCTGATTGGCAAACAATTACTCAAGAGCGTATTGATTTATTTGCAGAAGCTGGCGGAGATGATCAGTGGATACACGTAGACCCAGTAAGAGCGGCTAAAGAATCTCCTTACGGAGTCACAATAGCTCATGGCTTCTTAACCCTCTCACTCTTGAGTCGATTTTTTACAGATACCGTTCTCATCGATGGCGTTACCTTGTCCATTAATTATGGAGTTAATAAAGTTAGATTTACTGATCCAGTTTTGGTAAACGGCAAAGTGCGCGCTCATTTCACCCTAGCATCTCTAGAGGCATTTGAAGGCGGAGTGCAAATTATTTGGAATGTATCCATGGAACAAGAAGGCAAGGAACGGCCTTGCCTCATCGCAGAATGGGTAAGCCGACGTTATGGGGCATTTGATAATGAAGCTTCGCAATGAAATTTAGAACTTTGATTAAAGGATCACTATGATTCGCAACCCAAAAGAATTCTCTTCTTTTTTAGATTCACTAAAAAAATACTGTGAAAATAAGCTTATTCCTCGTGAAGCAGAGGTTGCGCTGTTGGATGAAGTTCCCGCCGATATCGTGACTGATATGGCTGAGTTCGGGCTATTTGGATTTTCAATACCGGAGGCTTATGGCGGATCTGGCATGACAACAGAAGAGCTCGTCTTAGCTGCAATGGAATTATCTCGATGCTCAGTTGCCTTTCGTGCGCGAGTGGGAACCAACACTGGGATTGGATCAGAGGCATTAGTTGCCGATGGATCAGAGGCACAAAAAGAAAAATATTTACCTAGATTAGCTAGCGGTGAAATCACTGGGTGCTTTGCAATTACCGAGCCTGACGCGGGCTCAGACGTGGCCTCTTTAAAAACTTCGGCGAGGAAAGACGGGGATGATTTCATCCTAAATGGCACCAAATGCTTTATTACTAATGCACCCATATCTGATCTATTCACCGTCATGGCCAGAACCGACCAAAGTAAGCCTAAAGCTGATGGTATTTCTGCATTTTTAATAGAGAAAAATACGCCAGGCCTCACTGTTGGTAGTCCATATAAAAAAATGGGGCAAGCAGGATCCCCGGTTTCAGAAGTGTATTTCGAAAACTGCCGCATTCCTGCTGGTAATCTCATTGGGTTAGAGGGTTCAGGTTTCAAAACTGCAATGAAAGTATTGAATAAGCAACGCATCCATTTAGCGGCACTTTGTATTGGTCCAGCCATTCGCATGTTAGATGAAATTGTGCAATACACATCTGTCAGGGAGCAGTTTGGTAAATCCATTGGCACTTTTCAGTTGGTGCAAGCGATGATTGCAGACTGTCAAACTGAAATTTATGCTGCTAAAGCACTTGTTTTAGAAACTGCTCGCAAGCGTGATGCAGGAGAAGATGTCACCATGGAGGCCTCCATTTGTAAATATTTTGCTTCGGAGATATGCGGAAGAGTAGCTGATCGTTGCGTACAGATGTTAGGTGGATATGGTTATATTGCCGACAATCCAATCGAGAGATTTTATCGAGATGTGCGTCTTTTCCGCCTCTATGAAGGGACGAGTCAAATTCATCAAATCAATATTGCAAAAAATACATTTAAACATGCAGGACTTTCTCTTAACTAACACCCTCATTTTGGAAAAATTATGAAAATCAAATTGAATACTGCGATTCTCTTTTTGCTCTATTTCGCAGGCCCGATTACTACTTGGGGGCAAACTAGCAACTATCCCAACCGCCCTATTAAAATCATTGTTCCTTATGCTGCTGGTGGTGGCGCTGATTCTGCAGCAAGAGCCATTAGCCAAAAATTAGGGCAATTACTGGGTCAACCCATCATCGTTGAAAATAAACCTGGTGCTTCAACACAATCTGGCACACTCTCAGTAGTAAAGGCCCCTGCCGATGGCCATACCTTATTAATGGGTACGGCTAACTTAGCAACGAATGTGGCATTGTTCGATAAGTTACCTTACGATACTCAAAAAGATTTAAAACCAGTTAGTCTGATTACCAAAGTACCGGTATATATATTTGTTCCAGGAAATTCAAATATTAAGAATGTTCCTGATTTAATAGCTCAATCTAAATCAACTCCAGATGGCTTGTCTTACGCTACGCCTGGAAATGGCAGTAGCGCTCACTTAGCAGGCGAACTTTTTAAGAATGATTCTAAAAGCAATCTTCAGCACATCCCTTACAAAGGAAGTTCAGAAGCCACAACAGCCCTCATTGGAGGTCAAGTTCAACTGAGCTTTGATAATTATGGTCCAGTAATGTCTCAAGTTAAGGCTGGTAATGCAATACCAATTGCTATTGCAATGCCAATCAGATCAAGTATTACGCCTAATGTACCTACCTTGAAAGAACTAGGATATCCCATGGAGGCGTACGCCTGGTGGGGTATTTTGTCGCCTGCCGGAACCCCTAATATCATTATCGAAAGACTAAACACTGCGATACAGACTACTCTTAAAGATCCTGAGGTTCGTGAGAATCTACAAAGACAAGGGGTTGAGATTATCGGTAGCACTCCAACTGAGTTTGCCGATCACATCAAATCAGAAACGATCAAGTGGTCACAAGTTGCCAAACAAGCCAACATCAAAGCCCAATAACATGAATGCACCTTTTAAAGCTTTTCGCCTTCACTCCTTAGATGGAGTAGTCACTAGAAAAATTGAATCTATTCAATTGGACTCTTTAAGCCCCGGCAATGTGATCATCAAGGTGGCATATTCTAGTATTAACTATAAGGATGCATTAGCTTCGAAAGGTCTTAATAATATAGTGCGTGAATGGCCAAGAATTAGCGGTATTGATTTGACTGGCATAGTGGTTGAATCGCTTGATTCACGCTTTAGCCCAGGTGATCAGGTATTGGTAAATGGTTGCGGGCTTGGAGTTGATCATGATGGTGGGCATGCCCAATATGCACGCGTCAATGCAGATTGGGTCATGAAAATACCTCAAGGCCTTACGCTTCTTGATGCCGCCACTATCGGTGTAGCAGGTTATACGGCGGGACTATCTCTTGACTTAATGGAGCTAAACGGCCTCAATCCAATAAGCGGCCCAATCCTGGTAACCGGAGCAACTGGCGGTGTAGCCACTATTGCAATTGATATGTTGTCGAAAAGAGGCTATCAAGTTACTGCTATGAGTGGCAAACCAAATGAGGTGGAATATCTTAAAAACCTCGGTGCCACCGAAGTCATTGCACGAATTTCATCAGAGAGTAAATTTAAGCCACTTGAAAAAGCGCAATGGGCAGGAGCAATTGACTCAGTTGGCGGCTCTACTTTATCTTGGATCACTCGCGTGATGCAACCAGGCGGAGTAATTGCTGCCTTTGGAAATGCAGGTGGAGCAGAACTTGAGACTACTGTAATTCCATTTATTCTCAGAGGAATTCGTTTGATTGGCATCAATGCAAACTCACCTATGAATATAAGAGAAAAAGTTTGGAAGAAGATTGCCAATGAATATCGCCCGACCCATTTAAAAGAAATCGCCAGCATCATTGGCATTGAAGAGCTATCACATCACCTAGATCTCACGTTGGCAGGTAAATCGAAGGGTAGGATTGTGATTGATATGAGTCAATAGGATCTGAAATACGAAAATTAGGATACAACATGAAACGTCGAGAGTTTCTCATTACCATCCCCGGCATTAGCCTATATCCTTTTGCATCATATGGTCAGACAGGATTTCCAAGTAACTCGATCAAAATAGTCTGCCCATACGCAGCTGGAGGTGGTCCGGATATACAGCTAAGACAAGCAGCGCCTTATCTGGGAGACACTTTTAAGCAAGTAGTCATCATTGAGAATAAAGTTGGTGCTGGCGGCATACTGGCGACTCAATATGCCTCACAGTCAGCGCCTGATGGCTATACCCTTATGCTTGGATCAAACATACAATTAATCCAAAAAATTATTAAGCCAGAAATTTCAATGAACCCTCTAACAGATTTTGCGCCCATTAGTAATATGTACTCGTTCGCAACAGTGATGATGGTCTCAGTAGACTCACCTTACAAAAGGGTTGAGGACGTGATCGCTGCTGCCAAAGCTAACCCAGGATCTATGAATTATGGATCAGGTGGAATTGGCACTTCAGCGCATATTGCGGGGGCAACATTTGTAACATTGAATAATTTAAAGGTAGTTCACATCCCATTAAAAGGATCGGTAGAAATTGCTACATCTTTAATTCGGGGCGATACACAATTTGCCTTTCCAATAGCAGGTACGGCCGTGCCATTGGTTAAGGGAGGAAAAGTGCGTGCACTTGCCGTAACAAGCAAAAATCGCTTAACGCAGTTACCAGATGTACCAACACTAAATGAAATCATGAAAAATGAGTTAACAATTCAGGAATCATGGTTTGGCATGTGGGCCCCGATCAAAACACCTCGAGATAAGATTGAAACTTTATTTCAAGGCATTACCAGCGCCCTTAATAACAAAGCTCTTAAGACAACTTATGAGGAGGCAGGTAATATGGTTACGCCCAGCCAGAGCCCTCAAAGCTTTGGAACGTATATGGTGAGTGAAAATAAAAAATGGGCCGAGATTATCCGCCTTACGGGTATAACGGCTGAATAATAAATTCACCAATTACTCATAATTACAAATCTGCTATTACAACCGTTACTTAAAGTAGTACTCAAAAAAATACCAGCCCGAAGGTTGGTATTTTCATTTCTGGTGAGCCCACCAGGACTTGAACCTGGGACCAAAGGATTCCGGTTTGTGTAGCTTTCACTACTCCCTGGACTATGCCTTCATCTTATTGATTGCTCAACTTAGATGGGTGCCGTCTAGTCTCTACACATTCAGCAGCACTTTCACGCTGAAGCTTGGCTCGGCGTTAGCGTATTCATTGCTGAACTTAGCTTTCTCCGAATTTGACACCAT
>Ga0316223_1002368_pt1 | contig 15381 bp, 10 predicted proteins | sample TBH18009metaG_FD_206007 | JGI IMG/M metagenome (GOLD analysis project Ga0316223, IMG submission 206007) | Freshwater microbial communities from Trout Bog Lake, Wisconsin, USA - TBH18009 | ecosystem: Environmental > Aquatic > Freshwater > Lake > Hypolimnion/Profundal zone | place: USA: Wisconsin...
CTGGCGATATGTCCGTTTGCGAACCAATGCCCCGAGACGCTTTTTTGCTCTCGACCACTTCCAAGGAGCATCGGTGCCACTAATAGCGCTCCCGCAGTCCGCGCTTGGCAGTTTTCATGTTGCGCACGTGGACTTCGGCGTGCTCCAGATCGATGTCTTCGCAGCGCAGCTTTTCGACTTCCGAGGGACGCAGCCCGAAGAAGCCGCCGAGAACCAGGTACCGGAGAACGACCGGCGTTTCGGCAGCGGCTTTCAAGAGCGCCCGCATCTGGTCTGGGGTTTTCGCTCTGCCGTGCCCGAAACCAAGGCGGTTGCGCCTATAAACGCCTATCGGTAGTTATGAATGCGAGGCAACCACTTTCTTCTGGCCTTTTTCTGGCCTCACTCCTCATACCCGATTCGCTGCGGGATTTGCTCGGGGCTGAAAAACCAATCCCGCGAAGTTGTCACTTCCTTTCATAGAAGCACTGGATGGAGGCGGGCTCGTGTGTTGAAGCGTCCGGATGGATTAGCGCAGGCCGCTATCGCACCGCATATGCAGCCCAAAAGCTTCGCATTGCCTATGGCCCCCATCGTGCATTTTCGAACTGGATGGCAAGAGAAGTCCTCACCCCAAATTCGCCGACCGATACAACCCTGCGTACTCCCCGCCTTGCGCCACCAACTCCGGGCCGCGCCCCTGTTCAACCACGCATCCGTTCTTGAGCACGACGATTTTTTCCATCGCGTGGATCGTCGCGATGCGATGGGTAACGATCAGAGTGGTACGGCCGCGCATCAAGTCGGCGATGGTCTCCATGATGGCGGCTTCGGTGGTCGGGTCGAGGGCGGAGGTGGGTTCGTCCAGCAGCAGGATGGGAGCGTTCTTCAAGAACGCGCGCGCGATGCCGAGCCGCTGGCGTTGACCCACGCTGAGGTGGCCGCCGCGTTCGCCCACTTGCGAGCGGTAGCCGTCGGGCATCGCCATGATGAAGTCGTGGGCCTGCGCCCGCCGCGCCGCTTCCACGATTTCCTCCTCGGTGGCCTCCGGGCGCCCGTAGGCGATGTTTTCACGGACGGTAGTCGAGAAAAGCAGCGTGTCCTGCAAGACGATGCTGATCTGGCTGCGCAGCGATTTCTTCTTGAGCGCGCGCAAATCCCGGCCGTCCACCAAGACGCGCCCGGCGGCCGGATCGTAAAACCGCGGCACCAGCGACAGCAGCGTGCTTTTCCCCGCGCCGGTGCCCCCGACAAACGCCACCGTCTGCCCTGGCGCAATTTCAACGCTGACGCCTTTGAGGATTATCCGCTGGTCGTCGTACCCGAAATCGACGTTCTCGATGCGGATGCTTCCTTTGGCTGCTTGAAGCTCCACGGCATCCGGCGCGTCTTTCACGTCGTCCTCGCGGTCTAGAATTTCGAAGCAGCGTTGCATGCCGGCGGCCGCCCCTTCCAACGCCCAAGCCGTGTAAGTCAATGCTTCCAGCGGTTGGTACAGCATCGTCAGGTAGGAGGCAAACACGAGCAGCGTACCCAGTTGCAGGGTGCCGCCCAGCACATGCAGCGAACCGATCCAGTACATCGCCGCCGTGCCGAACGCCATCAACGTGCCAATGACCAGCGCCGAACTCATCGACGTGCCAGTCAGGCGCAGATTGGCCTCCAGGCTTTGCCGGGCGCTCTGGTGGAACATCCGGACTTCACGGTCCTCCTGCCCAAAGGCATGAACCATCCGCACCGAAGCAAGCCCCTCCTGCGCCACCGTCAGCACCGCGCTCTCCCGTTCCTGGATCGTCGTCGATTCCGTCCGGATGCGAAGCGCGAAGTGGCGGATGGCCAAAATGATGAACGGGACGATGCCGAGGGAAATCAGCGTAAGTTTCACGTCGAGCGCCACCATTACGGCAAACGTACTGACCAACGTTATGACGGACTGGAAGATGTTCGAGAACCCCTTGTTGTAAATGGTCTGGATCGCCTGCGAATCGTATGCCACGCGGAAGCTGGAATCCGACGAACGGCGGGAATCGTGGAACTTCAACGGCAGGGACTGCAAATACGCATAGAGTTCGGTGCGCATCTTCAGCAACGCCTGCAAGCCGATGCGCACGAAAATCACATTGGTCACCAGATTGACGACGCCCGCCAGGAAATGGAAGAGCACGATGGCGATGCACAGGACGAGCACCGCGGTTGACGGGGAGACCGCCCCCAGCCAGCGCGCAACCTCGGCGTGCGCCTGCCGGTGAGCGGCGTCGTTCGGCGCCAGCACGCCATCGACGATGTACTTGAACGGCCACGGCTTGAGCAGGTTGAACGCGATCGAGATCAGCGTCAGCGCGGTGGCCAGCAGCGTCTGGCCCATGAACGGGCGAAAATAGGCCAGGGTTCGGCGATAGAGAGGCATCGCCCGATTCCTAGGCCGGGGCCTCGTCAAATGCAACCTTGGAGAGCTTTTTCGTAAATACCGCGGGACTCGTGTTACCCGCTCCGCCGCAGGCCGGCGACCGGTTCCCGTCCCTCCGCAACGCTCGCAGCCTCGGCGACGCCGGTCGCTTCGGTCGCGCTTTCGGACTCGCCCGCTTGCGACGGCGACTCCTGGCCGATTTGCAGCATAAGCCCAATCTTGCGACGCAGATCGAGTTGGATGCGCGCCGGGGCGCGGTTGGCGTTGACGACTTCGAACCCGTATTCGTCCAGCAGTTGGCGGAACTCCAGTTGCATCATGCGCTGATACTTGGTGAAGCTGTCGAACACGTCGCGGGAAAGGCCCAGATCCATGCCGCTTTCCCAGTAGTCCAGCGTGGCGTTCTTCTGGAAATTGCGTTCGACGAGGTTCCGCGCGCTGACTTGGAAGTAAAAGACAGCGTCGGGCACGATGGCACGGCTGTAAAGATTACGAACCCAGTCACGCCGGGCGCCGCGAACAGTATCCCGCACCATAAGGGTATAGACGTAGCGATCGGCCAGGACAATCAACCCGGCCCGAAGCGCCGGCACAATGTCGTTGATGAGCTGATCGTAAAAATCGGTGGCGTAGAAGAGACTGAGCGTGGTGCGGGTCAGCACGTTGCCTTGCTTGGCTTGTTCCAGTTCGGCGCTGACGAGGTTTGAACGGCGAAGCCCCATCACACGCACGGCGAAACCGTTCGCCTCCAGCCATTCGCTCAGCAGGGCGATCTGGGTGGAACGTCCCGAGCCGTCAGGGCCTTCAATCACAAATAGGCGTCCCGGGAACTGCGGTTCGTGCAGTTCCGGCAGCGGTTTTCCAAAGAATTTGGCGTTTTTCATCGTTTGAAGCCCGGGAGGTCGATGCGTTCGGAGATGATCTGGCGCACCTCGGTCTGTTGATCGTGGATTTCCCGCGTTGCGTCGATGCACGTAAAGTGAAACTTGGCTTTGAGCGCGGCGTATTGTTCGGCCACTTTCCCCTGGAAAATGCGGAAGCTTTCGTAGGGGTCTGCGGACCACCCCATATCCAGGCCGGCTTCGTGGTATTTCAGCGTGGGCCGGCCTTCGAGAATGCGGTTGAGGGAGACATGCAAGGGGACGTCGAAAAAGAAGGTGATGTCCGGACGCACAGCGAATCCGTAGATCTGCTGCACCCAGTCCGGGTCCACCCCGCGGACGGAATCGCGCGCGAGGGCGGTGTAGATGTAGCGGTCGGCCAGGACGAGGAAACCGGCGCGCAGCAGCGGCAGGATCTGGCGTTCGTAGCGGTCGGCGAAATCGGTGGCGTGGATGAGGGAGAACGTGGTCGGGGTAAGCAATTGGCGCTTTTTCCCCTTCGACGTGGCTTTCTTGACCAGAAGCGACGAGTTCCATTCCGTGAAATAAACTCGCGACCCCTGAAGCTCGAGCCAGCGCTTGACCAGGTAGATCTGCGTGCTCTTTCCCGAGCCGTCGAGGCCCTCGACCGCAATCAATTTGCCGGGATAATTTGCGTGGATCACACAGCCAGAATGCCGCCGTTCGCGGGCAAGTTCAACAGGAAATGTGTTTTCTTCCCCAACCATTACCCAACCATTAGGGAGCGCACGCGTGCCACGCGCTGGTTTCGGCGGCGGCCTCGAAATCAGCGGGAGTCCGTTGACAGTCACGCGCACCAGTCTTATCGGTCTAGGTTTCATGGATCTTTCATCGTCCCCACAGAAAAATGCCAAGCCATTCCGCAGATAGCGCGCCAAGCGCGCCCCCGCTGCCGGGTTATTCTGTCGGCAAGACGTTTTTGGTGTCGATATCGATCCTGGGATTGGTTGCGTTCTGCCAGATTGGCGCGCTGATTTGGCGGCTAAAACACCCTGCCGCAGCTATCGTCGCACTCAAAGCGGGAGCACCTGCGGAAAAGGTCGCCGTCCCCCGGGCGAATCCCGCCGCCTCGCCCTCGGCGACTCCCGATACCGCCGATCCGCTGGCTGCCGAGGCGGAACGCCGGCTCCTGGCGAGCCTGCCGCGTCCCACTCCGGTACCCGCGCGGCGTCTCGTAACCCCGGAGGCGCGGTTGAACGACCTCATCAACCTCGCGCGCACTTTGCGCGACCGGGGGGATACGAGCACGGCATTGACGCGATTGCGGGAAGCGCAGGTGATTTCCCCCCGAAATATGCAGATCGCCTCGGAGATGGCGATGACTTACGAGAAGATGGGGCTGACCGACAAGGCCGTCCAGCAATGGCGGCGCATTTACGAAATGGGCGAGAGCGCGGGCATCTACTATGCCGCAGCGGAAGCCAAATTGCGCGCGCTCGAGCTGCCATCCTCGGCGGAATCGGCCCCGGGGGAGGCTTCGCTCACCGGGGGACCGGCGGGCGAAGAGGGCGCGCAGGCTGCCGCCCCAGTGCTGTCGCTCGGGGATGTCGGCACGGTGGACGATACCGGCAACAGCCAGCCGCTGCGCCGCCTCAAGCTGCGCGTCCCCATTGCCGCGCGTCCCGGAGTGCGGGTCGATGTTCGCGACACAGTCATTCAGGTCTTCTTTTACGAGCAACTCAAGGGCAGCCTGGTGGAGACCGACGCCAACGTCGCCTCCTCGTGGGTCACCTCCCCGGTGGACTGGGCCAACGGCAAACGGGAGGTGTTGGAGGTCGAATACGCCCAGCCGGAGTTGGACCCACTGAATTCCCGGACGAAGGAACGCAGGAATTATTTTGGCTATATCGTGCGAGTCTATTATAAGAAGCGATTAAACGCGGTGTTTGCGGAGCCGGCGAGACTGTTGAACCAGTTCCCGGCGCCTTCGACACTGCCCACCTCAGACTCTGCGACACCGCCAAACTCAGACTTACCGCAATGAAGATCCTCCTGGTTGACGACGATCCCACAGTGCTCCGGACGCTGCTCGGAATTCTCAAGCTTAATCCCGCTTGCGAAACCACTATCGGCACCGGAGGCGCCCTTGCCATCGAAAACGCACAATCCGCGGGAGGGGTCGATCTCTTGATCTCCGACGTGGTGATGGAGCCGGTCGACGGTTTCACCCTCAATGCTCAGTTGCGGCTGTTGTATCCCTCCATGCGGACGATTTTCCTTTCGGGATACGATTTGAGCGCTTACTCGGAATACACGCAGGGCTGCAGCGTCTTTTTCAAGCCGGTCGATGCTCAGACGCTGCTGGCCGAGGTGGCCAGAATCCAGCAGGAATTGCCGCCGCCCGCTCCTCAGCCCGCCAGGGCGCGGACCGGCTCGATTCCGATTGCGATTCCCGCCCCCCGTCCGGTCTCGGCGGTCGCCGTGCCTGTCGCGCGCCCCAGCGCCGGACCGGTTGCGGTGGCCCAACCGACAACGCCCACGGTGGTTGCGACGCCGAGAGCCGTCGCGGTGGCAACACCGACGGCACGACCTGCGGCACCCACGGTGGTTGCGACGCCGAGAGCCGTTGCGGTGGCAACACCGGTGGCACGACCTGCGACGCCCACAGCGGTTGCGACGCCGAGAGCCGTCGCGGTGGCAACGCCAGTGGCGCGCCCCGCGGCACCCACGGCGGTTGCTGTTCCGACCGCGGTGCCGGTGGCAACACCAGTGGCACGGCCTTCAACACCCACGGCGGTTGCTGTTCCGACCGCGGTGCCGGTGGCAACACCAGTGGCACGGCCTTCAACACCCACGGCGGTTGCTGTTCCGACCGCGGTGCCGGTGGCAACACCCGTGGCACGTGCGGCGACACCCACGGCGGTTGCTGTTCCGACCGCGGTACCGGTGGCAACACCAGTGGCACGGCCTTCAACACCCACGGCGGTTGCCGTTCCGACCGCGGTGCCGGTGGCAACACCAGTGGCACGGCCTTCAACACCCACGGCGGTTGCTGTTCCAACCGCGGTTCCGGCGGCAACACCGGTGGCGCGGCCTTCAACACCCACGGCGGTTGCTGTTCCAACCGCGGTTCCGGTGGCAACACCAGCGGCACGCCCGCCCGTCGCCACGCCTGCCCCTGTTGCCGAAATCGACGAAGAAGTGTTTTCGAGCGACGAATTGCTGAACCGAAAAATCGGCAATTACAATATCATCTGGAAAATCGGCGACAGCGAATGGGGACCGATCTATGTGGCGGTGCAAACTTCCATGGCGCGTCCGGTCGCGATGAAAGTTCTCTCAGAGAGCCGCCAGGAGCAGGATCCCACCGCCAAAGAACGCTTCCTTGCACTCGCACAGGCGCAGGCAGGCGTCAAGCACCCCGCCATTCTCGCCGTCTATGAAGGAGGCCATGCCAGCGGCCATACCTATTACACTTACGAGTACGTTGACGGCGCACAGCTTGAGGAGATGAGAAGCCAGGGCCAGCAGATCGACGACCCGGCGGCCCTGAAAATTGTCAAGACCGTCGCCGAAGGCCTCTCCTATCTCCACCAGCAAAAGATTTCCCACAGCCCGCTCGAAGCCCAGCGTATTTATATCGGCAAGGACGGGCGCCCGCACATGGCCAACATCGCGACGCTGCCCGGCGAACCGCTGCCCGATATCGCAACGGACATTTCAACGCTGTCGCGGATCATCGGCGGCATGCTGCCCAACGGCGTCCCAATCGACCCGGGGTTGCGCGGAATGCTGGTGCGCATGGCGTTCGGCGGCGAGCAAGGGTTCCAATCCTGGGGCGCGTTGTTGCAGGCAGTCAAGGCGCTCGAACCGAAAGTGATACCGGTCGATGCCGTCAAACTGACCGCTCAGGAGCAGGCTGCCGTGCGCGCGGTCGAGCAGACCAAGAAACAGCAGAAGCGCACCCTCATCATTACGGCTCTCAGCATTGGCGTCATGCTCGGCGTGGGCGTGTATCTCTTCTATTACAACTTCATCCGCAGCAACGAGCGCAACCTCAACCAGATGGTCAAAATTCCGTCCGGGCCGTTCCTCCTCGGTGAAAGCAACAAGCGGGTTTCACTGCCCGACTTCTGGATCGACAAATACGAGGTGACCATCGGCGAATACGCCCGGTTTCTGGATGCTTACGAGAGCTCGTCCACTCCGCAAAAATTCGATCACCCCAAACAACCCGAGGGACACACCCATGTTCCGGGCCGCGGCAAGGGGGACTGGGAGATCTATTACGACCATGCCCGTGCCGGCAAACCGACCAAGGGAAGGTCCATCGATTTGAACTGCCCGGTCTTCATGGTCGATTGGTGGGACGCATACGCTTACGCGAAATGGGCCGGCAAACGCCTGCCCACCGAAGAGGAATGGGAGAAAGCTGGACGCGGCACCACCGGCAACAAATACCCTTGGGGCAACGATGCCGACCCGAAGAAGGCCAACACGGGCGCCGATTACAAGGACGACGTTCAGGACGATGGCGCCGGGAAGGTCGATGGCTACACCTACTGGGCTCCCGTCGATGAGTTTAAGGGGGACAGAAGCCCCTTCGGTGTGATCGGGATGGCCGGTAATGTCGCCGAGTGGGTGGACACCTGGGACGCTTCGCACACGCACCCGGTCATTCGCGGCGGTTCCTATCACACGGTCGATGTAAAGATCACCCGTCGGTTCGCCGAAGCGGACCCTGAAGAGCGCCTTGAGTTTCTCGGCTTCCGTTGTGTTTCGGATCAGCCGCCAAAACCGTGATGCGCAGCGATCGAAATGCGTGTACAGTTCGCGTCGCCGTCAACATCGGCGTCTTCTTTCTCCCCGTTTATGCATATTACTGCCAGCCATCCTGCCGAACCGGAGGCTCGCGAAGTTAGCGCGAGCCCAATTCAGACCACGGGCGCGACGCCTGTATCACATCGGACGGGCTCGCGCCCGTTCCTCGCCAGGGCTCTGCTCGCTCTGCTGGCTTTCGCGGTGTGCGCTTCATGCCTGCACGCTCAAGTTCAGGTCAGCTTGAGCCTCAAGCGGCGCTTCTACATCGCTTACGAACCGCTCATCGCCACCATCGCCGTGACCAACCTCGCCGGACGCGATCTTCCGCTGGCCGATGACGGCGGCCACCAGTGGTTCGGTTTCAATATCCTGCGCGAAGACGGCATGCCGGTGCCGGCCCTCAACCCCAATTATCAACTCAGCCCGATGACCATCCCGGCTGGCTCAACCATCAAGCGCACCGTCAATCTCAATACCCTTTATCCGGTGCATGACTACGGCCCCTACAAAATCCGCGCGGTGATCTATTTCGGCCTCATGGACAAGTTCTTCCAGTCGAATCCGGTAAACATTGAGATCAGCGAGGGCAAGACAGTGTGGCAGCAGATTGTGGGCGTTCCGGAAGGCCAGCCGGAAGCCGGTTCCAACCGGAAAATCTCGCTGCTGAAATTCCGGCGCTACGACAACAACGAACTTTACGCCCGCGTTCAGGACGCCGACACCGGGACGGTGTACTGCACCGCCGCCCTGGGGCGCTTGCTCGACAAAAACGAACCGGAGGTGGTCGTGGATTCCTCCAACCGCGTCCATGTGCTTCAAATCGTCGATGCCAAAACTTATCTCCATTCCGTGATCGGCCCCGACGGAGCGGTTTCCGAATCCCAGCCTTATCTTTGCGAAAGCGCACGCCCTTTTCTCGGCAGGGACGCCTCCGGAGTGGTTGCCGTCAAGAACGGAAAACTCTTCGATCCCAGCGCTCCTGCTGGACTCGGCACGTCTTCTGCTAATGGAAAGAGTGTGCCCAAGATTTCCGACAGGCCCGTCGAACTGCCCACCGATTAACACCCCATGTTTGCGCGCTCCGCGTTTGCCTCCTTTCTCCTTTTCGCAACGTCCGCCTTCGCGTTCAACACCGTCGTGATCGACCCCGGTCACGGCGGCAAGGACCGCGGCGGCATCCCGGGCCAGCGCATCTCCGAAAAGGATCTTGCCCTGGACGTCGCGCGCCGTTTGCGCAGCGACCTGCGCGACGCCGGTCTGCGCACCGTGATGACGCGAAGCCGGGATACGTTTGTTTCCCTGCAGGATCGCGTGGCCATCGCCAATGCCCAGCGCAATGCAGTCCTGGTAAGCATCCATTTCAACGCTGCGACACGCGGCAGCGCATCCGGCATCGAGACGTATTATTTCAAATCCGCAGCCGCTCCGCTGGCCGCGAAGATCCAGACGCGCCTCTTGAAAAATGTGTCCAACGAGGAGAACCGTGGCGTCAAGCCGCACCGGTATTATGTTTTACGCAAGTCGCGCATTCCCGCAGTGCTGGTCGAATGCGGTTTCCTGACCAACAACCGCGAAGGCGCCCGCTGCCTGATAGCGGCCCACCGCCAGCGCCTCGCCGACGCGATCGCTTCCGCCGTCGAATCTGCGCGGTAGCACTTTGGGTAATTCCTGAGACCGACCGCTTCGAAAGCGGTGGAGATTCCTTTGCATTACCCACAAGTTTGCAAATCGGGCGCAGGAGTGAGAACGGAGTCCCGAACGTTGTCATCCTGAGACTCAGACCTCCTGACCTCTACCTGGAATGGACGTGAGACCATTCGGAGCGGCGAAGCCGTGGCGCGTTGTGGTCGCGCCAGCGTCTTATAGGGACTGCGGCGAGGCCTGTTTGCCTCCACAGCGACGAGTCGATGGCGCAGGAAACACTTTGGGTAATTCCTGAGACCAATCGCTTCGAAAGCGGTGGAGATTCTTTTCCATCACCCACAAGTTTGCAAATCGGGCGCAGGAGTGAGAACGGAGCCCCGAACGTTGTCATCCTGAGCCTGCGAAGGATCTCACGAGGCGATCGCGACGTTCGTTTCAGTCGGCACGTACTCGGGACGGACGGCTCATCGGGCGGCGCTGTCAGCTTCGAGAACGGTGAATAGTGACATAACGCCGGCTGGCCTGCCGTGAGATCCTTCGCAAGCTCAGGATGACAAAATAATATGGGCCGCTCCGGTTTCCGTGCTCGGTTTCGGTTTTGTAGTTAATGGAAATGGCACTTCACCGCAGTCCACGAGCCTCCTCTGCCGTTTTGGGGTCATCCATTTCGGACCGCGTTGGCGTTGGGCTCATTTTCATTCTTCAATTCGACCGTTCTTTCCAGAAGAGGTCAGGATGTCTGAGACCGAAAGGACTCAGACCAAAGCCTCATAGTGAAGGAGTGAAGGGGCACCCACCTATTGACAAGAAAAGGGCGGCGTTCCGAGGCGGTCATTCGACCGAACCCAGAAACGCCGCCCCTGTTTCATTAGCTGTTTACGGGAACACGGATTGCACGAGGCTGATCGAACCGTCGGTGAACGTGATCTTGTAGACCAGATCGCCGGCGTCGTTGAAGTGACGCGTCTGGCCCGTGGCGTTCGCCGGTGCGCTGAAGATGGTCAGCGCCGAGACTGTCTTCGCCTTGCCGTTGACGGTGAGACCATCGCCCTTGCGAATCAACTGCTTGAGCGCTCCGGAGCTATCCTGCGCCCAGATCGCCTGGTTGTTGGAACCGATTACCCCGCCCCTGCCGGTAACCAAGTTGGCCACAAATACCACACCGCCCTGATTCGGCAGAACGAATTGCACGAACGATGCAAACACCGGCCCCGAGGGCGAGACGACTCCCGTGGCGTCCGGCGCGGGATCGCCCGCACGCGCCACCATCGCCAGCGAACCGCTTACGGTCGCCCAGATGCCGGTGCAGGTGCTGCCGCTTACCGCGCCGCCCTTGACCAGCGTCCCCACGAACGCCGCAGCGTCATCATTGGCGTAGACCGGGTCGCTAAGGCTCGCAAACGTGCCAACGCTCGAACCCGACCCCGCATAACCCGACGCCGGAACTCCAGTCCGCGCGATCAACATCCGCCCGAAGGTCCCGGTGTCGGCCCAGATTCCGGAGTTGTTGGCCGAGACGATGCCGCTGCCCGCTGGGCCCGCGACAGTAGCCTGGAAGGCGACGTGATCGCTGTCGTTGATCGTGGGGTTACCCAGTGCGGTGAAGGTCGCGGCGGGAATCCCCGTGGCAACGTCTTTGCGGAGCACCACCATCGTCGCGCTGTACGGCGCCCCGGCAGTCGCCGGGAAACTCAAGCGCGCAATTCCGCCGCTGCCATCGGTGAAGTTGATTGAGCAGAGCAGATCGCCCCCGGAGTTGAAATGCCTCGTTTGACCGGCGGCATTCGCCGGCGCGAGGAAGAGTTTCAAGGCGGATATCGCCTTGAGATGCCCGTTGACTGTCATTCCATAGCCGGCGCGAAGCACCTGGCACAGCGTGCCGTTGACGCCCTGCGCCCAGATGCCCTGGCTTGATGCCGCCGTCGCCGAGCCCACGCCATTCACCAGATTCGCCACGAACACCGCCCCTCCATGATCCGGCAGAACGATCTGCGAGAACGAGCCGAACACCGGACTTGCGGCGGAGACGGTTCCCGTGGAATCCGGCGCAAAATCGCCAATTCGCGCGATTAATTCCGGTTGACCCGTGCCTGTCGCCAGCCAGATCCCCTTGTTATTAAGCGCGCCGACCGTTCCCGATGTACTCAGCGTTCCGAAGAATGCCACGCTATCGTCGTTGGCATACACTGGATCGCTCAAGATCGCAAACGTACCCACCGTTCCGACTCCGCTGTAACCCGGCGCCGCAGCACCCGTCCGCGCGATCAATTGCCGCATAACGGTTCCCCGGTCGGCCCAGATTCCGGAGCTGTTCAAAGCGCCAATTCCGCTGCCCACGCTCCCCGACACCGTGGCCTGGAAAGCAAGGTGATCGGTGTCGTTAATCGCCGGATTGCCCAGCGTCTTTAACGTGGCTCCCGCAATTCCAGGAGCGGCGTCCTTAATCGAATCCACCGCCATCGTGCCGAACCGCGGCTGCGTTGCCAAAACCTGATCCGGCCCGTATGCCGTTCCCAACGAGTTAACGGTCACCATACGATAATGGTAGAGCGTGTTCGGGACAAGGCCGGCGAAGGTGCCGCCCACGGGCACACCGGACAACCACCAGTTGCCGATTTCCTGCCACGACGTGGTGCCGCTGGTGTAAGCGGTCGTCAAACCGTACTGGAAACAAACCAGCGTCTCATTGTCATTGGCGACGACCGCCGTCGATACGACCGCACCCGAGCCCGTTGTGGCCGGGAGGTTGTAGGTCGCCGTCGGAGTCTTCACCGAGAAGACCTGGTCAGGGCCATAAGTCAGCCCCACCGTGCTCGACATCGCCACCCGGTAGTGGTAGATCGCCGGGGTCAAACCGCCCCGCCCGTGCGTGCCTGTAACGGCCACCGGCGTCGTCCCTGTTCCGACCGGCTGGGCGAGCGTCTTGGAGAGATACTTGCCCTTGACCGTGCCGTATTCCCAGTAAACCTGCACGTTGTTGGTCTTGCCTCTGGGACCCGCAAACCCGTTCGGGTTGACGGCTGCGCTGAAGGTCACCAGCGAACCGGTCACGACCGCCTTGTTCACAGAGCAGCTCGGACCGTTGGTAAAGGTCCGGTCCGCTCCGTAGAACATGCCGTCGCTGTTGACCACGCCGAGACGGTAATGGTAGAGCGCATTGTTCACCAGACCCGCTTACCGCCACAAAGTCCATGCCGCTGCTGGTGCCTTGCACATCGTCTTCGCTGCCGTAGGTGGTGTCTGTTCCCCATTCGAACCACACCGGCGAGAAGAGCCCCATCGGGTTTGCCGAACCGGTGTAAGCGACCTTTCCGTTGACGACAGTTGCGCTTCCGGTGACTTGCAACGGAATCCCCTTGGAGATGCGGTTGTTGGCCTGGTCCGCGATATACAACGTCCCATCGCCATCCGAAGCGAGGCCGAGCGGGTTGCTGAAGCGGGCATAGCTGCCCATTCCATCGTCGGTTCCGCTGATGCCCGGGAAGCCTCCCAGGGTCGTGACCGTTCCATCCTGCGTCACTTCACGAATCGTATTGCCGAAGAAATCGGTGACATACAGGTTTCCGAGCGAATCCACGGCAACGCCGGCTGGGACGTGGAACCGCGCGGCGGATCCTGTTCCGTCGGCGATCCCGACTGTTCCAGGCATCCCGGCCACGGTCGTAACCGTGCCGTCAGGCGCCACCTTGCGGATCGCGCTGTTCTGGGTGTCCGCAACATACACGTTTCCGTTGGCGTCCACCGCAAGGCCCGCCGGACCGGCAAACCGGGCGGCGCTACCAACCCCGTTGGCGGTTCCGCTGGCTCCCGGAGTTCCTGCCATCGTCGTGACGATGCCCTGAGGCGTCAACTTGCGGATGGTGTTGCTCCCGTAATCGGCAACGTAGATGTTTCCGTCCGAATCCAGCGCGATGCCCATGGGATTATTGAACAAGCCCGCGCTTGCGAATCCGTCGGAGGTCCCGCCGACTCCCGGCGTGCCGGCAATCGTGGTTACCGCTCCGGTTGGCGTTATCTTGCGGACAGTGTATGCGCCGGCGTCGGTGACGTAGACGTTTTCAGAAGCGTCCACAGCAATTCCGAATGGATCCACAAAGCTGGCGGCGCTCCCGATCCCATCCGCGGTTCCAGCTACTCCCGGGCTTCCCGCAAACGTGGTGACCGTGCCGTCAGGCGTGATCTTGCGCACCGTGCAGCTCATCGCGTCGGCGACGTAGACATTTCCGCTTCCGCTCAATGCCACCCCCATCGGCGAACTAAACTGCGCCCCGACTCCGATCCCGTTCGCGGTTCCGCCAATACCCGGCGTGCCGGCGACGGTCTCGAAGTAGTAGCGCGCATGCATCGGCTCGCGTTCCACAACGACCGCATATACTTTGGTCGTCGTCCCATCCTGTGCCGTCACCGTCACATCGATCGTGTTCGGCCCCGACGCAAGCGGGCTCCCGCCGACGATCTGGAAGGAGGCATTGGTATCGGACAGAATCGGAGTGACCGTTTCGGTAGTCACATCCTGCAACACTGTCGCAGAGTAATTGGTGAAGTCGGAGGAGAAGACCGGATTCAGCGTCCCCGAACTCAGCAGCAATCCGATCAGGTTGGCGTCCGAACCGGCTTGCAGGAACACCGTTACCGTGTAAACCAGCTGCGTTGTCCCATCCTGCGCCGTCACCGCAACCGAGATCGTGTTCGGGCCTGCGCCCAGCGCGTGGGCACCCGTGCCGCTCAGAGTGGCATTGGGTTCGTCCGCCGTCGCCGTGACGACCAGGCTCGTCACGTTGGAAACGGTGGCGCTGTAAGTCAAGCCGCCGGAGGAGAACACCGGATTCAACGTGCCGGAACTCAACGCCAAACTCCTGAGATAGGCGTCCGCACTCGGCAACCGCGTCACAGTCACCGTGTAGCTCAAAGCGGTCAAACCATCCTGCGCTAGCGTATGCACCGAGATCGTGTTGTTCCCGACATTGAGCCCGACTGTGCCGGTGCCGCCGGTGATGGTAGCCATCGGGTCGGTCGTTGTCGCGGTTACCGTCAAGCTTGTAACCGCGTTCGCCACCGTGGTGCTGTAGGCGAGCGTGCCGGGAGCAAAGGTCGGGCTGTAGGCGCCGGTGCTCAGCGCCAGGCCCGACAGCGTCGCAACCGCACTCGGCAGGCGCGTCACCATCACCATGTACGTCAGCGACGTTGCGCCGTCCTGCGCCAGCGTATGCACCGCAATCGTGTTCGGTCCGACCGCAAAGCCAGATGTGCCGGTGATGCTTGTGATGCTCGCTGTCGAATCGGAGAGCGTTGCCGTTACCCCGGCGCTCGTCACTGTGTTGGCCACGGTTGTGCTGTATACCAGCGTTCCGGGAGCAAAGGCCGGGCTGAAGGCGCCGGTGCTTAGCGCCAGGCTCGACAGGGTCGCGATCGCACTCGGCAGGCGCGTCACCGTCACCGTGTAGGTCTTCGATGTCGATCCATCTTGCGCCAGCGTATGCACCGTGATCGTGTTTGCCCCGACAACAAACCCGGACGTGCCAGTGATACTTGTGATCGTGGTCGTCGTGTCGGAGAGCGTTGCCGTCACCGTCTCGCTCGTCACCGAATTCGCCACCGTCGCGCTATAGGTCACCACCGACGACGCGAATACCGGATTCAATGTGCCGCTGCTCAGCACAAGGTTGGACAGATCCGCATTCGCACTCG
>Ga0316223_1002369_pt1 | contig 15379 bp, 8 predicted proteins | sample TBH18009metaG_FD_206007 | JGI IMG/M metagenome (GOLD analysis project Ga0316223, IMG submission 206007) | Freshwater microbial communities from Trout Bog Lake, Wisconsin, USA - TBH18009 | ecosystem: Environmental > Aquatic > Freshwater > Lake > Hypolimnion/Profundal zone | place: USA: Wisconsin...
CGTATGTGCCGGTCCCTGCAGCCTAACATCATCATCAACAACCGGCTGGGTTTGCCGGGCGACAACGACACCCCGGAAAATGAGATCGGCCACTTCCAATATGAGCGCCCTTGGGAGAGCAACTGCACCCTGGAAAAACAATGGTCCTGGCGCAGCAAGCAGGACATCCGCCCGCTCGAAGAATGCCTGAGGATGTTAATCTGCACAGTGATCAACGATGGCAATTTCCTTTTCAATTTTGGACCGATGCCCGATGGACGCATGGACCCGCACCAAGTCGAGCGGGCGAAACAAATCGGCGACTGGTTGAAGAAATACGGTCAGAGCATCTATGCCACGCGAGGCGGACCGCTCCTCGCCCCCGATGAAAGCGACCGCAGCCAGAGCGGTTACTATAGCAACTTCCATATGGCTGGCGGCAAATGGTGGGGTGGCAGCACCCGCAAAGGCAACACGGTTTATCTGCACATTTTGCGCTGGCCGGCGGACAACATCGAACTTCCGGCGCTGTCGCGGAAAATCGTCGCTTACAGCGTGCTAACCGGTGGTACAGTGCAGATTGCGCAGGCGGCAAAGGGAGTTTCGATCTCAGTGCCGGCCGCTCAGCGCGATCCGCTGGATACCATCGTGAAGCTGGAACTGGATGGCTCAGCCATGGACATGCCGGTCACCACCTCCTACTCAGGCTCGCTCACCAGGGGCAAACCGGCGACCGCCTCCAGTGAATGGAAGGAAATCGGACACGATCACAGCGCCGCAATGGCGGTTGATGGAAATTCACCTACATGCTGGGCGGCTGACGGTGTGGCGGATGCGAAGACCAATTCGTGGCTCGAAGTCGATCTGGGCAAACCGGAATCATGCTCCAGCGTTCAGATTGAGGAAGCCTTTGGCAAACGCATCGAAGGCTATTCGCTTCAAATCTTGGAAAATGATGCATGGACTACAATCCTTACCGGCGCCAGCATCGGCGCGAACCTGAAAAAATCTTTCCATCCCATCACCGTTCAGCGCGTCCGGATCCTCATTACCAAAGCCTGTGCCAACCCAGGCATCAGCGAGTTCCAGCTTTTTCCGGAAAAAGGCCAGCCAACGTCGAACTAAACTTCAGAAGCATGATAACAGTCAAAGAGTGCATTATAGGCGGGCTGGCGCTGGCCGTCTCGCTTGCGGCGACAGCCTGGGCCGCCGATCCGGCGGCTTCCGAGTTCGCGCCCAACCAGCCGCACCGCCCGGCTAACTTCAAGCCGGTAGTCTATCCCTCGCCGCAGGAAATGAAGGAGCAATACTCCGAGGAGACGATGAAGCACGCGGACGAACTGATGCAGCGGGCCACTAGGACCAATGAGCGGGGAAATTACAAACCGACTTGGGAATCCTTGGATTCGCACAAGGCTCCCGAATGGTTTCTGGACGCCAAGTTCGGCATGTTTATCGACTGGGGGCTGTACTCCGTCGCAGCCTATTCGCCGAGTGGCTATCCAGACTGGTATCTCGAACGCATGATGTATGACACAAAGGAATATCACGCCAGAACCTGGGGCGCGGATTTTCGGCAAGACGATTTTATTCAACTCTTTACGGGCAAGGATTTCGATGCGGAGCATCTGACCGAGGTAGCCCGCTCCGCCGGCATGAAGTATGTGATTCCTTTTCTGAAACACCATGACGGATTTTGCCTGTGGAACTCCAGCTTTACCGGGCGAAATTGCGTTGCGATGGGGCCCAAGCGCGACATTGCAGGGGAATGGGCGGCCTCGTGTAGGAAGCGGGAATTGAAATTCGGGTTTTACTATTCCATTGACGACTGGGCATATCCAGTGATTGGTCCTAACGGGAAGATAGCCATCCGCAAATGGCACATTGGGAATCCAGACGAGTTGGACGCAAATCTGGGATCGTGGGACCGGAAGTTTATATCTGGAAAAACTCCGGTGCGCGACTTTTATGACCAATACATCAATCCGGCGGCTGTTGAATTCTTCGACAAATACGACCCCGACATTTTCTGGGGGGACGGCGATTGGGGGGGAAACATTGTCAAGCGCAAGTTCCGTCCGGTCATCTCCTATTTCCTCAACCACGCCGAGGGACGCAAAGAGGTGGTGTTCAACGACCGCTTGGGCGAGTGCCGCGGAGCCAGCAAGGGCGACGCCTACAAGGTGGGCGGGAAGGTTCCAGGTGTTACTCAAGGCGACTTCCTCTGCGGTGAATGCAGTTACGATCCAAGTCAGTCGGTAGATGTCGATTATCCATGGGAGCAGAACTCCGGTTTGAGCCATTCCTTCGGGTACAACTGGCGGGAGAGCGACAAAGAAGTGCGTTCGGCCGGTGATCTGGTGACGATGCTCGTGGACATTGTGTCCGATGGCGGAAACTTGCTGCTGATGTGCAACCTGACTCCGTCGGGCAAGTTGGATCCGTTGATGGCCGCGCGGTTGAAGGAAGTCGGCGGCTGGTTAAGCGTCAACGGAGAAGGGATTTATGCAACGCGGAAATGGGCTCAAGCCCGGCAGGGGGCGCTGCGTTTTACGCGAAGCAAGGATGGCAAACACGTTTACATCTTTACCACGAAATGGCCAGGTCGAAATTTGAGGGTGAAAAATCTGCGTCCGGTGGAAGGTTCGACAATCACAATGCTGGGCGTCAAGGAGCCATTGCATTGGAGCCAGAATGGGAAATACCTGGTGGTCGATATCCCGGAAGCGATTGACGTGAAGCGTCCGTGCGACTACGTCTGGGGATTCAAACTCGAGGCCCAACCGGTGCTCGACATCCAATCCAACGGCACGAAAATCGCGCCGGGTTCCAAGGTCAAAGCCATATTGCGCGGTTCCGACGAACACCTGGAAATCCGGTACACACTGGATGGCAGCGCTCCCACCGGCGCATCTACCCGCTATACCTCGCCGATTGAAATCGCATCGACGCTTCGGTTGACTGCCCAATATTTTGACGAGGGGAAAGCGGTGAAGGAAGCGGTTTATCAGGACTTTCACCTCGAAAGCGGCGCCGGCAGTGTAATGCCCGACGTGTTTCTGGAAAGCTTGAGCCCCGTTAAGATCGAGCGGGGATGGAGTCGCGGCGGCAAGGACTGGCGGAAGTTCAGTTGCACAGGTGGCAAGTTGACCCTGAACGGTCAGGAATTTGTCCAAGGGATTGGCCTGCACGCAACGGCGGAAGCGGTCTTTGAAATCAAGCCGGAGTATGACCGCTTCGTGGCAAGGGCCGGAGTGGACGATGTCGACAAGGAGGGCGCGATTATTGTCTCCATCTACGGAGACGATCAACTCCTGCTCGAGACCGGCGCGCTCAAATGCAAGCAACCTCCGTTGAATATCGACCTGACTATCCCGCACGGCGTGGATGGCAGGCGTCCCGCGAAGCTGCGGATCGTGGTCGGTGACGCGGGCGGCGGCATCAATGACGATTACACCGATTTGGTGAATGCCGGGTTTGTTGTTACCAAAAAGAAATGACAATAGTTTGAATATAAATTTCAAGAAACCGTTCTGACCTTCATGTCTGGAATATGATTACCAAATTAACCCTTCGTTACATAACCCAATCCACCCGCCTGCTAATCGCGGTGAGCGCGACCTTTGCTGCTTTGAGCGTCGCCGCTCCAGCCGCCGATGCGCCCCCCGCCAAGCGCAATCTCCCCATCGCCGAAGGCCCGTTCGAGCCCGGGAATGAATCGCTCCAGCAATACCGCTGCCCGGAATGGTTCCGCGACGCCAAGTTCGGCATCTGGGCGGTCTGGGGGCCGGAGTCGGTGCCGATGAACGGCGACTGGTATGCGCGCAATATGTATATCCCGGGGAATCCGTCAAAGGATTATGAGCATCATCTCGAACATTACGGGCATCCGTCGAAACTCGGATTCAAGGACATCATCCCGATCTGGAAAGCCGAGAAATGGAATCCCGAGCGCCTCATGGGCCTTTACGCAAAAGCCGGGGCGAAATATTTCTGCATGATCGCGATGCACCACGACAATTTCGATTGCTGGAATTCGAAGTTCCAACGCTGGAACGCCGTCAACATGGGGCCCAAACGCGACATTGCCGGCGAGTGGCAGAAAGCCGCGCAAAAAAAAGGGATGCGCTTCGGGATGACCGAGCATCTAGCTGCAAGCTGGTGGTTTTACAGCGCCGCAAAGGGGGCGGACAAAACCGGCCCGCTGGCCGGCGTTCCCTATGACGGCGCCGATCCGAAATACGCCGATCTCTACTGGACCGGCAACGAGCACCCAAACGGGAATTATTATCTTCCGAACGCGCCGACTTTTGTGAAGCAGATTTGGTTTAACCGGATCAAGGACATGGTGGACCGTTATCATCCCGACCTACTTTATTCCGACAGTCCGCTGCCGTATCCCGATGAATTCGGGCGGAGGCTGCTGGCGCATTATTACAACGACAACATCCAGCAGCACGGCGGCAAACTGGAGGCGGTTTATAACTGCAAGGAAAACTCCCAAAGCCGTTGGGTGCAGGATCTGGAACGCGGCGTGATGGACGGCATCAATTCGAACCCGTGGCAGACGGACACCTGCGTGGGCCAGTGGTATTACCATACCCGCGCCGTTTACAAGACCACGGAGTTGGTGCTCCAGATGCTTGCCGACATCGTCAGCAAGAACGGCAATCTGCTGCTCAATTTTCCCCCGCGTCCGGACGGCACGCTGGACGAGACCGAGGAAAAAATTCTTACCGATCTGGCTGCCTGGATGCCAGTCAACGGCGAGGCCATATTCGGCACCCGGCCCTGGAAGGTTTATGGCGAGGGACCCTCGAACGTGAAGACGGGCGCGAATTTCAACGAAGGGAGGTTGAAGTACACCGCGAAGGACATCCGGTTCACCACCAAGGGCGGGACGCTTTATGCGCTCTCGCTCGGGTGGCCGGAGAACGGCAGACTGGTCGTGAAATCGCTGGCAACGCCCGCCGGCAAGGTTGCAAGCGTCGCCCTGCTCGGGCATGCCGGCAACCTCGAATGGAAGCAGACGGACGAAGGTCTGGTAGTCTCGATGCCCGCGCAGAAACCGTGCGAAAACGTCTTCGCGCTCAATATTGCGGGTGACGATTTGAAACCGGCGCCGCTGCCGCCTGAGCCTGCTATTGTTCCTGTTGTAGTGGTTCCTGCTGCAAACGGTCATCTCGCGTTGACCGGCAGTGCCGCGCAGATTGAGGGCGATACTCCGTTTTACTCAAAGGATGCGGATCAGATCGGTTTCTGGAATAATGCCGCGGACTACGTTTACTGGAGCCTCTCGTTGTCGAAGGCCGGAAAATACACAGTGCAGGTGACCTACTCCTGCGCCGATCCGGGCAGCGGGTTCACGGTCGAGAGCGGCGGCGCGAAACTCGAAGCCATCTCAAAATCGACCGGCAACTGGAACACCTACACCACCGAACCCCTGGGTGAGATCACTCTTGGGGCGGGCAAACAAACCCTGGCGCTCAAACCCAAATCCGAGCCGAAATGGAAGGTGATCGGCCTGCGTACGATTGAACTTATCCCTGCGGACAAGTAATATCATGAAAAAAAAAGTGCTTATCCGTTGTTTGACATCGTAAACGCTAGGTTTTTGGTTTCGGAAAAGAAATGAGTGCGCAATTGGCAGACAGCAAAAGAGCGTTGCGATTCATCTCCCATCCGATCAACGGAAAACATCGACGAGCATCACCCACTCCATGAATATTCGAATCATTTTGGTATCCGCTTGTGCCGTGTTCCTGTCGGTCGCGATTTTGCATGGCGCACCGCAGTCGTCACCTTCTCCCGCGTTCTCTGGGCCGACGTTTCCCGACCTGGCGAATCCGCTCATGGGTGCCACGGGGACCACCGGAAACGCGTTCAGGTATCAGATTCCAGCGGGCAACAAGCCGACTGGTTACGGCGCGACTGGCCTGCCGCCGGGGCTGGGTGTCAACGCCGGCACCGGAACGATTAGCGGCACCCCCACGGTTCCGGGAGTCTATTTTTTCAACGTTTCGGCGACCAACGCGGCGGGCAGCGCAAATGCCGAAATCAATTTCGTGCTGGTGCCGGGAGCCGGATTTACCGCCTCGTCTGGCAACAGCCCGCAGGTTCTCTCTCGGTCAGGCACGAGCATAACGATCCAGCCGAGGCTGGATAACGCCCTCTTGATCAACCCGGGCAAGGGCTTTGTGGAATATTGGGGGCCGACCAGCGCTTATACCAACGATATCATCGGGGTGGGATATAACCGGTGCGGTTGGAGTATGTTGGAGCCTGCTGAGGGAGTTTACAACTGGAGTTGGATTGACGGTCACATTGCGAATTATGCCGCCTACGGCAGGAAATTCGCCTTTGGCGTCGTCAATACGGACCCAAAATGCACGCCTGACTGGGTGTTTAAATCCGGAACCAATTTGAAAACCGGGGCTGTTTTCCCGGTCGGCGCAGCATCGAAGATGATTTCCGATGGGTACGCAGTTCCCGTGACTTGGGATGAGCCTGTTTATCTAGCGAGGATGAAGGCTTTCATCAAAGCCCTCGGCGAGCGCTACAATGGAAACCCGAATATCGCATTCATCGACATTCGAAACTACGGTCGCGATGGCGAAGGAAACGGTGCGTTTAATCGAGAGATAAAGGACGTTTCCGCCGAGTGCTTGAAGAACGACTTTTTCCAGCCTTACTTGGAGGCATTTTCAAAGACTCAACTGATCTTGACCGGGATGGATTGGCTGTATCACGATGTCTTCATGTACGAAGTGAGCAAGGGCGTTGGCAGGCGTCTCGACGGGATATGCTGGTCATTGTGGACCACTCGGCAGTGTCTGATTGCCTACCCTCACGAACCGGTGGTTCTGGAATACTGGTCAAGTTGGGCGGACACTGTTGCGGCGGGACGCGGCGGTCCCTCGACGGTGCTGAACTTTGTAAAGGGGGCGCGGACCAGCTATTTGCAATTTCACCCGGAATTTTACGAGGCCAACAAAGAGGCATGCCGGCTGATTGGCAACAAAATCGGCTATCACTTTGTCCTTAGGGAGGCCGAGATTCCGATTGGAATCAAGGCGGGCGTTCCGTTTCAGCTTAATTTGAAGTGGATCAACGATGGGGTAGCCCCTTTGTACGAACCGTGCAGTTTCGCGGTGGCGCTTCTGGACGAGAACAATAATGTAGTTGAGAAGCAGTGGATTGCGGCAAGCAACCCCAAAGGCTGGATGCCGGATGTTCTCGCGACGGAATCGTTTCCCGTCACGTTCTTCTCCGTCCCAAGCGCCTATAAGCTGGCCATCGGGTTGTTTCAAAGCCGGAACGATGCTAATCCGACCTATCGCCTCGGTATCCAGGGCCGCGTGAACAACGGTTGGTACGTGCTTTCGGGTGCTACAAACCTGGTGGCGGCGAAATGGAAAAACGCCGCCGGTGGCAGTTGGCGAGCAGGAGGCAATTGGACGGGCAACAACACCCGTTGCGGAACCGATGTAATTGCGGAATTCGAGGAGAGCCCGACGGGCGACGCGACTGTGACGCTCGACGGCGCAGTGACAGCCGGCAGTCTGATTTTTCGAAATGCGAACCCGAGCGGAAAGTGGACTCTCAGTGGCGGGACTGGCGGTTCGCTCAGTTTGGAAGTGAGTCCCGGCGCTCCGGCTCCGTCCATTACAGTAAACAACCAGAGGGTCACCTTTAATATGAACGTCACTGGCCACCGAGGTTTTAGAAAATGCGGTTCAGGCACCCTTGTTCTTTCCGGCACCAACTCGTTTCTCGGCAATACCGTCATCGATAGCGGGGTTTTGGAGATTGCCAGCAACAGCAAACTCTATACGGTTTGGCAGGGGGCGAGCGTCACGGTGAACGCCGGGGCGACGCTATGGGTCAACGGCTGGGGTGGGTATGGACGCGGCGGGATGGGTGAATTGGACCAGATCCCTGCGGATAATCCAAATGCGTTGGTACTCGACGGCGGCACCCTCGAGTTCGCCGGAGCGCCAAACGGTAACAGCAGCAGCAACCGCGCCATCGGTCTCGGAACCCGCGGTGGGATTCTGAAGAATTCATCCGGTGCAATCTGGACTCTGGCGGCAGCGGGAACCCGGGGTCAGGCCACCGTCACAAACAACTCAAGCCTGACATTGACCGGCACAGGGCTTCACGGCCTGTTGCAAAAAGGAATCACCGGCAGCGGTTCATTGACCAAAGCGGACTGCGGAGCGTGGACGCTCAGCGGATTGAACAGCTACAGTGGGGCAACGACGGTGAGCGGCGGAAAGATCATTCTCAGCGGCACCATCGACCGCACATCGTCGGTGATCGTCGCAAACGGGGCGACGATCGAGGTGAGCGGAAAATTGCACGCAGCCGGTAACATCGTGAACAGCGGAACCCTTGTCATGAGCGGGTCCGCCCAGTTACGCGCGGGCGGCAAGATCGTCAATAACGGCGCTATCGTTAACAACGCGCCGTCCCTGATTCTTCCTGTTATTGCGAACCACGGAATGATCTCCAGAAAGGCAAGAATAGCAGGACGTCAGGATTGACGCCGACGCGTGAAAACGGTGCCAGCCAGAAAGGATATTGAAAGTCTATTTATAATGAATCTATCGATGCCCCGACTTATCTCATTCGCGTTTTCCGCCTTGCGACTGACTCCATGGTTCGCCAGATGCAGGGGCCTTGCGCTGCTCCTTGCGATGCTCGGTTTTACCTCCTGCGCATGGGCAGACTCGTCGCTGGACGATGTGGTCAGGACGTGGGCGGCGACTGAGGCGGGCACGACGCATTTTGCATCCTGCCGTTGCCAAGTAGTATGTGAACCGGCCGATATCGGGTAATCTACCCCGGCCAAATGGCCGGGGTGACAACCGGGGAGTAATGCCGGTAGTTTTAAAGAAACTTAATTTAGAAAGGTCAGAAATAGTGATGAAAAGCTTGAAAATCCAATACATCGTCGTCCCTGTCTTAATCATTGCCGCACTCGCGCCCTGCGTGTTCGCGGCTGATGAAAAGCCTTTGGTCCCGCTTTCTCCTCCAGCAGCCGCGGGCCCATTCCAGCCTACTTGGGAATCGCTCAAGCGATTCCAGCCGCCGGAATGGTTTCGCGACGCAAAGTTCGGGATCTGGGCACACTGGAATGCGCAAAGCGTCCCGGAAATGGGGGACTGGTACGCGAATTACATGTACGTCCCCGGCGGACGCGAATACAAGTATCACGTTGCTCATTACGGACATCCGTCGAAATTCGGGTTCAAGGACATCATCAATCTCTGGCACGCGGAAAAGTGGGACTCTGAAAACCTGATCGCGCTTTATAAAAAAGCGGGGGCAAAATACTTTGTGGCTCTTGCCAATCATTGCGACAACTTCGACTGCTGGGATTCCAAGTACCAGCCGTGGAATTCGATGCGGGTCGGGCCGAAAAAGGATATTGTCGGCGACTGGGCCAGGGCGGCGCGCGCGGCCGGTTTGCGCTTCGGCGTTTCCGTGCATGCCTCGCACGCCTGGAGTTGGCTGGAAAAATCGCAGGGTGCGGACAAGGACGGCCCGCTGGCTGGGGTTCCCTTTGACGGTAAATTGACCAGGGCGGACGGCAAAGGTCTCTGGTGGGACTCGATCCTCAGGATTTGTACGCGCAAAATCACAAGCCGGGCACCCGTTTTCAATGGTATTGGGATCCAAAGAAAGGAAGCAGCATCCCGGATCAGGCTTATAGCGACAAGTTTTACAATCGCACGGTCGATCTGATGGACCATTACCACCCCGATCTCGTCTATTTTGACGACAGTCCGATCCCGCTCTGGCCAGTCAACGATACGGGCCTAAAGATTGCCGCGCATTACTACAACTCCAGCATGCAATTGCACGGTGGAAAGAACGACGCTGTCATGACCGGCAAGAACCTGGAGAATGGACAGGACCAGTGCATGGTACATGACATGGAGCACGGCAAGATGCCAGGCATTGACCCTCTGCCGTGGCAGACCGATACCTGCATCGGCGAATGGCAATACTCACGCGAACTCTTCGACAAACACGGTTACAAAAAGGCTTCCGACGTGATTCCCATGCTGGCCGATATCGTGAGCAAGAACGGCAACCTGCTCCTCGCCATCCCCCTGCACGCCGATGGCTCGCCCGATGTGGACGGGATCGCCTTCCTCAAGGAAATGGCCGCCTGGATGGAGGTGAACCATGAGTGCATCTTCGCCACCCGCCCGTGGAGGGTCTTTGGTGAAGGCCCTTCCACGACTGCTGACAACGGAAAGGGGTATTCGGAGGGGCAATCGGATTTTGCCAAAGCGCCTTTTACCTCCAAGGACATCCGGTTTACCGCTTCGAAGGATCGCAAGACTGTTTATGCCATCGCCCTTGGCTGGCCGACGGATGGAAAACTGACGATTAAAGCACTAGCGAAAGGATCAACGAATTATCCCGGCGAAGTGGGCACAGTGAATCTCCTTGGCTCGGACGAGAACCTCGCATTCACCCGCGACGGAACCGGGCTAACCGTCGTGCTTCCGGAGAAGAGACCATGCGATTACGCGTGGGCCTTGAGAATTTCCCGGCGGTAACAGAATCGGCCCGAAGCAAGTCCACTATGATCGCCCGCCTCGGCAAAAGCCGATTGCTCTCTGGCGATCATCCCGGCCAAGTGGCCGGGGTGACAAATGAAGCGACAGGCCTGAATGCCGCTGTTCGCGCCCAGGTAATTCCGCCCTTCCAGTCGCATTGTTTCGTCATAAATGGACGGCCCGACTAGGATCGGCGTGATGCCACGCTCCTTCAGCAGAGCCAGCAACTGCTCAATTTCGCTCCGGAACAAGGCCACAGGCGACCGCCCGTCTCTTCAAAACGGTTGCGTCGGGATGCTCCTTCCCGAAGAAATCCTCCCGGTAATACGCCCCGGAATCATTCCTTCCCATAGTCAATGACAACCTTGTTGAGCCTTTCTTTGAGCCTATCAAACTCCAAACGTGCAATGCCACCATGAACAAAGTCATTGTAAATCCCTTTGTTTACATAGTGGATTCTCAACCCTGAATGGCGGGTAACCCATAGGTGAAAATGAATTTGTGATACTGGCCACCGCAGGTAATACTGTCACCGAGAAACGCGACGCAGTCCCCTTTGGCGAACGGCGCTACGGACGAGTCTGGACTGATTGGCGGCGGTTGAGCGGAAGCCCTGGTGAGGCTTCTCAAAAGGATAGCTATAAAGAGGCTGTTTCTCATGTAGTTAGGGTTGATGAGCGAGATGATGCAGGGGACATCTTTTACATCACGGCTTCGGCTGAAAGGATGTCGGATGGCACTAAGGAATATCCACAAGGTCTCCGGAGACCGTAAGACCACGCTCATCAATGAGGTTGATAATTCCGGCCTTCGTGCCGCCGGGCAGCGGGAAACTCGCCTGCATGGTGCCGTCCGGGTTGGTTGTCACGGGGGGGAGAGGAATGTCCAGCACCGTGTATTTCACATGGGTCCAGTCCTTGCGCGACTCGCCAGCGTCGGTGATCATCGGGAGCGGATCTGCCGTGTAACAGAGTTGAGCATGGTTGATCGGGTTTTCAGCTTTCCAAATGAGGGTGACTTCTCCTTTGCCTAGTTTGGTGCCAAGAATCCGGGCCAGAGCAGGAGTGCCATGCGTGACGCTGTCGGCAAAAGCGTATATTTCCCGCAAAGCGTTCTTCCCAGTTTCGCCATAGTTGCCGCCATGCCCTTGGGTCGGCAAGAAAGTCATCCACGAGTTTGGGCCGGTATCGTGCCAGGACTTGGTAATCATTGGGGGAACGCCGTAGGTATCGTTGATCCCATCAATCCAGAGCCACTTGGCTTTGCTGGCCGGGTTGGGATAGAAGTTGGCGGGATCCCAGCGTAAAGCACTCGGTTTGTTCCTGAGCTTTGGAATCCAGAAATTGCCGAGCATCAGATTCCCGCCAATATATTGGGGAACAACAAACGCTAGGCGTTGATCGATCCCTCCAGCGAGGCTGCAAATGACGGACCCCCATGAAATCCCGACGACGCCTATGCGAGTGGAATCCACTTCCGAAAGCGAGGCCAGCAACGAGAGCGAGAGCACCGTTTCGGCCACGGCGTGATACATCCACTGCTCTCGTATCGGAAGATGGGAATCGTCGTAGGCACCTAGCCTGTGAGGTCCGCCCGCCCACGGTAATTTGAGGCTGTCAATGGATTGCCATTCGGTTTTGTGAGAAACGGTTCCCGAGGTCAGAACATTTTGGTTCAAGTCCACCGGCACGTGTCCCTCGTTATCCATGGAAAGCGCCACGTAGCCTTTGGCATTCCAATATTTGACCCAGCCGGCCGAGGCGGTCCCGCCACCGCCATGAACGAGAACCACGGCTGGAAGTTTGCCAGTCCGGTTGGCCGGGAAACCAAGATAGGCGTAGAACTTCGTCTCTCGTCCATTGAAGGGCAAGCCCGCAACGTAGAGAGATTGCAACCCGGCCACCTTGGCCTCTTGGGCTTCATTCGTCTCAGGCTCTTTCGCCAGTGCGGCCAAGTCCCATTTTGGCGGCTCGGTATCGGAGCCGTGCAGCGGGGCCAACCCTAGAAGGTAAAGCCCGGCAAGAGCCATCAGTGTCGTTTTCATTGGATACGTCGTGGGGACTCTAGCGTCCGTTAGCGAAGCAGGTCGATCTGGAAGGCCACCGCATCGACGCAGGGCCAGGTTGCCACGCGTTCGATGACGAGTCCGTCGGCGGTCCGCCGCCAGTCGAGCTTCAGGTCGTTGCAGCCAACCAATCGCACGCCGCCGATTTTGCCCGTCCAGTTGGGCGAATTGCTGCCGAGGGATTTGATCGTCACCCTGCCGTTCTTCGGGATTTCCAGCACGATGGCGTAGAGCTTCTTTCCGTCCTTCGACTGCGTGAAGCGGATATCCTCGGCCGTGAACGGCTTTTTCTGCACATCGTTTTGACCGCCGAACTGGCCTTTTTCCGCGACGAGGGTTGACGGGCCTTCACCAAAAATCTTCCAGGGGCGCGTTTCGTAAATGGCTTCTCCGTTGACTTTCAGCCACGCGCCGATTTCGCTGACAATATTGATTTCATCCGTGTCCGGCTGACCATCGCGCTGGAGCGGCACATTCAACATCAGGTTGCCATTCTTGCTGACGATGTCCGCCAGCATTCGGATGACCGACGCGGAAGATTTGTATGCGTGATTTTTGAAAATCCCGGAGTGGTAATGCCATGCGCCGATGCAAGTATCGGTCTGCCACGGTTGCGGCAAAATGCCTTCGGCCTTGCCTCGCTCAATATCAAAGACCATTGCCTGCCGTTGCATCGGGTTGAGCAGTTTGCCGTTCATTACCGCTTCATTGCGGCCATGCAACTGGATGCTGGAATTATAAAAGTGCGCGGCGAGATTCAGTCCGACTTCATCGGTGACGCCGTGCAGCGGAAGAACGGTGTCGTCGAAGTAAATCTGGTCTGGCTGATAGTCATCCCAGAGCTGCTTGGTGCGCTTAAAGAATTTCTCCATGTAAGCCGCGTCCGGAACGCTGCTACCCTTGGCTGGATCCCAGCTCCACTCCAATTGCGTGCCCGGTTTGTGATTTTGGGCGTAAAGCTCCTGCGGATCAAGCCCATCCCACCAAAGGCCTTTGCCATCGGCTTTGGTGAGCTTGCCGTCATAAGGCACGCCGGCAAGCGGACCGTTCTTGTCCGCCCCCTGCGCCGGTTCATACCACGACCAGGCGCGCGAACAATGTACGCTTACGGCAAACCGCAGCCCGTTCTTGCGCGCCGCCTTGGCCCAGCCGCCGACTAAATCCTTTTGCGGGCCAAGCGCGACGGAATTCCACGACTGATATTTGGAATCGAACAAGTCGAAGTTGTCGTGGTGATTTGCCAGCGCCATGAAATACTTGGCGCCGTTCTCCCTGTAAAACGCGAGCAGCTTGTCGGGATCGAAATTCGCCGCTTTCCACTGGTGAATGATCTCCTTGAAGCCGACTTTCGAGGGATGTCCGTAGTGTTCCAGGTGATATTGATGCTGCTGCTCGCCATCGAGATACATGTTGCGCCCGTACCAGTCGCCATCCTCCGGCTCGCACTGTGGCCCCCAATGAGCCCAGATCCCGAATTTCGCGTCGCGGAACCAATCGGGCGTCTGATACTGCGCCAGAGAATTCCAGTCTGCCTTGAAAGGCCCGTTGGCAATTTTTAATTCGCGCCGATTCCAGAGATCTGCGCCCGCCGGGGAGCACGTATTTGCGAGGACCATTACGGAAGGAACGGCCAACCGCAATGCGCCAATAAATGGATGTAAGATGTTTGAGTTCATGATGTTGTTAAATTTCAGTTTACTATTGTAAGTGGTTCTATGTTGGGATTTGTCAGTTTGAATTGCTGCTTTTGCGCTGCGAACGAGCTGGAAAACCGAACCCAGAGAAGGATCAGGGATTCCGGGATTTTCCCCGAGAGCTTACGGAAGTTTGTAGAGGCCTCGCGATGCCTGGAGCCTTCTCGATCCCGGTGGCGGGAGACTGAGCCTCCACCGCATGGGCTAAACAGATCGGGGGAGCAAAGAGAAGAAGATATCCTGGCTGAATAGAATTTTTTCCGAACCGTTTCATTGTAGATCGGTTACGGTTTCACTTCGAGTTTTTTCACGTCCTTCAAGGTGGGCGGCGGCAAAACTGGCGTGCTCTGGGCGGGTTTCGGTTCCAGAAGCAGGGTGTGTGCGCTTTTGTTTTCACGAATCGGCACATTGTAAGTCCGGCTCCAATGCCTGCTGCTTGCATTATAGTCGGTCTGCCAGAAGTCGTTTCCATGGACGCTCTGATCGATGCGCTCGCCATCCATGGTAAGGTCATACCCGTCTGGCGACGAAAGCTCGGTAAACGTCACCGGCAGGTAACCGAGTCCGCCTCGGAAGTTAACTTCCGCATGTTTCCCGGCATCCGCCGTAATCACCATCGGGTAGGGTTTGATCACCCGGCCCTTGGTCGCCACGGCTTGCACTGCGTTTCCAATCGCTTCCTGCTGGACCAGGCGCCACGTGTTGGCATCGAGGGAGAGTCGCTTCTGGAATGCTTTGTCAGGACCGTAATAGGCCGTGGCATCGACCGGGAAGACGACTAGCTCAAGTTCGGCCTCCACGAAATCGCCCGGTTGCAGTTCTCCAACACCCGGCGGCGGGGAGAGTTCGATTGCCGTGCGATTATTGTTTTTGCCCCACTCCGTGCAAAAGGTGGAGGCATAGGGCTGAGACGCCGCCTTGCCCCCGAGCGTAGCCTGCCACGAACGCACGATCAGCCCGCGACTGGCCATGGCTGTTCCTGGCTTAATGGCCCCGCGCTGCCCGTGGATGGAGATCCACGGCTGTTCACCCGGCAAGGGAATGGCAGTGCGGTCATAAACATC
>Ga0316223_1002379_pt1 | contig 15322 bp, 10 predicted proteins | sample TBH18009metaG_FD_206007 | JGI IMG/M metagenome (GOLD analysis project Ga0316223, IMG submission 206007) | Freshwater microbial communities from Trout Bog Lake, Wisconsin, USA - TBH18009 | ecosystem: Environmental > Aquatic > Freshwater > Lake > Hypolimnion/Profundal zone | place: USA: Wisconsin...
GTTTCGCCCTGCTCTGGGCCAAGGAAGAACTCATGCGGGTGGCCCTTCACAGCCAGGTGGCCCAGGCGCAGTATCGGCGCCGCTTTATTCTCGTCGGGACCCGTGACGAACTGGCTCTCATGCGTCAGGATACTGCCCATGTCCAAGGGGAAATCGAGGTCATCGCCCTTCTCGACCTGGATGAGACCCCGGTCTCGCATCTGGTGGAACTCCTCCACGAATTTGCTGTCAACGGCGTGATCGTCAGCGCGCGCCGCACCTACTTTGAAGCGGTCGAGGCCGTCATCCGGGCTTGCGAGATCGAGGGGGTCGAGGTCTGGTTGCTGGCCGATTTCTTCAAGACCCAGATCTCTCGCACCAGCCTGGACGAATGGCATGGGAAGCCCATGCTGGTGTTCCGCAGCACCCCCGAGACTTGCTGGCAACGAGAGCTCAAGAAACTCATGGACTTCGCGCTCTCTGCGCTGCTGCTCTTGGTTGCTTCCCTGCCCATGGGCTTCCTCGTCCTGCTCGTCAAACTCAGTTCCCCGGGCCCCGCCTTTTTCCGCCAGCAGCGAGCCGGCCTCAACGGCCGGCCTTTTACCATGTACAAGTTCCGAACGTTGGCCAGCACCGCCGAGCAACTCCAACAGGAACTTGCCGCCCTCACCGAGCCGACCAGCCCCGCGTTCAAGGGTGCGCAAACCCTACGGGTAACCGCGGTCGGCCGGTTCCTGAGAAAGTCCAACCTGGATGAACTCCCCCAACTCATCAACGTGCTGCGTGGCGAAATGAGCCTCGTCGGACCCCGACCGCTGCCGGTGGATGAGGTGCAGCGATTCGATGACCTGGCTCACCGTCGCCGCCTCAGTGTCAAGCCGGGATTGACGTGCCTGTGGACGGTCCGAAAGCGGAACCGGGTAGGTGGCTTCAGGGAATGGGTGCGCCTGGACCTCGAGTATATCGATACGTGGTCACTCTCCTTGGATGTGGCCATCCTACTGCGGACCATCCCCGTGGTGCTGCGAGGCACCGGCGCCAATTAGCCTGAGCCTCCCCGCCATATCCAGCGGAGAAAACCCTTCGGCGGCGCTTTGGCCGCACTGACGGTGGCTCAGCGAGGATAGAGGCTAAGGCTGCGAGAAAGGTCCGGGATCGGAATGGTGGAGACGATCTCTATTTGAACAGTAGGCCCCGCCCGGTCTCCCAGAAGATCAGGAACACCCCCATCAACGAACCGCCTGCGATCACCCCCGAAGCCACGGGATAGGTATACTCTTCGGCGCTCTTGGGGGACCGCTTCTGCCAGAGCCAGGCGATCAAGGCTCCCAAGAAGAAGAGCATCCCGTAATACCAGTGGAAGGTCCACGCCAGGCCCACTCCCGCCGCCGAGGGAATCAGGCTCTGCTTCTTCGGGAAAACCGCAGGCAGCAACGCCAGCAGCACCCCAACGCTCGCACCAATACCGATGGACCACTTCTTCACCGGGTGCAAATCGCCAATCCCTTTGCTCATGGCCAGAGCCACGGCCCGCCAGTTCTGGGCGGCGGGCGCGGGAAACTTGTCCGTCCCCAGTACGTCAGCGTTGGGCACCATCAGCCGGAAGGCGAATACCGTCACCAGAGTGCCGATGAAAATGCCTGAGAACTGGGCCAGGAATTGTTTCCGCGGGTTGGCTCCCAACAGGTAGCCGCTCTTGAGATCGGTGAGCAAGTCCGCCGAGGAGATCGCCGCGCTCGACACCACGTTGGCGCTCATAAGCGTGGTGGTCGCGCTGCCCGGATGAAGGGCGCCGATGGTCAACTGCGTGATTTGTCCCATGGCCCCCACCGGCGTAGTGTCCGTCTCGCCCGTCACTCGGCAGGCCACCAGGGCCAGCACAAAGGACATCACCAACGCCAAACCCGCCAGCCAATACGGCATATCGAACGTGGTTTTGGCCAGGTAGCCGAGCGCGATCAGCGATACCACCTGCCCCGCCAGGAACCAGCTCGTCGGGGCCTCGATCGCGTCCAACGGATCCTGGCTGCGCGGGCCACGCTTGAACATCTTGCCCACGTTGCGGAAGGCCCGCATCGAAGTGCGCCATTGCAGCCCGAAATTCAGCAACCCCGAGCTCACCATGCAGGCGGTCCCGCCCCATAACGACCATTGCACCAGTGCCCGATAACCGCTGCCCTGGATCACGCCATGGGACTGCAACAGGGGCAGATAGACCGCCCAGCAGATCGTCCCGCTGACCAACATGCTCAGGCATACACGCATCCCGGTGATGGCACCCGCTGCCATGAAAATCGGGTCCCACGCAAACACCACCGTCCGCCCCGCCCAGGCGCTCCCGAAGATCACGAGGTTGGCCTTATCGATCAGCGCACCCAGTTGGTAGGCCTCCAGTTTCGCGCTAATCATGTGGAGCCCGTCCACCAGGAATTGGTTCAACGCGGCCAAGCCGCCGGCGATTCCCAGCGCCTTCGCGGCGCGCATGCCCTTCGCGCCATGGGAATGCAGCGCCCGCAGGGTCTCCGCAGCCGCCACCCCACTCGGAAAGCGCAACTGCTCGACGTTGATCATTTGCCGTTTCATCGGGATCGCCATCGTCACCCCCAGAACCGCCAGGAAGAACACCCAGGCCAGCGTTAAACCGATCGGCAACTGGTGGCCGGTGATCAGGATGAAGGCCGAAAACGCCGAAACCAAGGTCGTCCCCGTCGAGTAGCCCGCCGCGCTCGCGGTGGACTGCATGCAATTATTCTCCAGGATCGTCATCTTCGTCTTGGCCATCCCCAAACCGTAGAGCCCCGACCAGATCGCGTAGGAGAGAATGCAGGCCGTGATGGCCACGCCGAAACCCCAGCCAGATTTCAAACCAATGTATAGATTGGTCAGTGAAAGCACGCCACCCAGCACCGAGCCCATCAACACTGCCCGCAGCGTGAACTGCGGCATCGTATCACCGCGTCCCTTATAGACCTCCTCATACCACTGCCTCTCCACCTCCTCAGGTGTGCCTTTGAATCCGTCGACCCTTAACTCGACATCTTGTTCGTCCGGAGCAGGCTTGCCCGGCATATCGTTGCCTTGATTCACATTCTGGTTCATAGCTGATGAGGCTATTGTTGGCTGGTCCATGGATTAAGGCGAGAACTTTAAGTCGTGAACGCGCTTCATTCCGCGCGTATGAAAAACCGAAGCCACCGCCCCGGCATTTCAAAGCCGTTTCGTCGTACAGACTTCCACGTCCGCTGGCACCAAGGCTTCTTTACGCGCCCAAGGTCAGCGGCATCGACCTTAGGCGCCGCCCCGTCGCCCGAAACAGGGCGTTGGCGATCGCCGGCGCAATCGCAATGATCGGCGTCTCTCCCGCCCCGGAGGGTTCCAGGTCCGGGCGGTCAATAATATGAATGTCCAACTCCGGAACATCCTGGAACCGCGGCACCCGGTACTTGCTGAAGGAAGCGGTCAGGATTTCGCCGTTCTCGAACAATATTTCCTCGCGCAAGGCAGGCCCGAGCCCCATCAGCAGCGCTCCTTGCACCTGCGCGAGGAGATTCTCGGGGTTCAGCACCGCGCCACACTCAAATACCTGGCAAGCCCGCCGAACCACGATCCGGTTTTGCGCCCGATCCACCTCAATCTCCGCGCAGGCCGCCACGTATGAACCTTTCTCCGTCCCGCAAGCCAACCCGATACCCGCTTTGGAGTCCTTGCTCCTTTCCGCCCAACCGAACCGCTGAGCCGCAGTTTCGAGCACCGCTCGCAACCGGGGATTCTCCAAATGGACCAGCCGGAACTGCAACGGGTCGAGGCCCGCTGCCACGGCCAATTCGTCCATAAAACTCTCGCGCGCGAAAGTGTTGGCCGTGGCCGCCAGCGCCCGATACGAGCCCTGGCGCAATGGGGCGATGCTCTCGACCGAGTCCCCCCGCGTCTTGCCCGCGCGATAGGGGGTGTCCAGCGAGGATCGGCCCGAGTTGAGGTTGACCGCATGCCACGACGTCAAGCCAGCCTTCTCATCCAGGCTGGCCTCGATGAGGATCACTCCAGCCGGGCGGAAATAGGCCCAGGTGAACTCCTCAGCCCGCGTCCACCGCAATGAAACCGGCTGCCCAGCCGCCCGGGCCAACCGCGCGGCTTCGACCCCGGCCTCGCCGGTGTGCTTGCCGCCGAAACCGCCGCCGAAGTCTGGAACCACCACCCGCACCTGCTCTTCGCCAACATGAAAGGCGCGCGCCAATTCCGACCGGCAACCGAAGGGATTCTGCGTGCCGGTCCATACCGTCAGCTTTCCGTTCGTCCATTCCGCCACCGCCGCCCGTGGTTCCAGCGGCGCGTGTTGGGCGTAGGGGACCTGGTAAGTTTGGCGGAGCACTTGTTTGGCGCCGGCCAATTCGGCGCTAAACGGATTGGCCGGGAGGCCACCGCGCGCATTCTGGGTCAAGTGCTCGTATAACTCCTTGCTCGACGGTTGAGTCGATCGCTCCCAGCGAGCAGTCTTGGCGATCGCCGCCAAGGCCTGCTCGGCCCTGCGGAGCGTCGGTGCTGCCACTCCCACAAAGGAATCATCCCGCACCACCACCACTTGTTTCAACGCCTTGGCCGGTTCCAAATCCACCTCGATCAGTTTCGCGTTGTAGGCCGGCGCGCGCAACACTTTGCCGAAAAGCATGTCAGGCCGGGAAATGTCCGAGGGGAAAAGGTGTGCCCCAGTCACCAGGTCCCGGGCATTGGGACGGCGAGTGGACACGCCGAGCACCTTCCACTCTTTAACCGGGGAGAGCGAGATCCCTGAAGGAATGCCTTCGTTCAGCTTGGCGGCCTCCTCGTCACTCGCGGCCAGGTCGGCATAGGAGAGCGAGCGCGCCGTGGGGACGTGGAAAGCCTTGCCGTCCCGCATTTCAACCAACCCGCGCTCCACACCCCATCGACGACCCGCGAACTCGATCAGCAATTCGCGAGCCGCGGCGGCACCTTGTCTGACGGCGGGCACCGTGCGCGGCGTGCTCCCGCTCCCGGCAGTCATGCCATCGTCCGGCACCTGGCCGGTATCCGCCAGGATGAGTTGGATGCGGCTTGCCGCCACGCGCAACTCCTCGGCCGCCGCCTGCGTCAACTCCGCCCGTGCTCCCTGCCCTCCCTCGACCTTCCCGGCCAGGACGGTAATCGTCCTGTCCTTCGCCAGATGGATTCGGGCGGCGATGGTCCGCGGCCCCCCGCCGCGTCCGCCACCCCGCTGCTGTGCCACAGCCGACCATCCGCTCGCCGCGATCAGCAGGCCCGCGCCGAGCACATGAACAAAGCCCCGCCGGCTCAGCCCGAAATCATAGGCCACTGATTCTAACGGCTCCGTCTCGTGGGCCTCGATCGGAACCCCGGTGGTAAGTTGCGTCTTCATACGATGAACCGCTTGTGATAGTCCCTGAACTCAGGCCCGTTGACCGGCGGCACGACGCACCGCTTTCACCATCAACGGGTAATGGCAACAGCGGCAGAGATGACGATTGAGACGGGAACGGATCTCCGCCTCGGTTGGGTGGGGCAAGTCGTTGAGCAAGGCCACTGTGCCGAGGATCATCCCCGGGGTGCAGAACCCACACTGGAAGGCGTTTTCTGCCAGGAAAGCTTCCTGCACCGGATGCAACGCCTCCCCTTTGGCCAGTCCCTCGATGGTCACCACGGCCTGTTGGTCCGCCTCGATAACGGGGGTCGTACAGGCGGCCACCGCTTTGCCGTTGAGCAATACCGTGCAGGCCCGGCATTGCCCCTCCCCGCACCCATACTTCGTGCCGGTCAATTTCAAGTCCTCGCGCAGCACCTCCAGCAACGATCGGTCGGACTCCGTGACCACGACCCGTTTCTGGCCATTCACCGTCAATGTTATCGTCGTATCCATAGGTCTGACGAGGTAGACGCCGATCGTCTCCGGAGGCAGAAACGCCCCGGCGGCTCCCATCGCGTTTCCTGTTTACCCCTTTCCGGGTCCTCAGGAAAGCGAAAGCTGATCGAAATCACCCGGTCTTGGGATCGCAAAACACGTTGTAAACCATGCACGTTTCAGCTAACCCTTGTCGACCTTCAACGTCCTGGCACCGCAAGGATGGCGGAGTGGTTGGGTATCGGAGCCCGAGCTCTTGTTTCTGGGCGTCTGGGGGTTGAAACTGAAGCCGATATGACCAAACAGCCAACACACCTCAATGAGCAGGGCGAGGCGACGATGGTGGATGTCTCCACCAAGCCAATTCTGCTCCGAACGGCTGCCGCACGAGGCGAGATTCATCTCCAACCGGCAACTCTGGCTCTAATAGAGTCTCACACGATGGCCAAAGGGAACGTCCTCGCCACCGCCCGGCTGGCAGGCATCCTCGCAGCCAAGAAAACCAGCGAACTGATCCCCCTCTGCCACCCCCTGCCGCTCACTTACTGCGAAGTGAATTTCGAATTCCCCTCCACTCGCGACCGGATCGTCATCCTCGCCCTGGCTCGCGTCGCCGCCCAAACGGGAGTCGAGATGGAGGCTTTAACCGCCGTCAGCGTCGCGGCGCTCACTATTTACGACATGTGTAAAGCGGTGGATAAAACCATGTGCATCTCGGGCATCAGCCTCGTCTCCAAGACCAAACAATAGCCCCCCGGGGCGGTAACCACACCCATGCAAATCAAGACCGGAATCATCACCATCTCGGATCGCGCCGCCGCGGGGTCCTATCCCGACTTGAGCGGCCCCGCGCTCAAGTCGGCGGCCCTCGCCTACGGCTGGATAATACTGGACGAAGCCGTCACCCCCGACGAGCGCGGAACCATCCAGAGTCTCATCCGCCGCCAGATCACTCTGGGCTGCCAACTCATTCTCACCACCGGCGGCACCGGGATCTCCCCGCGCGACGTTACCCCGGAAGCGGTGCGCGATCTCGGGGGGCGCGAGTTGCCGGGCTTCGGCGAGGTGATGCGCCGCGAATCCCTCAAGATCACCCCGCACGCCTTGCTCAGCCGCTGCCTGGCGGCTGACCTCGGAGGCGTGTTGGTGCTCTGTCTCCCGGGCAAGCCCACCGGTGCCGTTGAGTGCCTCGACTTTGTCGTGTCCGCGATCCCGCATGCCATCGAACTCCTCCAAACTGGCGTTTGACCCAAGAAAACGCGGTGAGAATCGTGGGTGATTGACGACACCTTGACCGCCCGCGATTCTACTATCGAAGCCGGAACCTTTTGCCAGATCGGCTGTTAAAGCCTAGAGTCACTCATGGATTTGGACTCATTAGTAGGCCAGGCGCTGAGCAACGGCGCCAGCGATTTGCACCTGGAAGCCGGGCTCCCGCCAGCCCTGAGAATTCGGGGTTCCCTGCGCACCGCCGGCGAAGCCGTGCCGGGCAAACTGTTGCTCGACTGGGCTCGCCAGATTCTGGGCGAGGATCAATGGCCTCAATTCCTCGAACGCCGCTCCTTTGATCTCTCCAAGACCATTCATGGCACCCGCTGCCGCATTAATATCCTCCAAACCTCCCGTGGCGTCGGTTTCGCCATTCGGCTCCTCGCCTCCTTCCAGGCCACCATCGAGAAGCTGAATCTCCACCCGGATCTGAAAAAGTTGGTGGCCGCCAACCATGGCCTCATCCTGCTAAGCGGTCCCACCGGCTGTGGAAAATCCTCCACCCTCGCCGCCCTCATCCAGGAGATCAATTTGACGGACACGCGACATATCGTGACCATCGAGAGCCCCATCGAGTACACCTTCCGCCCGCGCCGTGCCTATATCCGCCAGCGCGAGGTGGGGCGGGACACCCCCAGTTTTGAGCAGGCCCTCCTGGATGCGTTGCGCGAGGATCCCGACGTGCTCATGGTCGGCGAGATGCGCGACCCCGAGACCATGCGCTTGACCTTGGGCGCGTCGGAAACCGGCCACCTCGTGCTGGCCACGGTGCATTCCTCCTCCTGCGCCGAGGCCCTGCAGCGAATCGTCTCCGCCTTCCCCGCGGAAATCCAAGCCGGCGTGGCGGCTCAAGTGGCCGATGCCCTGCTGGCCGTCATCTCCCAGCGCCTCCGCTATCGCTCCGACCTCAACATTCGCGTGCCCGAATGCGAGATCCTCATGGCCACTCACGCGGTCAAGAACTTCATCCGCAATCGCGAGTACTTCAAGGTCGCCTCAGCCCTCGAGACTGGCGCCGAGCATGGCATGTGGACCTTCCAGCGTTATGTGAAGTGGCTCGAAAACCGAAAATCCTGGCAAATCCCCGGGCAAACCCCCGAACCGCCCGACACCGACCCGGCGGAACTCGAAACCTCGGCCACTCGTCCACCGGTCTTTCCCATCACCCCCAGGCGGACTGGCAGTGGCCCAACCACCGCCTCCGCCACCTCCCAGCGCCCTGCCGCTTCCGGCGTCCAGCGCATCGAAATTGAGCCCGATGACAGCGAATTCGGCAGAATCCTTAAACGGCCAGGAGAATAGCCACCACCTGGGAGAGGGGAGAAAATCGGGGACTGCCCGCCCCGCCCCACCTGGCGCTTGAAAATCGCAGCCCCCATTCTTAGTCTCTCCTTATGAAACCGATTTGGTGGCGGGTTGCGAGAAAGTTAGGTCTGGGAACGGTGGTGCTGGTTGCCACCGCGCTGGCCGCGACGGGCTGCGTCACCAAGGCCACTGCCCACGCCCAGGCGCGCGCGGCTTACCTCGCCGGTCAGCAGGAGGCCATTACGCGCATGCAGCAAGCCCAGGCCGGAGGCGCCAACGTCCACATCAATGGCCAGGTCCACATCCCTATCCTGCCCTGGGTCCAGGGGATGAGCCTGAGGAAAGCCATCGTGACCGCGGAGTACACCGGGGGAGAGCCATCGGAGATCATCATCCTCCGCAATGGCCTGGCCAACCGCGTAGACGTGAAGAAGCTGCTGGCCCCCGAGGCCCAGGATATCCCGCTCCAACCGGGAGATGTAGTCCAGATCGTGGAACCGCAGACCGGCCCCATCCAACCCCAGCCCTGAAGTTACTATTCGCGCGGAAGGAACTCGAACGTGACCTTTCCCGATTCGTCCAAAACGAGATATGCCGGGAAGGGCCGACCGGCCCGGGAGATGAACTTCTGAAGCAACTCTGTCTTCCGCTCCGCCAGCAACTGGCTGGCTTGCAACGGTTCGATGGGCCGCTGAGCAATCACCTTGCTGATCTTGAACTTGCACGGGCGTTTGTCCGCTTGCGATTTCTCGCACAGATAGGCCACCTCGGTCTCGAATACCTTCCCGCCGCACTTGGGACAGGCGCCCAGTGATTCACGGCCCGAAAAATCGATTTTAGCCGCTGGTTCCTTAGGCTCCTGACTCTTGGGCGCCCGCGCTTTGCCCTTCACCGCACGCGGCTCGAATTCAAAGCCGACATCCCCGTCCTTCAGCACCAGGAACGCCTTGAAGGGGCGACCTTTGCGGGAGATGAACTTCGGGAGCAAATCGGTCTTGCCGGAGGCTAAGAGTTTTTCTGCCTGCGCACGGTCCACCGCTTGCTGCAGAATCACCCGACCGGTGCGGAAAGCACACGATCGCGCCGCGCCCACCGCCCGCTCACAAAGATAATTCATCGGGGTTTCAAACACCCGCCCACCACACTTCGGGCACTTCCCCAGCGGTTCCTGGCCGGAAAAATCGACCTCCTGCATCACGCCGTTGGCGTCCGGTTTGTCCTGGCCGAAGTCAAACTCCGGTTTCAGTTCCGGCGTCAGCTTAATGACGGCGGCGAACGGCTTGCCCATCTTGCTCCGGAAACCTTGCAACGGACCCACCTGCCTCTTGGTGATCAACTCCTCGACTTCGGGAATCTCGAGCTGCCGGCTGGCCACGATCTTCCAGAGGGAAAAATCGCATTTCTGACACTGGAATTTCTTGTAATTTTCGTGGATCTCCCCGCCGCACTTGGGACAAGCGACTTTCAGCGCGCCAAAATCACCGGGCACCGTGTCGCTTTCATGGCGTTTGGCCTTCTCCACAATCGCGCGCGTGACCTCGGCGATTTCGGTCATGAAGTCCAGTCGCCGCATCTGTCCGCGCGCCATGCTCCTCAGCTTGAACTCCCAGTTCCCCGTCAACTCGGGCGAGGATAGCTCCGGGATCCCCAGGCCGCGCAAGAGAATGATCAGCGAAAAGGCCTTGGCCGTCGCCTGCAAATCGCGCCCATGCCGCAGGACATATTTCTCGTAAATTAGTCCCTCGATAATCTGGGCACGCGTGGCCGGCGTGCCCAACCCCTTGTCCTGCATCGCCTCCCGCAGTTCTTCGTCTTCCACCAGTTTGCCCGCGCCTTCCATCGCGCTCAGCAAAGTGGCTTCGTTGAATCGCGGCGGCGGCTTGGTCTGGCTGGCGATGACCTCGACCTTCTTGGTCTGCACCTCCTCGTTGAGCTGCACCGGCACCAGGTTCGGTGTGTCGTCGGTTTGCGCTTCTTTGCCGTACACCGTCAGCCATCCGGGGTTGACCAACACTTTGCCGCTGGTCTTGAACGGTTCTCCCTCAACCCGCGTGATGCGGGTCGTCTCCAGAAACTCGGCCGCCGGAAAAAAAACGGCGAGGAAGCGCTTGGCGACCATATCATACAGCTTCGCCTCCAGCTCGTTTAACCCTTTGGGTGTCTGCGTCGTGGGGATGATCGCAAAGTGATCCGACACCTTGGCGTTGTTGAAAATCCGCTTGTTCGGGCGCACCCAGCCGCTGTGGAGAATCTGGTTGGCAAAGCCCGCATACTGGGTCTGCCCCAACACCCCGAGGGTGCTCTTCACCGCTTCCAGGTAGTCCTCAGGCAAAGCCCGCGAATCCGTCCGGGGATAGGTCAGCACCTTGTGCCGCTCGTAAAGTGCCTGCGCCAGCGACAACGTCGTTTTCGCAGAAAACCCGAACCGCCCGTTCGCCTCGCGCTGCAAGGTCGTCAAATCGTACAACAGCGGCGACAGTTGCGTGGTCGGCTTGGTCTCCTCGGTGACGATCCCCGTCTTGCCCTCGCACTTGGCGCGGATGGCCTCCGCCGGCCCCGCCTCCCAGATCCGCTCCGGCTTAAGATCGGCGTCCCCGGTCTTCTTGACGAACTTTTCATCAAACCACCGTCCCAGATACTCCCCCGCCGCCGCACCGAAGGTGCCATGCACCTCCCAATAGTCCCGCGGTATGAAATTCTTAATGCGTTCCTCGCGCTCCACCAGGATGGCCAGCGTCGGCGTCTGCACCCGCCCAACCGTCGTCAGGTGGAATCCACCGGTCTTCGAGTTGAAGGCCGTCATCGCCCGGGTGCCGTTGATCCCCACCAGCCAGTCCGATTCCGATCGGCATACGGCGGCATCCGCCAGCGGACGCATCGAGAGATCGTCCCGCAGGTGCGCAAAACCGTCCCGAATGGCCCCCGGCGTCATCGATTGCAGCCATAGCCGCTGAATCGGTTTCGGGGTCTTCGCGTACTGCACGATATTCCGGAAGATCAGTTCCCCTTCACGCCCGGCGTCGCAAGCGTTCACGATCGCATCCACATCGGATCGTTTCACCAGCTTGAGCAACTGTTTGAGCCGCGACTCGGTCTTCTCGATCGGTCGCAGATCAAAACGGGGGGGAATCACGGGCAAATGGGCGAAGGTCCACTTCCCCCGTTTAACCTCGAATTGATCCGGTACGCACAATTCCAACAGGTGTCCCACCGCCGACGAAAGCACGAACCGTTCGCTTTCGTAGTAGTCGTCCTGCCGCTTGAACCCGCCCAGCGCCTTGGCGATATCGCCAGCCACCGAGGGCTTCTCTGCAATGATCAACGCTTTGCCCATGGTCTTTGCTCTTGCTTCCGCTTGTCGTGGTGCCAGTCCCACTCCGGCCCCACCCAAGCCGTGCGACAATGGACCAAAGCCTCGACCTTGTCAAAAGCTAACTGTTTTTCACCGCGGGACCAGAATCGGAAGTCGGCGATCCCTCTCTCCGCCGGGCAGTTTAGGGTTTGACGACCATGACGTTGTAAGCGTGTCCCAAAATCGAGGTGGTGTGATCCTCATGGTAGATCGCCCAGTGGGCACCGTCGTAATACACCCCCACAGGAACAGGGTCATACCGGCCTGCGGAAGTGTCCGCCGAGTAATTGTGCGTCACGACCAGGATAGCATTGGCGTTCCCATCGCAATTAGGGTTGGAAATCGTCGTGATATGCGCCTGCGTGTTAGAGGCATCGGCGTGCTGCGTGAAGAGCGCCGTCGGTGTATTCACTCCGGCTCCGGTGACCTTAATCCCACCGCTGGCCAGTTCGAGATTGCCTTGGCCGGCATTAAGCCGGATACCACCAGTGGCTCGGATGGCGAACTCGTTGGTGCTCACCGAAGCGAAGTTGGCCTCGGTCGTGTCAGCCCAGACAAAGGCGCCGTCGTGCATAGCCCGTGCGCGATAGCCTGCGGCAAAGGCAGCCTTGCCCGCCGTCGCGTTGAGCGTCCCGCCCGGCACCGTGCCAAACAAGCCATCGGCCACGTTGTTGGCACCGCCGCTGACCGTGGCGAATAATCCGGTCGCCGAGCCCGCGGTGTTATTGAAGCCGCCAGCCGCCACCGAGGAGTTGCCGAGGGCGGCGTTGCTCAATCCCCCACCCACCACCGCGTAATCGTCCGTGGCCCGGTTGCGCGAACCGCCGCTCAAAGTAACCCCGGCACTCCCAGCAAAATTGAGAAACCCGCCCCCAATCGTCGCATAGGACGCCCCTGCTAACACCAGATTCGTTCCGCCACCACTGATGGTGGCGTGGTCGGCGTAGGCCTGGATTACGTTGGTAATGCCCCCGGCGAGCGTCGAACCGAAGGCGTTCTGCTCAATCGTGCTAAAACCGCCGCCCCCAATCGTTGCGTCCGTTGCTCCAGCCATGATCACGTTCAGTTCCCCTCCGCCGATCGCCGTGCCTTCCCCCACCGCCCAATTATCGCGTCCCCCAGCCACCGTGGACAAGAAGCCCGATGTTAGATTCGCGTTGCCCCCGCCAATCGTCGACTCTCCCCCGGAGGAGATATTAAAAAAGCCCCCGCCAATCGTATCCCCGCCCGTCACCGCATAGGATATGCTATTTCCGACACCGCCTCCGATGGTCGAATAGCTACTCCAGATCTGGTTCCCGGCGAAAAAGCCTCCGAAATTCCCCACTCCACCGCCGGCAACCGTAGCAGCCACCACCCCAACGGACACCAGGTTCGAGGCAGATCCGCCGATCACGTTCACTTCGTCATCCACACTCGGCTCCAACCGTAGCGCGCGCCGGCCGTTGACCTTGAGTTCTAACGGCTGATTGTCGCTCGTTCCCAGGAATTGCGTTCCCGCAGTGGTGCCGGGATTGCCGCCGGTTTGCCAGAAAGCAGTGCTCCCCAAACCATCCAGGTAATCCGCGTTCAGGTTCAACACCCGCTGCGAGTTACCCACCGTAAAAGGGGCGCCCGAACCGGAATTGAAAAACGGCGTGCCGGTGAACGTCGGACTGGCATCCAACCGGGGAATATTCGGCGAAAGTTGCGCGTCCGTTATATTGCCAACCACGTTGGAAGCGGTCAGCGCGTAGGGCGTCGGCAGCACCGCCTGCCGCGGGCTCAACAGGACGTAGGCGGCCACACTCCCGTTGGTACGCACTCCCACTTCGAGCCATCGCCCAGTGCCGTCGAACGCCGCGCCGAAATCCAGGGTCACGTTGAAAGCGCCGCTGGCGATGTGGACCGGCGCCATTGTGACAGCGCCGCCCACGGCCCCGCCGCCAGTCGCGGCATCGTGTAGCGTGAACTGCAAGTCATAGTTCCCGTTGGCCGCGGCCGCGCCGTCAACCAAGTGGCCCTGGTATTGGAACGAGGTGGTCCCCTGGGCCACAATTTGGGTACGAAAACCGGCCAAGCCAAGGCCGGCCAGTAACAACGGTAGGATCGTTTTGGTCGTCATGGCCGCAACCTGCCACCACCAATAAGGAAAATCAAATGTCAGAATTAGTTACGGTGGGCTTCGGCAGACCTGCCCAGATCCCACCGACCGGCGACCCGATGACCAACCCACTTCCGCAGCGGGCCTGGCGAACTGGGGGAAACGGGAACCCATGACCGACCCGCGGCAACCGCACCGCTCCTGCCGCTTGGCCTACAAACCTTGGCCGACAAACTCAACCCGATGCGGTCGGGCGGTTTGAGGAACTGGTTGGCCCCTTCCGAATTGGTAAACCGCCCCTGGGCGCCATCCCATCATCGATGCCGGAGTTTACCGCATTGCACCCTCCGTTGATGGTTCGCACCTGGCGATGGCACCGTTCTGCACCCATTCGCAGAAAAACCGGATCGACTCGAATGAATGCCCCTGGTTACCCAATTAAATCACCACCGCGTATTCCTTCGCCGCCTTCACCAACTGGCGGACTCCTCGATTTCAGGTTTATGATCGGCAGAGCAGGTCCGGCCCAAGGCGACCGTCAAGCACTGGCTGTGATCGGTCAAATCCTTCGCCCCCCGCCCCGGCTTGACCTGCCGCAACCAATGCGTATCCTTTTCCGGCACAGACATGACAACCGCGCAAAACGCCCATCTGAGCCCGGAAGCCAAGGCCTCCCTCCCGAGGCATGTGGCAATCATTATGGACGGCAACGGCCGCTGGGCCAAGGAACGCAGCCTACCTCGCATTGAAGGCCACCGCGCCGGGGCCGAGTCCGCGCGCATCATCATCCGCACCGCCGGGGAGGTTGGGATCAAATACCTGACCCTATACGCCTTCTCGGTCGAGAACTGGAATCGGCCGAAGGATGAGGTCGATGCGCTCATGAAGTACCTCGTGCATTACCTCAAGACCGAAACGCCCGAACTGAACAAGAACAACGTTCGACTGGAGATCATCGGCCAGGTTTATCGGCTCCCCGAGGTGGTTCAGGAGCATCTCCGCAAATCCATCGCCACCCTTTCCAAGAACAACGGTCTGACCCTCATTATGGCCCTGAGCTATGGCGGTCGAACCGAGATCGTCGATGCCGTTCGCGGCATCGCCTCCAAGGTCAAAGCGGGAATGCTCGACCCGGCTGACATCACCGAGCAGGTCTTCTCCCAGCACCTTTATACTCGGAACGTCCCCGACCCCGACCTCTTGATCCGAACCAGCGGCGAGATGCGTGTCAGCAACTTCCTCCTTTGGCAGATTTCCTATACCGAACTCTATATTACCCAAACTCTGTGGCCCGACTTCCGCAAAACCCAACTCTTCGCCGCCTTGGAGGAATACAACCGGCGGCACCGCCGGTTCGGCGGGATTTGACCCCCGCCACCACCATGCGCAGGGGCTCAAATACCAGAGGATGGACGTGGGCTCCCCTGCTCTGCTTGCTGCTCCTTACCGCTTCGGCGCAGGA